>ERZ791607.42-NODE-42-length-112794-cov-5.450403_pt1 | contig 112794 bp, 95 predicted proteins | sample MGYA00509964_ERZ791607 | MGnify/ENA primary metagenome ERZ791607 (study PRJEB30046, sample SAMN00791907) | human gut metagenome | study: EMG produced TPA metagenomics assembly of the A metagenome-wide association study of gut microbiota in type 2...
CGTCGGAAACATTTATAGAAAATGAACTTCGTTCATTTTGTTTCCTCCTATTACTTTTCTATACTAACTTTGGTATCTGCAAAGTACTTAATTAGGCATTTATAATTATTATTTATAATTATAAACATTCCTATCCTTCACGAAATAATACCTTCATTTTTTAATTAATCTAACTATTTATCTGCGTACATTCCATCAAATTAATGATTTTTTCCTGACAGTTAATAAAAATATCTATACATAGTCTGTTATGAAAAGTCATATTCCTACCATATAACTTTTAACGATGCGAATTAAGATAATCCTCTAGAATAATTGTGGCAGCAATCTGGTCAACATATTTGTATCTGTCTTCCCTTTTTATTCCTGCTTCATTCATTATTTCATATGCTTCAACCGTTGTTAATCGTTCGTCCTGAAAAATAATCTCCACTCCGCTTCTACGTGTAAGCATATCTGCAAATTCTTTTGTCTTTTCAACTCTTTCACCTGAACTTCCATCCATATTTACAGGTAATCCTAATACTATTAATTCAACATCATTTTCTTTAATAATTGTCTCTATTCTTGAAAGAGTCTTTCTTAATTTATTAGGTGATTCCCTTCTCACTATTTCCATGCCCTGTGCAGTCATCCCTAACGGATCTGTAATTGCAACTCCTACTGTCTTTGAGCCAAAATCAAGTCCTAATATTCTCATTATAACATTTCTCCTTTAAGCATACAGAATAAGCCCTGCCAAACCGTGGGCTCGCAAGCGCAGTCGCATTTTGGGGCTTTTGCTAATCGGCTTCGCCGCTTCCGCTTCCGCCAGCTCGAAACATTTGTTTCTCGCTGTTCTTGCGCCCGGCTCATGCGACTCTGCGCAAGCGCAGTCGCATTTCCGGGCTTTTGCTAATCGGCTTCGCCGCTTACGCTTTCGCCAGCTCGAAACATTTGTTTCTCGCTGTTCTTGCGCCCGGCTCATGCGGCTCTGCGCAAGCGCAGTCGCATTTCCGGGCTTTTGCTACAAAAAAGAGTTTCTTCAATGAAACTCCCATTTGTATAGCCGTTGCTTATTTTAATTTGTTGTTGATATAATACTTAACTGTTTCTTCAATTAATTCATCGCGTTCTACTTTCATAATAAGGCTTCTGGCATTATTATGACTTGTAATGTATGTAGGATCTCCGGACATAATATAACCTACAATCTGGTTAACCGGATTGTATCCTTTTTCTGCTAACGCCTGATATACTCTTTCTAAAATTTCTTCAACGCCTAACTTCTGTTCCTGTGGAACTTTGAAGTATTGTGTGTTTCCTAAATTACTCATCTTATCCCGTCCTTTTGCCCTTTTGGCATTTTCCATGTACCTTTATACTAATATAAAACTTATATTGTGGCAAGCATTATTTCCTTGCCCACACCTTTTTTTTCAATATTTTCACAATTTAAACACTCATTTACAAATCCAATTAATGAAACGTTTTTAACGTCTCCTGATATGTCTTTGTCACTCTTCATTATAACCTTAATATATTCTTTTGTGTGACCTACCCAATAATTTTCTCCTGCTACATTAATTATTTCTTCAAACAATACGCTTACCTTTTTTCCTATAAATTTTCTTCTATATTCCATTGTAAGCTTTTCGCCAACTTTAATCAAATCCTCGCTTCTTTCTGTCTTTACAGGCTCTGGAATCTGATTTTCCATTTTTGCAGCAACAGTACCATCTCGTTTTGAATATTTAAATACATGCAATTCTGAAAATCTTACTTTTTTTACAAATTCTCTTGAGATTTCATAATCTTCCTGCGTTTCACCTGGGAATCCAACGATTACATCCGTTGTAAATGCCGGATTGTCAAAATATTTTCTTAAAAGTTCGCATTTTTCAAAATATTCGTCAGATGTATAATGTCTATTCATTCTTTTTAATGTATTATCACATCCACTCTGCATTGACAAATGAAAATGTTGACATATTTTATCAACTTTTGCTAATCGTTTTGCAAAATCCTCAGTCACGATATTTGGCTCAAGAGAACCTAATCTTATTCTTTCAACACCTTCAATTCCTGCAATCATTTCAACAACATCTATTAATTTATTTTCATTATTGCCATATGAACTTAAATGAATACCTGTAAGTACGATTTCTTTAAATCCTTTTTGTGCAAGTTCTGTAACTTCCTGTTTTATATTGTCAAATTCCCTACTTCTGATTCTTCCTCTTGCATAAGGAATTATACAATATGAACAGAACTGATTACATCCATCCTGAATTTTTATATAAGCTCTGGTGTGTTCTGTTACGGTTGCCAGCTCTAACTCTTCATATTCATTTGTAGCATTTATATCAATTACATTTTTATTATATTTGTTATCATCAAAATATTTTTGAAGTTCTTCAACTATATCTTTTTTCTTATTATTTCCAATAAGAATGTCAACAGACAAATCTTCTAACAATTTTTCTGTTGCTGTCTGAACATAACATCCTGCTGCAACTACTACTGCATCTTCATTCATTTTCTTAGCTTTATGAAGCATTTGTCTCGATTTTCTATCTGCCATATTTGTAACTGAACATGTATTTATAATATACACATCGGCCTTTTCATTAAATGGTACAATTTCGTAACCGGCATCTTCCAGCTTTTGTGCCATTGCCTCAGTCTCATATGCATTTACTTTACATCCTAAATTATGTAATGCTACTTTTAACATTTTTACAAACTCCAAACAATTTTTTTGATTAAATTTTGTATACTTTTATCATTGCCCTATTATCAGCCTCGTGTTAATATTGACGTATAAAAATATATTTAAGAGAGGTATTTATTATGAAAACAGTTACAATCAGCTTAAATTCAATTGATAAAGTAAAAGCTTTCGTAAATGACATAACAAAATTTGATTCTGATTTTGATTTAGTATCAGGTCGTTATGTAATTGATGCAAAGTCAATTATGGGAATTTTCAGTCTTGATCTTTCTAAACCAATTGACTTAAACATCCATAGCGAAGATGACGTTAACGCTATTTTAGATGTTTTAAAGCCATATCTTGTATAATTGATATTGCTAAAAAAGCAGGCAGGTTTGCCTGCTTTTTTATTACCCTCTTTTTTATTTAATTAGTCTCTTCTTATCTCGATTAATTCTGCAGTTTCAACTGCTTCCTTAAACATTCTGTCAATTTCTTCTTCCAAATGTGTTTCTGATCTTTTAATAATATTAATATTTGGTTTAGTAACCGGATGTTTAGCAACAAATGTTGTACAACAATCCTCATATGGAAGGATAGATGTTTCATATGTTCCAATCTTTAATGAAATATCTACTATTTCCTGCTTATCAAATGCAATTACAGGTCTGAATACCGGCATAGTACATACTTCATTTGTAGCTGCAAGGCTTTGCATTGTCTGACTTGCAACCTGTCCTATACTTTCTCCTGTTATAAGTCCTAATGAGCCTTCTTTATTTGCAAAATACTCTGCAATTCTCATCATATATCTTCTCATAATGATAGTTAACTCATCATGTGGACATTTGTCATAAATATACATCTGTATATCTGTAAAATTAACTACATATAAATTCATTGGTCCTGTATACTTTGATATGATTTTTGCCAAATCGACAACTTTCTGTTTTGCTCTTTCAGATGTGTATGGTGGTGCATGGAAATATACTGCATCAATATGCACTCCACGTTTTGCAACCATATATCCTGCAACAGGGCTATCAATTCCTCCTGATAATAAAAGTATACCATTTCCGGCTGTTCCAACAGGCATTCCACCCGGTCCCGGAATTATCTTTGAATAAATATTAATTTTATTTCTTATCTCGATATTAATTACAATATCAGGATTATGAACATCCACCTTCATTTCAGGGAATGCATCTAAAATTACGCCTCCCATTTCCATGTTAATTTCCATGGAATCCATTGGATAATTCTTTCTGCTTCTTCTGGCTGCAACCTTAAATGTAAGATTTTTATCTTCATAGTTATCTTCGATATGTTTTATTACATGTTTAGCTAAATCTTCAAATCCATTGTCCTCTATCTGCATCATTGGGCAAATGCCTACAATACCAAACACATATTGTAATGCTTCAATTGCTTCATCCATATCGCAGTCAGATTCTGTAGTAACATAAATTCTTCCTGCTTCTTTTGTTACAACAAACTCTCCATCTACACGTTTCAATGCAATCTTCGCCTGTTTAACAAGGGCATTTTCAAACAAATATCTGTTTTTTCCCTTTATACCAATCTCGGCATATTTAATCAAAAGTGATTGTGTCATTTTACTCTCCTTCTATCTTCTAACGTATTTTCTTAACATAGGTAGCAAGCTGTTTAGCTGTTCCCCACAGTATTCTATTTCGTCCATAGTATTTAATGTGCTAAAGCTAAATCTTACAGTTGATTCTAACAAATCTTTATCTATGTTCATAGCTTTTAAAGTAGCACTTACTGCCGGTCTGTTAGATGAGCATGCTGAGCCGGCTGATATATAAATTCCTCTTTCTTCTAACGCATGAAGAAGTACTTCACTTCTTACGCCTTTAAAACTTGCACTTACAATATGCGGTGCACCTTGTTTTCCTTTCTGACTGTTTACAGTAACATCTTCCATTTCATTTAAAATATCAATAAGTCTGTCTTTTAAGGAAATAAGTTTGTCCACCTTTTCATCAAAATTTTCATAAGCTGCTCTTGCCGCTTCACCAATTCCTGCAATACCAGGCACATTCTCTGTACCTGAACGCATTCCTTTTTGCTGTCCGCCACCAAATATAATTGGTGATATTTTTGTTTTGTCTTTTATATATATAAATCCTGAACCTTTTGGTCCATGAATTTTGTGTCCGCTTACAGTAAGAATATCTATATTTAGCTTTTTAGGTTTTATGTCTAACTTTCCAAATGCCTGAATAGCATCAACATGGAATACAACATCTTTTTTTACTGACTTAATATATTTTCCAATTTCTTCAATAGGTTCTATTGCACCTACTTCATTATTTACAAACATAACAGAAACAAGAATTGTATTTTCATTCATAGCATTTTTAAGGCTTTCCATAGCTACAATGCCTTTGTTATCTACAGGTAGATATACAATCTCAAATCCCTGTTCTTCTAAGTATTTCATCGTTGCCGCAACAGAAGAATGTTCAATTTTTGTAGTTATTATTCTATTTCCTGCTCTTTTATTTGCATTAGCGCTTCCTATTATTGCAAGGTTATTCGACTCTGTGCCACCTGATGTAAAATATATTTCTTTCGGGTCTGTTTTTAATATTTTTGATATATTTTCCTTGGCCTGCTTAATATATTTTTCAGCATTTACACCTACCATATGCATAGATGATGGATTTCCATAATCCTGCGTCATAACTTTTACAACTATATCTTTTACATTTTCTGTCACTACTGTTGTGGCTGAATTATCAAAATACGCTTCCATTTTTGCTCCTTATTCTTCCATCATAAACATAATTACTGACATAATAGCCATGCCTGCCGTTTCAGTTCTTAAAATTCTTTTCCCCAAAGTTATTGGAGTTCCATTTTCCTCCATAACGGCATTTACTTCCTCTTTAGCAAATCCTCCCTCAGGTCCTATGAAAATTCCAACAGATGTGTCTTTTTTTAAGCCTCTAATGATATTTCTTGTCTTTTCCATATCATCTGCTTCTTCATACGGCATTATAATCATGTCTAATTCTTTAGCCATATCGATTGCCTGTTTAAATGTGCAGACATCATTTACTCTAGGAATTATTCCTCTTTTACTTTGTTTTGCTGCACTTTCTGAAATGGCATTCCATCTTTTCACTTTATTGGCTGCCTTTTTTGCATCTAACTTTACTATTGACCTTTTTGTACTTACCGGCACAATTCCATAAACTCCAAGTTCTACCATTTTCTGTATTACTGTTTCCATTTTATCGCCTTTAGGCAATCCCTGAAACAAATATACTTTTATAGGCAATTCTCTTCCCGGTCCGTTTATATCTAATATTTTTGCTTCAACTTTTTCATCATCCATATTTAAAATACTGCAGACATATTCCTTATCATTTCCATCGCTAATAAGGATTTCTTCTCCGATTTTCATACGAAGAACATTTTTTATATGATTAACATCACTACCTGTAACTAAAATAGTATCTTCTAATATATTTTCGGCATTAACAAAAAATCTATACATTCTATACCACTCTTTTAATCTGAAATCTTCTGTGCCATAATTGCACGCCAGTCACCTTGATTTACTGTTTCCATAAATTTTAATTTGTGATTTTTCTTTATGGCATCAACTACATCTTCTTCTTTCATGTAAATAATCCCTGATGAAATAAATATTCCACCTTTCCTTAAGAATTTATCTACGATTGCTGATATTGGAATAATTACATCTGCTAATATATTTGCAACAACTACATCATATTTATTAAATCCGACTTTTTTCTGTAATTCTTCATCATCTATAATATTTCCATCATACAAATCAATGTCATCCATCGCAATATGATTTACCTGGAAATTTTCTTTTGATGCAGTAATTGCAGCCGGATCAATGTCAGTCATTGCCATTTTACCTGCCTCTAATTTTTTTGCAACTATAGACAAGATACCGCTTCCACATCCTAAATCAAGTACTGTATCACCAGGTTTTACATATTTTATTAGCTGATTGATGCAAAGTTGAGTTGTTTCATGTTTTCCTGTTCCAAACGCAGTCCCGGGATCAATTTCAATCATCTTCATATCTTTATGAGCTTCATCAATTTCTTCCCATGTAGGTTTAATATAAAATTCTCCTACAGTAAAAGCTTTAAAAAACTGTTTCCAATTATTAACCCAGTCAATGTCTTCTGTTATATCTTTTTCTATTGTTCCCTCTCCAACATTTATAAATGATGATGCTTCTTTTAATTTTTCTCTAACTTTATGAAGTAATGCTTCATCGTCATTATCTTCCTCTGTATAAAAACTTATATATGCTGTTCCATCATCTTTAGGAAGTGTTGGAAGATAATCTATAAACATTGCCTTCTTGTCCTCTTCTGATAAAGGCACATTGTCTTCTATCTGTATTCCATCTATACCAAGTTCAATCATCAAACCACTTATATAATCTATAGCTTCTGTTGTTGTTTTTAACGTATATTTATTCCATTTCATAAATAAAATCCTCTCTTAAACCACAAAACATCATTTTATTATAAACGCTAAAACTTTTTAATGCAACCTTTCATAAATATCCCTTTCAGCCTTTTCACTTTTTATTTCTCCATAAACTGTATGTTACAAAGTGGAACATACATCGCCGGGCACGCCAATATAAAAGAAACCTTATAAAAAGGAATTCTTCCTAATTATAAGGTTTCTCTTGTTTATTTATTATTGCAATTCAAACAGTTTATATATGTAGCTTTAATTATTTAACCTTAACTACTTTCTTAGCACTCCATTCTTTGCTCTGCTTTCCATTCTTGTTTACAACAGCAACTCTAACGTAATATTTCTTTCCACTTGTAAGATTCTTTAATGTTGCATTTGTCTTAGCCGTAACAACTTTCTTTGCACCAGCCATACTGCTCTTTGTTGAATACTGTACAACATATTTCTTTGCTACTGCACTCTTGTTAATAGTAACCTTAGCTACGCCTTTCTTAGCTCTTACTTTCTTAATTGTTGTAGCAACCTGTTTTACTGAAATGTTAGAACATTTTACAGATGATGAAAATGTAGGATCTCCATCCTTTGGTAATGTAACTAAACCATTGTAAAGACCTGCTAACTGTTCATCTTCTCTGTCACCCATTTCTCCGCCAACGCCAAAGTATAATGAAAGATGTCCACTATAATTCTTAGCCAAAGTAAAATCTAATGTTACTGTCTGTTCTTTATCCTGCTGTAACTGTACCCACTTAAATGCTAATGGAGCCTTATCAGGTTCGTATGCATTAGGATCATCTCCTTCAACCTTAACAAGAACCCATTTATCTAAATTAGTTGCTTTAAGTTTACAACTTACTGTATATGACTGGCCTTTCTGGTACTTAAGGTTTTCATTCTTAATCTGAGCTCCCCAGATTCCACCCCAGCCAATTGAATCCATATCGGCTGTCCAAGATGACTTAGAATTTTCTGTCAAAGCTCCTTCTGCTCCTTCAGCCCATCCTGATGAAGCACCAAAGTAACTGTCCCATTCATTCTTAATTAATTCTGTTTTAGCTGCCTGAGTTGGTACTGCAGGTACTACTGCGATAGCCATTGCTGCTGCCATTGCTAATGTGGCGATTTTCTTTAAATTCTTTCTCATTTCAATTTTCCTCCTGAACTTTATAACTATTATACAGTCAGTATAGTTAAAAACGTTTCAAAAGTCAACATATTTTATTATAAACCGCTTATTTTTTTGCTTGTTTTTGTACAATTTGACTATTAGTGATTACTCTCATTGGTTTTATTGTTCACAAAAACTTTTTTTTGCAATTTTTTCTTGTTTTATTGTTACTTAATTTAATATATACATTACTTATTTCTTCTTTATTTATTTAAATGATTATTTTAATATTTTCTAACTTATAAAATTTTTTTCAAATTTTTAATATATAAAAATACGGATATAAAAGCAATTTTACTTTTATATCCGCAATATTTCTTTTTTCTAATCTCTTAATCTAGTTTAAATTTATCTTTAAAGCTCTTTTTCTTTGGCTTTTCATCTTCACTTTGGTTTAGTGTATTTCCTGATATTTTGTCTAACTGTTTAATTAACTCTTTTTGTTCATGAGTCAATTTTTCAGGTACTCTTACAATCAAAGTTGTATATTGATCACCACGAACCGCTTTATTTCTAATACTTGGAACACCTTTTCCTTTTAATCTGATTCTTGTTCCTGTCTGTGTTCCCGGTTTTATGTTAAACAATACATCTCCATCTACAGTATTAACTCTTACATCTCCTCCTATTGCTGCCTGTGCAAATGAGATTGATGTATTTGTATATAAATCCATTCCATTTCTCTGAAAGTTTGGATTGCCTATAATTCTAACCTGTACTAATAAGTCTCCTCTTGGTCCGCCATTTCTTCCAGGTTCACCTTTTTCTCTGATTCTTACACTCTGTCCGTCATCAATACCTGCCGGAATTGTAACTGCAATCTTTTTAAGACTTGAAGTATATCCTGTACCGTGACATGTTGTACATTTATCCTTTATAACCTTACCTGTTCCGTTACATTCAGGACATGTTGTAATATTCTGCATTGTTCCAAAGAAGCTCTGCTGTGTTGTAACTACCTGACCTCTACCTCCGCATCGGCTACATGTTTCAGGTTGTGTTCCAGGCTTTGCACCTGTTCCATGACATGTTGTACATTCATCTTTAAGATTAAGACTTAATTCCTTTTCGCATCCAAATACAGCTTCTTCAAATGTTATTCTGACTGAAGCACGAATATCTGCTCCTCTCATAGGACCATTGCTGTTTCTTGAACTACGTCTGCCTCCGCCAAATATATCTCCGAATATGTCTCCAAATATATCTCCAAAGTCTGCAGAATTAAAATCAAATCCTCCGGCTCCTGCTCCTGCGCTTCCATCAAATGCTGCATGACCGAATTGATCATACTGACGTCTCTTATCAGCATCACTAAGTACAGCATATGCCTCTGATGCTTCTTTAAACTTCGCCGCAGCTTCTTCCCCAGGATTTACGTCCGGGTGATATTTCTTAGCCAATTTTCTATATGCGCTTTTTATTGTGGCTTCGTCAGCATTTTTATCAACGCCTAATACCTCATAATAATCTCTTTTTTCCGCCATTTTTATCACCTTTCATATTAGTATGAATAAATAATCTGCAAATAAAACACGGATGTCATACCCTAGTCCTATTTTCATTATTTTTATATTAGTATAAATAACTTGTAAAACCCGTCCGGGCTAAACCCGGACGGGATACATTCTATCATATTCTATAACCCAGTGCTATATGTGTATTCAGATTATACTTCCTTATAGTCACCATCAACTACATCATCTGCTCCTGCTCCTGCATTAGGATCCTGGTAAGCTCCCTGTGCTCCCATATCAGGACCTGCTCCCTGTGCTCCAGCCTGTGCCTGAGCCTGTTCATACATCTTTGAGAATACTTTCTGTGAGCTTTCCATTAATTTTTCTTTTCCATTCTTTAAGCTTTCAATCTGAGCATCTGTGATGTTCTGGTCATCTGTAATTTCAGCAATTACAGCCTTTAATGCATCGATGTCAGCCTGAACTGCTGCCTTATCATTTGCATCAATCTTATCACCAACTTCATTCAAAGCATTTTCTGTCTGGAATACCATTGAATCAGCTTCATTCTTAGCATCAATGCCTTCCTTACGTTTCTTATCCTGTGCTTCAAATTCAGCAGCTTCTTTTACAGCCTTATCGATATCTTCATCAGACATATTTGAACCTGCTGTAATTGTAATGTGCTGTTCTTTTCCTGTTCCTAAATCCTTAGCTGAAACATTTACGATACCATTTGCATCAATATCAAATGTAACTTCAATCTGTGGAACACCTCTCTTTGCTGGTGGGATTCCATCAAGTCTGAACTGTCCAAGGCTCTTGTTATCTCTTGCGAACTGTCTTTCACCCTGTACTACGTTGATATCAACGGCTGTCTGGTTATCTGTTGCTGTTGAGAATGTCTGGCTCTTCTTTGTAGGAATTGTTGTATTTCTTTCAATTAATCTTGTTGCGATACCACCCATTGTTTCAATTGATAATGAAAGTGGAGTAACATCAAGAAGTAAGATTTCGCCTGCGCCTGCATCACCTGCAAGTTTACCACCCTGAATTGATGCACCGATTGCTACACATTCATCAGGATTCAAACTCTTAGATGGTTCATGACCTGTAAGCTGTTTAACCTTATCCTGTACTGCAGGGATTCTTGTTGAACCACCAACTAATAATACCTTTCCAAGTTCAGCTGCTGTAATTCCGGCATCTCTTAATGCATTCTGTACAGGAACTGCTGTTCTTTCAACTAATGCTCTTGTTAATTCATCAAATTTAGCTCTTGTAAGAGTTAAATCAAAATGCTGTGGTCCTTCAGCTGTTACTGTAATGTAAGGGATGTTAATGTTTGTCTGTGTTGCTGAAGAAAGTTCCTTCTTAGCTTTTTCTGCTGCTTCTTTAATTCTCTGAAGTGCCATCTTATCTGTTGTAAGGTCTACACCTGTCTTTGTCTTGAAGTCAGAAATCATATAATTTGTAATTGCTTCATCAAAGTCATCACCACCAAGTCTGTTATCACCTGAAGTTGATAATACTTCGATTACACCATCACCAATTTCGATAATAGATACATCAAATGTACCACCACCTAAATCGTATACCATAATCTTCTGTTCTTTTTCATTATCAAGACCATAAGCTAATGCTGCAGCTGTTGGCTCGTTGATAATTCTCTTTACATCAAGTCCTGCAATCTTACCTGCATCTTTTGTTGCCTGTCTCTGTGCATCATTGAAGTAAGCAGGTACTGTAATAACAGCTTCTGATACCTTTTCACCTAAGTAAGCTTCAGCATCACCTTTTAACTTCTGAAGAATCATTGCTGAAATTTCCTGTGGTGTATATTTCTTATCATCAATTGCTACTTTGTAATCTGTTCCCATATGTCTCTTAATTGAAGAGATTGTCTTGTCAGCGTTTGTAACTGCCTGACGTTTAGCTGTTTCACCAACTAATCTTTCACCTGATTTTGCAAATGCTACTACTGATGGAGTTGTTCTAACACCTTCTGCATTTGTAATAACTGTAGGTTTTCCACCTTCCATAACTGCTACACATGAATTTGTAGTTCCTAAGTCAATACCAATAATCTTTCCCATGATATATTTCCTCCTAAATTGATAATTTTCTTATTTCTCGGTTTTCCGAGTTCAAATATATGTTAAATAATTTCTTATTTGTAAAATTAATTAGCTACCTTAACCATGCTATGTCTTATAACACTGTCTCTATATTTATAGCCTTTCTGGAATTCCTCAACAACAACATTTTCTTCTAATTCGTCATTGTCTTCATGCATTACTGCATTGTGTAATTCCGGATCAAACTGTTGGCCTTTAGCTTCAATGACTGTAACTCCCATTTCTTCAAATGCTGTCATCAACTGCTTATATATTAAATTCATTCCCTGACCTGTTGGTGATTTTTGTTCTTCTTCTGATAATGCTGCGATACCTCTTTCAAAGTTATCTACAATCGGAAGAAGTTTTTCAATAATTGATCTTGCACCAACTTCAAACATTGCTGATTTTTCTTTTTCGCTACGGTTTCTGTAGTTTTGGAATTCAGCCATAAGTCTTTTATGTTTATCAGTTAACTCTTCTATCTGCTGGTCTTTCTTATCTTTCTTTCCAAATATTTTTTTCTTTTCTTTTTTGTCTGAAGAATTTTTATCTTCTGCTTCTTTTTTGTCTTTATCTTCTTTAGTATCTTCTGTTGTTTCTTTTTCAGTTTCTACTGTTTCATTTGTATCTTCTACTGTTTCTTCTTCAGTTTCAGATTTTTCTACCTTTTCTTCTTCAGGCATATCGTTAATATTCTTTTCCATTGGACCTTCCTTTCTATTCGTCTTCCTTCTTGAAAGCATCGCTTAACTGGCCCTTAACTGTTCTTAATGTCTCTACAACTTTCTCATAATCCATTCGCTTCGGACCTATAACTCCGATGGTACCTTTAATGCCATCTTCTAATTCATAAGTTGCTGTTACAACACTACAATCCTTCATTCCTTCTACCGGAGTTTCTTCACCGATATAAACCTGAATTCCTGTTTCATTATCATTTACCAAATTGGTTAATGGCTTCTTTTCTTCAAATGTTGAAAGCAACAAACTTGCATTCTCGTTACTGCTTAATTCAGGATACTTCAAAATATTCGTTGCACCTGATGTATAAATCTTCATCTGTGCTTCTGATGCAATGGCTTCTGTAATTGCCTGTAACACATCTGTTACTAATTCTTTATGTTCACCTGCATTAGATGTAAGTGTTGAAATAACAGCTATGTTAATCTGCTCAACTGCTAATCCTGCAAGACTTGTATTGAGTGCCACATTAAGTCTCAAAACCATTTCTTCATTAATCTGGTCTTTAACTTTTATAATCTTGTTTACTACTCTGTTTCTTCCCGAAACAACAATACATAAAATCTGATTGTCATCCATAAGTGACAACTGAATGAATTTTATCTTATCTTCGTTATCCCTTGATGTTGAAATCATTGTTGCATAATTAGTATTGGTTGCAAGCATCTTCGCCATATTCTGAAGAAGGGTTTCAACCTTATCAACCTTTTCAAATAAAAGGTTTTCTCTTTCAGTTACTTTCTTTTCTCTGTTGTCTAATTCCTGAACTTTTTCTTTCATTAAATCGTCAACATAAAGTCTGTAACCTTTATCTGTAGGAATTCGTCCTGCTGATGTATGAGGCTGAACTATATATCCCATCTCTTCTAAGTCAGCCATCTCATTACGAATGGTTGCTGAACTTAAGTTAAAATCTGTATACTTAGAAATGGTTCTTGAACCAACGGGCTCGCCTGTTTCCAAATAGTTACGAATGACTGCCTGTAATATTTTTACTTTTCTCTCTGTCAGTTCCATATTCCATCTCCTTTCTACTTTATTAGCACTCGTTAGTTTTGAGTGCTAACATCTTTCATAAATTAAAATAGCACCCACCATATTATTTGTCAACATTTTTGCAAAAAAAATTATAGAAACTTTTGTAAATAATTTGTGAACATAGAAAAATAGCACAAACCTTAAGGATGTATATAATATCGAAAGAACGCTTTCGCTGCTTGCAATTAAAAATGTATATAATATCGAAAGAACGCTTTCGCTGCTTGCCGCTCGTAGCAGTTCTAATGTTCCATCATATGGTCTGACATTAGAACCTTCGGTTCTAGTCATTCCATATGATGGAACATTGAACCGACGGCGGCAAATGCTCTTTCGTTATTATATACATTTATCCGGTTTGTGCTATGATGTTTAATTTTAGATATTTTTATTTTGGATATTATTAAATATATATTTTTTGAATGCAATTAGTTTTGTTTTTTTATTTTCCCCAATACTAGTATTAATGTTCAATTAATTACCTACTATAATTCCTATTATAATTATTATAGTTTATTAGTTTCTCTATATTTATTAGTATTAAATAGAGTATTCTACATATTATATTATTATAATAAAAACTCTGATAATACTACATTGCTTACATCAATTCCTCTTTCGGTAAGTTTTATATTGTCGTTTTCGGTTTTCAATAATTTCTCCTGTGTAAGTTTTTCTAAGACATTACCGTATACGTTTTCTATCTTCTTATTAAATAATGTTTCAAATTTAGTTTTGTTTACTCCTTCCATCATTCTAAGGCCTAAAAACATAAATTCTTCCATCTGATCATTTTTAGAGAGTCTTTCAATGTTTTTATGAATTGAACCTAATCTGTTATAATCAGTATCAAAGTCTGTATCATTATCACTTTTCTTTCGATAAATTTTTTCTTCGAATACAGATTCATCTTCTCTTGATTGTTGATTATTATTTTCAAATTCATAATCATCTTCATCTTCAAATAAATAATCCATCATTTCTTCACTACCATATTGAAAAGCTGTCATTTCATCCATATTATCTTCACAATTGTATATTTCATTTATGAAAGCAATGTACTTATTTAAATCTGAAATATTATTATATCGTTCATTTTCTAATAAAGAAGCTGCTCCTATTCCAAAGCCAATATAATTTTTTCTCTGCCAATATCCTACGTTATGTCTGCATTCCATGCCTTCTTTACTATAATTTGATATTTCATATCTGTGATATCCATTTTCTTCTAAGATATTCTTTGTCATGTAATACATTTCACGCTCAGTATCTTCATCAGGAAGTATATCCTTTCCCTGCAGTGCTGCTTCATTTACTCTGTCATACATTATCGTGCCCTCTTCTACTATAAGGCTATACGCCGATATGTGCTCTGGATTCAAGGCAACTACCTTTTCTAGAGTTTCATTATATGATGAAATCGTTTGTCCCGGAAGTGCACTCATTAAGTCAATGTTAATATTGTCAAATCCACATTCCCTTGATATTCGATAATTATCCAAAAACTCCTGCCATGTGTGTATTCTTCCGATGCTTTTTAATTCATCATCATTTGCCGACTGAAGTCCTATGCTTAATCTGTTCACTCCGGTTTTCTTGTAAACTTCTAATTTTTCTCTTGTCAAAGTGCCCGGATTACATTCTATTGTTATTTCTGCATTTTCATTTATATTTGCATATTTTTTTACTGCATTCATTATGCATTCAAATAAATGTGATTCCAATATAGAAGGGGTTCCTCCTCCAAAAAAGATTGAATCTACTTCATATCCATTCAAAACATTTTTTGACAATTCAATTTCTTTTATTAACGCATCCACATACTCCTCTTTAGTTTTGCAATCTGCCCTGTCGGAGAGAAAATCACAATAATCACATTTTTTTACGCAAAACGGAATATGGATATATATTTCTAAATGTTTGCTCATTTTTACCTCTCTTTTCAACTAATAAGGTCCCTCTGCCTGCTGCAAAGAGACCTTTTATATTAATCTTCGTCCAATTTGAGTACTGCCATAAATGCTTCCTGTGGTATTTCAACGTTACCAACCTGACGCATTCTCTTCTTTCCTTCTTTCTGTTTTTCAAGAAGTTTTTTCTTACGTGAAATATCGCCACCATAACATTTAGCTAAAACATCTTTTCGCATTGCCTTAACTGTTTCTCTCGCAATTACTTTACTTCCAACTGCTGCCTGAATTGGAATTTCAAATAACTGACGTGGTATTTCATTTTTAAGTTTCTCGCACATTTTTCTGCCTCGTTCATATGCTGTAACATCCGGAACTATAAATGAAAGTGCATCCACTTCTTCCTTATTAATAAGAATATCAAGTTTAACTAACTTAGCTGCTTCATATCCTTTCAATTCATAATCAAATGACGCATATCCTCTTGAGCGGGATTTAAGTGCATCAAAGAAATCATATATTATTTCATTTAACGGAATATCGTATTCGAGTAATGCTCTTGAACCTTCTACATATTCCATTCCTATATATGTTCCTCTTCTTTGCTGACATAATTCCATAATAGCACCGATAAATTCAGTTGTTACCATTATTTCCGCATGAACAATAGGTTCTTCCATATGCTCAATTTCACTTGGGTCAGGCAAATTAGAAGGATTTGTAAGTTCTATAACACTTCCATCATTTTTATATATTTTGTAAATAACACTAGGTGCAGTTGTAACTAAATCAAGATTGTACTCACGCTCAAGTCTTTCCTGTACAATTTCCAAATGAAGTAATCCTAAAAATCCGCATCTGAAACCAAATCCTAATGCAAGTGATGTTTCAGGTTCATACTGCAAAGCTGCATCATTTAACTGTAATTTTTCAAGAGCATCTCTTAAATCCGGATATTTTGCTCCATCTGCCGGATAAAGTCCACAGTAAACCATAGGATTAACTTTTTTGTATCCGGGAAGTGGTTCTGCACAAGGATTATCTGCATTAGTAATAGTGTCACCTACTCGCGTATCTTTTACGTTTTTGATGCTGGCTGTAATATATCCAACCATGCCTGCACTAAGTTCATCACATGGAATAAACTGTCCTGCTCCAAAATATCCTACTTCAACTACATTTGCTGTTGCTCCCGTAGCCATCATTTTTATATTCATACCTGCTTTTACAACACCATGTTTTAAACGGCAAAAAACAATAACTCCCTTATACGCATCATATAAGCTGTCAAATATTAATGCCTGAAGTGGTGCGTCAACATCTCCCTGTGGTGCCGGTATTTTTTCCACTATCTGTTCTAATACTTCTTCTATATTTAATCCTGTTTTTGCTGAAATAAGTGGTGCATCATGAGCTTCAAGTCCGATCACATCTTCTATTTCATTTATAACTCTTTCAGGATCTGCACTAGGCAAATCTATCTTGTTGATAACAGGGAATACTTCCAAGTCATGATCAAGTGCCATATAAACATTTGCCAAAGTCTGTGCTTCTACACCCTGTGCTGCATCGACAACAAGGATTGCACCATCACATGCTGCAAGGCTTCGTGATACTTCATAGTTAAAATCGACATGTCCCGGTGTATCGATAAGGTTAAAAATGTATTCTTCTCCATCTTTTGCCTTATATACCGTTCTTACTGCCTGTGACTTAATCGTTATTCCACGTTCTCTCTCTAGTTCCATATTATCAAGAACCTGTGCCTGCATTTCTCTGCTTGTTAACAATCCTGTTTTTTCAATAATTCTATCTGCCAAAGTTGACTTTCCATGGTCAATATGGGCAATAATGCAAAAGTTTCTTATTTTACTCTGATCAATGTGAGCCACTGTTGTTCCTCCATATTGTTTTATATTAGTTTCTTGTTTGATTATGTTCTATTTTAAATATAATGCATACTTTTCCATACTATCGCTCATTATAGCATATTATAAAACTATTTTCCATCGTGTTCTTTCAGATAAACTATGTAATGAGGTTGGTAATTTTGAGTCAAGATATATATACGAAACACATGACGAATATGTTGTTCTTCATTTAGTTTCCCAGAACAACGGGATTACTTTTATTCCTGATAAATTTTATATGTCGAGACCTTACAATAATTTAAAAGCCACCTCATGCAACAATAGTATTCTTTAACGTAGAAAAGGTAAATAATCAAATATCTACTAAAAAAATATACTATCATAAGCATATAGTGGCTTTTAATCTATAACTTGTGGCATTACATAATTTTACTTATTCAAAATCGTAAACCATTCCCCACTGATTTCTAACTGAAGTAAGAGTTTCCATTACATCTCTTACGATCTGAAGATTTTCCTGTCCTGAATTATTATTAATATATTCTTCCATATCCATAACTTCATATTGAAGTGCTTTTTTCGTATCACCTTCGTCTATAACCTCAGTATGTCCGTCAGCAGTATATGTAATTGTTGCTTTTTGAGCTCTTGGATATTCATCTATCTGTATATATCCCTTTTCTCCTGAAATAACACCTCTTTTTGGTTGTTTTGCTCTCATTGTAAGTGCAATAACAGACATTTGCCCATCATTATTTTTTAAAATAATTCCACTTGTTTCATCAACTCCTGTTTCAAAATAATTTGCAGTAGTAAGAACAACATTTGGCTTACTTTCCATAAAATATCTGGCAAATGATACTGCATATACTCCTATATCAAGCAATGCCCCACCTGCTAATGATTTTGAGAAAAATCTGTTATTCACATCATATTCCTTGCAACTTCCAAAATTAACCTGCACCATTTTTACCTTTCCAATTTCACCATCTTCTATCATTTTCTTTATCTTCTTATATAAAGGCATGTGAAGAAGTGTCACGCCATCACATATAACTAAATTATTTTTCTTTGCCACCTTGACGCATTCTTCTAACTGTCTGCTGTTTACCGTAATTGCCTTTTCACAAAATACATGCTTTCCTGCCTTTAATGATTTAAGCATCATTTCATAATGCATATTGTGTGGAGTCGCAATGTATACTATATGAATATTCTTATCTGATAGCATTTCATCTAAATCATTATATGCATGTTCTATTTTATATTCTTTGGCAAAATTTTCAGCCTTCTCAAGCGAGCTTCCACACACTCCATAAACAGTTCCATGTACTGCCCACAAAGCCTCTGCCATTTCACTGCCAATCCATCCTGTACCAACTATTCCCCAGTTTAAATTACTCATGATTATCCTCCTAACTTAATATCCACATTTTTCAAATTGCTTTTGTATAACACCACAATCTTTTAATCTATTACACGAATGCCACTTCCTCCTGCAATTAATGCTTTTGACACTATATTATAAAATAATGATGTTTCTACTATGCCTGTTATGTGCTTTAATTTTTCATCTAATACTTTTACATCCTGCCCTTTTTCAAAGTACGCATTCATAAGATAGTTTCCGTCATCACTTAATAAAGTTCCCATTTTCATTTCTGTTGAACGTTCTTCTACTTTTGCTCCCATTTCTTCTAATTTAGATTTAACATATTCTTTTGCACTTTTTATTACTTCCACTGCAACTGCATGTTCAAATGTTAACTCATCTGAATATTTTTCTTCATCCGCTAATATCACATAATCTTTTGCCATAACAGCTACTATTTTTTCTCTTGTAAAAATTCCGCCATCAGTCTTTAACGCATTAAGATTTTTGTCAATCTCATTGCATCCGTCAAACGCAATATCAATTTGCTTAACAAATTCTAATGGTAATACTTCTATTCCTGCTTTGACACATAAATTCATTGTATCTTCGCTAGGTGTAACTGCTTTAACTTTCTTATTTCCATTTTTTAGTTCTTCAATAAGAAAAGCTATTGTTCTTCCTCCACCAAGTCCTATAACCATTCCATCTTTAATCATTTCATAAGCTGCTTTTGCACATTTTTGTTTCATTTTATAATTCCTCCTGTTAATATGTATTGCCCCCTCCCTTCGGTCGGCGGCTATTCGTCGGAAACATTTATAGAAAATGAACTTCGTTCATTTTGTTTCCTCCTCTTATAATTTTTCATCTGCCATAAGATTTTCACATTTGCTTAATCTTTCATAACTTTTCTGCTGTCCTACTGTTAAAAACAAATATAGAATTTCTATAATTGTTGTTGCTGATACTCTTGAGAAATAAAACTCATTTAAGAATAATTTTTCTCTGGTAGCCGTCTGTATATGATAGTCTACCGTCTTTGCAATAGTCGAATCGGGATTATTTGTAATGCCAATGGTTGTTGCTCCATTTTCCTTTGCGGCCTCAACCATTTTCTGAACCTGCTTCGACTCTCCTGTGTTAGAAATTGCAATTAACACATCTTGTTCTTTTAAAGTCATAGAAAATGATAATTGAGTTTCCCATATGCTTCCTGCCATGGAGCGGATTCCAATTTCATTAAACTTATATGCGCCGTCTAAAGCTACAGGGATCGTATTTCCTACTGCAACAAACTGTACAATTCCCGCATTCTGTATACTTTCAAGAATCTTATCAAATTCTTTTGTATTTATTAACGAAATGGTCTGCTTCATTTCTTCTATTTTATTTGCCAAAATATTTTGTAATGACTGTCCGATATCTTCTCTTGTAATATCATTAGAAACCGGTATGTTGTCATCACCTTCAACAATTTCTCTAGCCAGTGCAATCTTTAAATGGTGAAATCCGTCCACGTCACACTTTTTACAAAATCGTGAAACACTTGCTACACTTGTTCCACTATTCTTAGCTAATTCTGAAATTGTCATATTTACAACTTCTTTATAATTGTTAAGTATGTAATTTCCTATCTTTTTTTCCTGTTCAAAAAACGAGTCATATAATCTGTTTATATTTTCAATTACCGAAATATTTTTTTTCATCTTATTTCCTTCCGCGAAAATCATTTTCATATCTTTATAATACATAATAATTATTTTCACGTCAATGTATTTTATAAAAATTATTTTCTTGATTTCTTTTCTTATGAAAGATTTATTTTCCTACCACGTTTATTAATTTTTGTAAGACTAAAATCCACTTTGCCCACTTTAAAATGGGAATAATTTTTTCACTTCACATTTATTAATTTTTTAATAAATATTTTGACCTAATTAAATTTTTATTTTATGATTTATTTTAGATGTGATGAAAGTATCATAATATGCCTCAGAACTTGTAACATCTATGCCTTTATCACTATCATTTAAGTATTCGATTATTTTTATTATGAATTGGAGCATTATATATGATTATTTGTAAAAATAGAGAACTAAAAACCAAAACTAAACTTGTTATTTTTGATATGGACGGGCTGCTTTTTGATACGGAAAAGTTGTTTATGGAAACTCAGGCTCCTATATTAGAAAAATACGGTTATAAACAAAGAAAAGAAAATTATGTAAAAACATTAGGTATTGCCGGAGAGACTCTCAAACGTACTCTTTATGATATTTACGGTTCTGATTATCCTGATGAGATAATCTCTAACGAGACCCGAAAACAGGTGAATTATATAATTGAAAAAAACGGAGTTCAGATTAAGCCTGGAATAAAAGAGCTTTTGCAGGCTCTATTTGCCGCAAATATTCCATGTGTAGTTGCTTCATCCACTAAAACTGAAATTGTATTAAAATATTTAAAGCGTGCAGAAATTGATAAATATTTTAGTTTCGTTATTGGTGGTGACAAAGTTAACGAATCTAAACCAAACCCTGAAATTTTTCTTAAAGCATGGAAATCAGTGGATGTTCCCTTAAAAGCTGCTCTTATATTGGAGGATTCTGAAAATGGTTTATTAGCTTCAAAGAATGCAAATATTCCTTCTATTTGCATACCTGACTTAAAATATCCTGAACCTGAGTACGAATCCATTCCCGCATATATTGTAGAAACGGGATTAGATGTTATTGATATTTTGGGAATTTAAATGAGTTTTATTTTTGTAAATTAATTAACTTTTTTTATTTTTGAGTTTTAAATAACTTTACTTGGAGAATTTGACCAACTTTATTATTAAACTTTAAATAACTTTTATTTCGGAGAATTTAAACAGCTTTATAACTCAGATATGAAATTTTTGTTCACTTTAATTTAAAACAAAAACCACATCTTTACCTATTTTCTTTTAGTTAACTTTAAAAATAGTATATCTGATGTGGTTTTTATATTTCTAAATCTTATTTATATTTTTTAATCTGTTCACTTAAAAATTCAGGATCTTCAAAATAATCAATCTTCATTGCATGTTTAACTTCGCTTAAAGTCTGTGCTGCTCTTTCCTGTGCAACTTCTGTTCCTTTTTTAAGGATTTCGTATACACCTTCGATGTCTTTTTCGTATTCTTTTCTACGTGCTCTGATTGGAGAAAGTTCTTCCTGGATAACATTGTTAAGGAACTTCTTAACCTTAACATCCCCAAGTCCACCTCTCTGATAATGAGCTTTTAATTCATCAAGGTTTGCATATTCAGGAAGATATTCTGCAAAATGTCCTTCATTTGAAAATGCATCCAAATATGTGAATACTGTATTTCCTTCAATCTTACCCGGATCTTCGATACGGATATGATCAGGGTCTGTAAACATAGACATTACTTTCTTCTTAACTTCCTTCTCATCTTCTGAAAGATAGATACAATTTCCAAGAGACTTACTCATCTTAGCCTTTCCATCAATTCCCGGAAGTCTTAAGCATGCCTTATTATCAGGAAGGAGAATCTGTGGTTCTACAAGTGTCTCCCCGTATACTGAGTTAAACTTGTGAACAATCTCTCTTGTCTGTTCAAGCATAGGCATCTGGTCCTCTCCTACAGGAACTGTTGTTGCCTTAAATGCTGTAATATCTGAAGCCTGACTGATTGGATATGTGAAAAATCCAGTAGGAATACTTGTTTCGAAATTACGCATCTGAATTTCTGATTTTACAGTAGGATTTCTCTGCAATCTAGATACTGTAACCAAATTCATATAATAAAATGTTAATTCTGTTAATTCTGTAACTGCTGACTGCACAAATATATTAGACTTAGCAGGGTCAATTCCTACTGACAAATAATCAAGTGCAACTTCCATGATATTGTCTCTGATTTTTGCAGGATTATCTGCATTATCCGTTAAAGCCTGTGCATCTGCAATCATGATAAAAATATCATCGAATTCACCTGAGTTCTGTAACTCTACTCGTCTTTTTAATGAACCTACATAATGTCCTACATGAAGTTTTCCTGTTGGACGGTCACCTGTTAAAATAATTTTTCCCATAACTACTATTTCCTATCTTCTATATCATTTTAATTTTATAAATTACTGTTTTTCCTCAAACACTAACATTTTCACATTATACCACAAATACTCTTTATGGGAAAGTTTGTAAAATATATTTTCATTTTGATTGATAAATTAATTTTTATGATTAAAATAAAGATAATAAAACAAAATGTGTATTATAATAAATTTGTTATCAGGATATCTCCTTAATAACCTGATATGTTATAAAATAATTTTACTCGTACGATGTAACAAAGGAGCGTGTTTATATATGAATAGAAAAAATATTAATGGAAAAACAGTTTCTTTTTCAAGGACTGAGCAGGTACATGTAATAAAGCCATGTGATTTAAATGGTGGCGGTCGTTTATTTGGTGGAGCATTACTTTCCATGCTTGATGAAATTGCCGGAATTGTTGCAAAGCGCCATTCCGGTTGCAATAATGTAACAACTGCTGCAATCGACCATTTAGACTTTAAAGATGGAGCCTATGTAAATGATTTGCTGGTAATTATCGGTTATGTAACATATACCGGAAACACTTCAATGGAAGTTCGCATAGATACTTATGTTGAAAATAATGAAGGAATGCGTCACCCTATTAACAGAGCTTTCTTTGTAATGGTTGCAATGGGCGCTAATAACAGACCAACAAAAGTTCCACCGCTTATCATTGAAAATGAATTTCAGCAGGCCGAGTGGGACTGTGCCCTTAAACGAAAAGAAAACCGAATCAAGATGAAGAATGATTTTTAATTTCATTCACATATGCAATATATTTTTCTCTTTAAATTTATAATTGCATTCAAATAAAATATATTTCACTTAATTAAATTAATTTATTTTTCACTTGACAATTTTTTATTTTCTGTTCCATCCCATTATTAAAGGCTCTCTTTTCTCAAACACTATATATTGTGTTTTTGTTTTTTAATTTTCGCAATATTTTGTAGACATTCGTTTAGCTTAGTGCTATAATCTAATGCATGCGAAAGAGTTAAACACCTTACTTGATTATCATAGTTTAACACATCGCTTTTTTATTGCCTAAAAACACAATGTATTTAATTGTGTTTAATATAGAACAGCATTATTATCGTATTTTTAATGCTGTATACATGATATATGAAAAGAAAGAAGGAACGAAAAAAATGATAAGTGTTATTAAACGTGACGGTCATAGAGCTACTTATGATCGTAACAAAATTGTATCAGCTATTCAGAAGGCGAACACAGAAGTCGACCAGGAAGAAAGAATTAGTGAGGAACAGATTTATAATATATTAGCTTCTATTGAAAACCGTGGTTTTGATGAGATGGCAGTTGAAGATATTCAGGATATTATTGAGCAGAAGCTTATGGCCGAGAAGAAATTTGTTCTTGCAAAAACATACATCATTTATCGTTATACAAGAGAACTTGTTAGAAAAGCCAATACTACTGATGATTCTATTCTTGCATTAATTGGTAATACTAATAAGGATGTTATGGAAGAGAATTCAAATAAGAATGCTGTAGTTGCATCAACTCAGCGTGACTTAATTGCCGGTGAAGTTTCAAGGGATTTAACAAGAAGAGTTTTACTTCCTGAAAAGATTTCTAAAGCTCACGATGAAGGAATTCTTCATTTCCATGATTCAGACTATTATTTGCAACCTATTTTTAACTGCTGCTTAATCAATATAGGAGATATGCTTGATAACGGAACTGTTATCAACGGAAAATTAATTGAAAGTCCTAAGAGTTTTCAGGTTGCATGTACTGTAATGACTCAGATTATTGCAAGCGTTGCAAGCAGTCAGTACGGTGGACAGTCTGTAGACATTAAGCATTTAGGAAAATATCTCCGTAAAAGCCGTGAAAAATATACAAGAAATTATCTTTCAAAATATGGAGATAAGGTTGACCCTGAGACATTAGAATCATTTGTAAATGACAGACTTTATGATGAATTAAAGTCAGGTGTTCAGACAATCCAGTATCAGATTAATACTTTAATGACAACTAACGGTCAGTCACCATTTGTTACTCTTTTCTTAAACATCGATGAAAATGATGAATATGTAGATGAAGTAGCAATGATTGTTGAAGAGATTTTAAGACAGCGTTATGAGGGAATTAAAAATGAACAGGGTGTTTACGTTACTCCTGCTTTCCCTAAACTTATATATGTTTTAGATGAACATAACTGCTTAAAGGGTGGCAAATACGACTACATTACTAAGATGGCTGTTAAATGTTCTTCTAAGAGAATGTATCCTGACTATATTTCAGCTAAGAAAATGCGTGAAAATTACGAAGGACAGGTATTCTCATGTATGGGTTGCCGTTCTTTCCTTTCTCCTTGGAAAGATGAAAATGGTAATTACAAATGGGAAGGTCGTTTCAACCAGGGTGTTGTAAGTATTAACCTTCCACAGATTGGTATTATTTCAGGACAGGATGAAGAAAAATTCTGGCCACTTCTTGAAGAGAGATTATCTCTTTGCTTTGAAGCACTTATGTGCAGACATCATGCATTAGAAGGTACACTTTCTAACGTCAGCCCAATTCATTGGCAGTATGGTGCTATTGCAAGACTTGGTAAAAATGAACCTATTGATAAATTATTACACGATGGTTATTCAACTATTTCTCTTGGTTACATTGGTTTATATGAAGTAACTAAATTAGTTAAAGGAGTTAGCCATACAGACCCTAAGGGACTTGATTTTGCATTGCGTGTTATGAAACGTTTAAGAGCTGCTTGTGATTCATGGAAAGAAAACACAGGTATTGCATTTGGTTTATACGGAACACCTGCTGAATCATTATGTTATAGATTTGCAAGAATTGATAAAGAAAAATTTGGCGATATCAAGGATGTTACAGATAAGGGTTATTATACTAATTCTTACCATGTTGATGTTCGTGAAAAGATTGATGCTTTCAGCAAATTTACTTTTGAAAGTCAGTTCCAGTCTATTTCTTCAGGTGGTGCTATTTCATATGTTGAAATACCTAACATGCGTAACAACCTTGAAGCTCTTGAAGAATTAGTTAAATTTATATACGATAACATACAGTACGCTGAATTTAACACTAAATCAGATTATTGTCATGTATGCGGATATGACGGAGAAATTATTATTAATGATGATGGCGAATGGGAATGCCCACAGTGTCACAACAAAGATCATTCTAAAATGAATGTAACAAGAAGAACTTGCGGTTATTTAGGTGAGAACTTCTGGAATGTTGGTAAGACAAAAGAAATTAAAGCACGAGTTTTACATTTATAGTAACATATATTTCCTACAGGGCCTTTGCAATTAATTTGGCGAAGGCCCATTTTAATGTATTATTTCAATAAATTTGGAGGTTGCTTATGAATTACGCAGATATTAAGCGTTATGATGTTGCTAACGGTCCCGGAGTAAGAGTTTCCGTGTTTGTTAGTGGCTGTACTCACAGATGTCCCGGTTGTTTTAACGAAGAAGCTTGGGACTTTAACTTTGGAAAACCTTTTACACAGGAAACAATTGATTATATAATAGATTTGCTTAAACCTGATTTCTACAAAGGTATTACGTTTCTTGGTGGTGAACCTTTAGAACACGTAAATCAGCAGGGGCTTCTTCCTCTTGCAAGAAAGATTCGTGAAGTATATCCTGAAAAATCAATTTGGTGTTTTACAGGATATGATTTTGAAAAAGATGTACTCGGTCGAATGATTAATGAATGGCCTGAAACTAAAGAACTTCTTTCTTACATAGATGTTTTAGTTGATGGTGAATTTATCGAAGCTCAAAAAGACTTATCTTTAGTATTTAAAGGTTCAGCTAATCAAAGACATATATTAGTTCAGGAATCAATGAAATCCGGCTCTCTTGTATTATGGGAAAAACCGGAATATATTACTAACTTTTAATATTCATTATGAAAGGATTTAACTATGACAGCAAATATTAATATTAAGAAACTTAAAGATTCAGCAGTCATTCCAACATACGGCTCTGAATGGGCTGCCGGAGCTGATTTGTATGCATGCCTTGATACACCGGCAACAATTCTTCCAGGAAATACTGTTTTCATTCCAACAGGTATCGCTCTTGAAATTCCTGTAGGTTATGCAGGACTTATTTATGCCCGCAGTGGTCTTTCCTGCAAACAAGGTTTGGCTCCTGCAAACAAAGTAGGTGTTATTGACGCTGACTATCGTGGTGAAATTATTGTTGCTCTTCATAATCATGGTGATTCTGCAAAAACTGTAGAACCCGGCGATAGAATTGCTCAAATGGTCATCACTCCATTTTTAACAGCTAACTTTATCGAAACAGATGAATTAAACGATACTGTTCGTGGTGAAGGTGGTTTTGGTTCCAGCGGAAAAAACTAAATAAAATAACGCTAAGTTATATGGCATCTTCAATTTTTATACAAAAATCGAAGATGCCATTCTTTATTCTCCCCGCATTACTTTATCTATCAGTACAGCAAGAGGTTCTGCTGCATTTACGGCCTCCTGATATGTATTTGTCTGAGCGCCAATTTCAATAAGCATACACTGTCTGCACACTCCAAGGTTATATTCATATGCATTAATGTAATTTCGTCGTGTAAAATCAGGATAATAAGCTTCCGCAGCTAATTTCATCTGGAGCGTAAGTGCTAGATTTTCAAATAAATAATCATTATGCAAATAGCTTATATCTCCACTTTCCTTAAATCTTGACATTCCATTTAAAAACATTATTTTAGCTGTTGGTTTTCCATTTATTTCTGTCACAAGATGGGTATTGTCATTTACGCCATCCCTATGTATATCCAACACCAAAGATATTGAAGGATTGTCTTTTAATATCTTTTTTACACCTTTTTCAGACTGGGTATAGGCTTCATTTCTATCAAGTACGCCATTTACAATATCATATGTTGTTTTATCGTGGATTACATTGTATCCAAATTGTTTTGATAATACTTTTTCCAATCTGTTTCCCACACCTATGATGGTTGTATTTTTATCCTCTGAATTACTATTTGAAAATGTCTCCATGGAATGTGTATGATAAATTAATATCTGAGGCTTTTTATTATTTCCTTTTATTTTAAATTTTTCGCTTAACGCCTTATCAAGTGGCATATCACTTTCTCTTATTGTAGTAGCTGCTGTAACAGTGTAAAATCTTTCAATGACTTTTTTAAACGAGCCTAAATTATCCTTTGTATATTTTGTGCCTGTCATTTTAGGTATTGGAACTAATTCTTTCTTCGCTTCTTCTACTTTTGTCTGTGGTTGTGTAGTTGTCTCTTCCACGGTTTCTAGTTGCGTCGTTTCCGGTTGTTCAGTTGCATTAACTTTATCATAAATTAACTGCACAACCTGTTTATATCCCGGGTCATTTGTATCATAAGAATATTCACTTCCATTTATATACTCTGTTACTACCGATTCTAAAATTTGTTTCTTCATTTCTTCTGACAAATCACCATGATTCTCCATATATATCATATACTGCGTTAATATGCTTGTATTTTCAATAATTTCTCCCACAAGAAAATTGGCTGTCTGCACGGCAGCCTCATTAATATTTTCTTTTGCTTTGTCTTTAACAAATGTATTAATGCATTTACTTGCTATATATATACTCAATACTATAATCAGTACTGACACAATTACCTGAAATGTCTTTTCTTTTACATTTAATCGCCATCCGTTTACATGTATTCCCTGCTGCACGCTATCACCTCAACATTTTATATTGATTAGCAGTATAATGGTAAAAACCTTTATCCCCACAATCATTATATGCAGCATGTTTATAATCTATTTATTGAATTTGCAATTATGGTACTTAGATTGTCTACAATTTCATCGACGTCTTTCGGCGTAACAAACATCTGTCCTATATCCTCTGTCATAATTTCTGCAAATAACTGATATTTTTCTTCAACAGTAAAATCCTCAAACACTTTTTGAAGACAGTTATTTTCCATATTCTGCGACAATAGATATATCAACTTATCCATCGTATCATTAACAATCGTAACACTATGCACAACCATAGGAACACCTATTGCTATTACTGTGCATCCAAGATTTTCCCTATTTAACCCCTCTCTATTATTTCCTATTCCTGAACCCGGTATAATTCCTGTGTCAGTAAGCTGAATTGTAGTTGTAACACGTGAAATATTTCTTGCCGCAAGTGAATCAATCGCTATTATCAAATCAGGCTTCATTTCATCTACTATACCCTTTACTATTGAGAATGTTTCCATTCCTGTCTGTGCAAGGACTCCCGGTGAAATACAATATATGTTTTTTCTTATTTGAACTAATGAGGCAGTTCTTGGTCCTATTGCATCAGGTGTAGCCTGAGCATTTCCTAATCCTACTATTAAAATAGCTTCAGGTCTTTTGTCTTTTCCGATATTTGCGTTAATTAAATGTCCTATATTTTTCAATAATTCGTCTGAAATTTTTTTCTGGTTATATTTATCATCTTCTTTGGCATACTTTGTTTCTATAGTAATATAATGCCCTTTTGGCTTTCCCATGACTTTAGCACCTTTTTCAGTTTTAATATTTACGAGAGTTGTTGTCATTTTAAGTTCATCATTATACTTTTTCTTTAACTCAACTCCATCTATCTCAACATTATCTTTAAATTTTTCACGTTCTTCTAAAGCTAAATCTGTATATATATCCACTCTATCTTCTCTATTTTTAAATCCTTTAAACTTCATATTATTCACCTTCACATTTTTTATTTATTTTGTGCAAATAATTGTAATTTATTATTCAAAAATATATTGACATTACATGCTCAATATCATAGAATACTAGTTGATGTCTGTGTCATACGTCCGCAAATCCAATGGCACAGATGGTGAAACTATTTAATTCCTAATCTCTCTCAAGGGAATTAAGAAACTTATTATTTCACGGAGGTGGACACGATGGCTAACATTAAGTCAGCAAAGAAAAGAATTCTTGTTAATCAGACAAGATATGAAAGAAACAAATCAGTTAAATCTGCAATCAAGACAGCTACTAAGAAAGTAGAAGCTGCTGTAGCTAACAAAGACAAAGAAACAGCTCAGGCAGAATTAATTAAGGCAATCAAGCTTATTGAAACAGCTGGTTCAAAGGGAGTATTCCACAAGAACAACGTTGCTAGAAAAGTTTCAAGATTAACAAAAGCAGTTAACTCAATTGCTTAATTATTAATAAAAAGAAGCTGTGGCTCTATTTATTAGAGTTACAGCTTCTTTTTTAATTCATACTTTTTTTACTTTCTTATACAACAAAGCTGCCTCTTTAATGAGACAGCTCTGTATTTATTAATATTTTTTAATTAACTATTATCAGGTTTTGTAATTATTAGTTCTATTTACTTCTAATTTTTCTAACCTTACTGTATTTTCCGTATACTTTCTTTCCGTTTACAATTACATATGCACGTACTTTTATATAGTATACTTTGTTACTCTTAATCTTTGTAAGAACTTTCTTAGTCTTGTTATTCTTCTTTACGTTAACTTTTGAAGCTTTCTTAAATTTCTTATTTGTTGCGTAACTAATTTCATAACCTTTTGCTTTCTTGTTCTTCTTCCATGTTACAGTAACTTTTGTCTTCTTAGCAGAAATTTTAACTTTCTTAACTTTTGCAGGTGATTTTACAGATGAACCATCAGTTAATGTTCCTGTTGTTACTTCCTGGTTTGATGAACCTGTTGTAGTAACATCCGGTTTCTTAGTAGTTGTTTCTTCTGTCTTTTTAGTTGTAGTTTCTTCTACCTTAGTTATTGTAGATTCTTCTACGTTACCTGTAGTTGTTTCTTCTACATCACCTGTAGTTGTTTCTTCTACATCACCTGTAGTTGTTTCTTCCGGTGTTGTTGTTTCTTCTTCTTTTGCCTTTGAGCCTAAAACTTCTATTTCTGCAAGACCAACTGCTGTTGTTGAATCTGAAACTTTATCTACAACAAATTTAATATTTTTAACAACTTTTTCTTCACCTAAATTGATAATCTTAACAGAACCATCATTTGGAAGTTCTCCAACTTCAATTCTTGTTCCATCATCTAATTCTAAATGTGATGCTGTTATCTGATCATCTGTGTTTGGTCTGTCATAAAGTTTAATTGTTGAAACTTTGTACTCTTCATTGAAAGCAAGATTTAACCAAGCTCCTGCTCCTTCGTTCTTTGTTACCCATTCAGCCCATGGGAATCTTGTATGAAGATTTGCAAGTCCTGTTGCATAACCATCTGCAATACCATCAACTGCCTTAACTGCACTCTGGTCATCCCATCTGCTGTCACTACTGTTTTCACTTGATGCAGTAATGTCTGCAAATAATCCAATACTATTTGTTTCATGTTTATAGAATACTTCGTTAACCTTTGAGAATGAAGCAATCCAGTTGTAGTATTCTGTTGTATACTCACGAAGTGCCTTATCCTTTAAGTTATACTTAAATGGTCCCTGACGCATGCTGTATGGAGTTAATACGTTTTCTCTTTCGCTCCAGTTAAGCATTGTCTTTTCTTCAAGACCATCAAGGTGCTGCCAAGCTCCTAAATATGTGTTAAGTTCTTTGCCCCAACCGTAGTTACCCTGATCTTTAGGATATACTTCATCAGTCATATGGCTATGGATAATAGCTTCGTGAACTGTTGGCTGGAATTTATCGTTTTCCTTCTGGATATTCTTAATAGCTTCATTACCGAATAATCCAAAGTATGCATGGTCATAATGCATATCGTATCTTGATGTCATATAAACATCTGTTGGGTTAACACTCTTCATTACACTTTCAAGGTCTGCTAAGAAGTTAGCACGTGTGTATGAAGCATGTTCTCCTGTCATAAGATAATGATAATCATTTCTTACACTTTCATCACCATATGTTTTTGTTACACCATTTCTTGAAGATATAACTTTATTATCATCTGCAATGAAAATATTATATACAAAACTGTCTGTAAATGCTGTTGTGTACTGTCCAACACCCATACCACCGTTATCTGCATAGCCTAAGAAGTACAAGTGATCTGTTGGTACACCGATTGTATTTAATGCATTTACTGTATCTCTGATTCTTAATTTACCATGGTCTACACCACTGTAATCTCCGTTTGTTGCATATACAACGTAAACTTCGTCGCCATTTGCAACAGCTCTGTTCATAACACCACCTGCCATTAACATTTCATCATCTTCGTGAGGTGCCATTACTAAGATTCTCTTATGATGTTTAACTTTTGCGTCAACACCGTCAAAGTGTACTTCTGAAACTTTTGCAGTCATACCCTTTTCGAACTGGAACTTAATTCCTGTAATTTCGTCTTTTGATGCTGATACAACTTTTCCTGAATCTTTTGAATCACATGAACCTGCTTCAACCCATCCTTCAGATGTGTTAACCAATACTTTGTATGGTGCAGCTTCGCCTTCAAAATCAACGCTGAAGTTTTCAATATTGTATTCTCTGTCTAAACCGATTGTTAATGATGGATTTTCATCATCAGCATCAGGTGTCCATGTTGTGTTTGCATCTCTATCTGTAACATTTTCTCCATCCTTAGATGATGAAACTGTTACCGGCTGGCTGTATGCCAAGTCAATATCAATGTTCTGTCCTTTTTCAGTAAGAACAATCTTGTTTTCTTCTTCAGGATTGATTACTTCTTCACCTAAAACTTTTACTTCACCAATTGCAGGCCAAACTGCTACTCTTGACTCTTTGTGAAGTGGTAACTGTGTTAATGTTACACGAACATATTGGTATTTGTTATTTGCATATTCTGCTGCAATCTTACCATACTGTTCCTTTGAGAAATCAGTGTTAGCTGTATTATCCCATAACATATCCCAGCTACTCTTATCATTTGAACCTTCTACCTTATACTGCCATGCCTGACCGTAAGCCGGTGTTGTTGCCGCCTGAGCATCTTCAAGTGTAGGAAGTACTTCATGTTCAAATACTAAGTCAAATGCCTGAATCTGCTGAGCCTTACCAAGGTCAACCATCCACCAAGCACCTTCTTTTTCTGAATCTCCGTCGCCTACCCAAAGTGTTCCGTCGTTTCCGTCAATTGCATTTGCAGGATCTCTACTTACTGTTGAAGCTGTTGCTTCTCCATCAAGTGCAAAGTTAGTAAGTTCTTTTGGTCTGTATACGTTAAACTCTGCTACTGCAGGCCATGCATCTTCAATAGTATCTCCAAATGTAAATCTAACATATGAGTATTTCTTTTCTGTTATAGATTCATCTAAAGTTACTTTCTGTGTAGATGCAACTTCTTCATTTGCTGTCTGATCCCAGATAACATCCCAGTTAGTCTTGTCTGTTGAAGCTTCTACTTTATATTTCCATGCTGATTTAGCTTTATCACCACCGAAAGTAACATCTAATTTTTCGATATTATAACTTCCGTCTAAATCTACAACAAAGTTTGCTCTGTCTTCTGTAACTGTATCACCCTGATTTGACCAACCATTTGAAATCCACATTGTTGTTTCATCACCATCCACAATGTTTGATCCTACGCATCCAGGATCCCAATCACTCTGAGATGATGTAGTTACAGTCTTATCAAGTGAAATATTAGTTTCTGTATCTGAAATTCTTTTCTTCTTTGATAAAACAATGTTATCAAACTTAACCTGATCTACACCATTATCTGACTTAATCACGATGTATGTTGCAGGAACCTGTTTCTTAAAGTTAGTTGTAAATGTCTGCTTCTTGCCTGTTACCGTAAATGTCTCGCTTTCTTCTCCTGCTTCAACCTTTACAGTAGCTGTTCCTTTAGCACAATATGCTTCAAAACTTGTTAAAGCATACTTGTCAGGAATAGCTATTTTGTTAGCCTGTTCTTCATTAGTATATGAAGTAGCCCATAATTTACCGTCTGTTACGTTCCAACCACGGTTACCGAAGTCACAGTTAGAATATACACCTGTTAATGCTCCGTTATTGCAATCATCAAAATCTAATAAAATCTTTCCTTCACCAAGATCTTCTTTAATACCACTGTTGTAGCTGTTATCAGCACCAATGTTTGGCTTAACAAATGATTTTACTTCGTTTCCGTAGAAATCCTGTCCGCCATTGTCGATAACTGAAATACCCTGGTCAATAACTGTTGCTCCATCTTTAAGTTTGTATCCGTCAACAGTACCATAAGTAATCTTAAATTCGCCGTTAACGTCTTCAACTGTTGCGCTTGTTCCTTCTTCTAACTTAACATAGTCGCTCTTAACTGCTACCCTGGCATTTTCATCGTCAGCTCTTCTATTGTTAAGATTTGCTCCACCGTAAGCATTGTTATTTACAACACCCATATAACGTGAATCCCAAGCCTGTGCCTTATTTACTCCGTTGTCATCTATCTTTTGAGCTTCTGTTATAATGACATTATTTCTAATTTTAAATCTATCAGTAGAAGTTACTGCTGTTGTATCATCCCAGCTACGTGTAATAGATCCATCATGGTCTGCATCCATATAAATCAAGTTGTTATATGCATCCAAGCTTCCATTACCGCCCTGACATAATGTTAATACAGCACCACCGCCATAACGGTTTGTACCATATCCATCATTAACACTGATGTTATATCTGTAGTATGTCTGATATGATGTTCCTAATGCACATTCAAAGAATGAACCTGATGGATTGTCATGTGTATAGTTGTACTGAACATAATTTAAGTCTGCATAAACGTCAGCGTCAAATGCCTGTGAATCTTCCTTATCACCGGAAGCTCCTGAACCAAACACTTCGTTGTACTGGCAGATTGTTTTCTGACCATGTTCCCACCAAATAGGAACGTTTCCGTTAGGACCACTGTTACATCCATTTGCAACATTATATTCAATAAGTGCATTTTCATAATCTGATGGACAAATAGCTGCGTTACCTACGTTTTCGCAGTAATTGCTACGAATTACAAGATTTTTACTTCTATATGTTCCACCGCCACCTTCAGTAATTCCACTTTCATCAGGGAATGTTGAGCTTCCCCATGTTGAAATAAAGTTAATACCGTAATGGTTTACATTTTTTACATAGTTTCCTTCTACAGTAATGTCTTCCCAATTAGTAGCTTTCTTGTTACCACGGATAGCATATACAATACCACCACGACCGATACCTGCCTGCTGACCGATTGGAATAGAAATTACGTCATGAACGTATGTATTCTTTACATTAATTTCATGAAGTGTTCCTGCATCCTGTCCCATAATCAAGATACCATATTTCTTAATATGATCATCTTTAGTTTTTGTATGGTTTGTTACTTCAATAGATGTGATTTCCCAGTATTCCTGATTATAGAAATATACTGCTGTGTTAAATACACGATTCTCTAAATCATCACCTTTGTCTCCACACCAGCTATCACCATTGATAACAGGTCTGCCGTCTTTAACGTCACCATATGCGTCAATTGTAATAGGGTTTCCTTTTTCACCTGAACCCTTTGGACTTAAAAGACCGCTCCATGAGCAACCTCTTTTAAATCTAAGCTTATCACCCGGCTTGAAAGTAGTTGCATTAACTTTTTCAAGTGACTTCCAGGCTTTTGTTTCACTAGTACCGTCATTATCGTCATTTCCATTTTCGGAATCAACATAATAACTTACACCTGTTGCCTTTGCACTATTTTCTGTATCTGCTGCCGCAAATGTCACATTGCCCATAACTGTTGTAACAACTAAAGCAAGTGAAAGAAAAAGTGCCAACAAACGATTTCTCTTCATATCTTTTCTCCTTTGTTTATAACATTTTCCCACAACAAAAGTTGCAGGTGTTCCACGTTGTTAAATAAAAATCCGTTCACTATATGCGCGGACAAATTATAAATACTTTGCAGCATCCTTATCTACAATTACCGTAAGATTGTTATGTAACTGTAAAATAGATGCCGGAATTTTTGGAGTTACAGGTCCAAAGAATGCATCTTTTACAATCTGTGCTTTCTTTTCGCCATTTGCAATCAGTAAAATTCGTTTAGATTGCATTATTGATTTAATACCCATAGAAAAAGCTTTTTCAGGAACTTTTTCTCCTTCATGGAATAGTCTTGAGTTTGCATCGATTGTACTTTGTGTAAGTTCAACACAATGTGTTGTCTTTTCAAATGATTCGCCCGGTTCATTAAATCCGATATGACCATTTAATCCGATTCCCAATAACTGCATATCGATTCCGCCTACACTCTTTATGACATTCTCGTATCTTTCGCATTCAGCATCATCATCTATTGCCATTCCATTTGGTAAATGAGTATTTTCTTTTTTGATATTAATTCTGTCAAACAAATATTTGTTCATAAAATATCTGTAGCTCTGTTCATGTTCTGCAGGTAATCCTTTATATTCATCAAGATTAACTGTTCTTGCTTCTGAGAAATCAATATCTCCTTTTTCATACCAGTCAACTAACTGATTATATGTTCCAATAGGTGTCTCGCCTGTTGCCAGTCCAATTACAGCATTAGACTTCATTATTATCTGTGCAGATAAATAATTTGCAGCCTTTCTGCTCATGTCATTATAATCTTTAGCTATAATAATCTTCATTGTGAAATTACCTCTTTCCCTGTTCTATTAAAAAATTAACAAATGTGCTAACTCCACCACCAAGTACTTCTACATTTTCAGGTCTGCTTCCTTCAAGTGAAGATACATCGTAGAAATCACCATTTTTTGTTTTTTCTGTCTTCATAAAGCTATCACTTCCAAATAGTCCGTCTTCAATTCCCACATACTCATCACCCCAGTATGAACATTCCTCAGCTTTAATTCCTTCTGACTCAAATTTACTTAAAATAGTATTAACATTGTCGCTCTTACATGAAATTCCTACTTCTAAATATTTTGCATCACATGTTGCTGAAACCTTTGTTCCAAATCTTTCTCCAATTTCTTCTGAAATTGAAACCATCTGCTTTAAGCCACCATTTATTCCATGCTCACTTAAGATATTCTTTACTCTTGACATTTCATCTTCCTGCATAAACAATTGGTCTCCACGTTCGTCATTAACCATTAAATCTATTTTGCAGTAATTAGGTCTTGAGAAAACAATATCTGTTTCTAAGTTATATTTTTCTAATAACTCTCTGTGAACCTGATAACAAATATCATGAATAGTAAGTAAGCCATTTTTATCCGGGATGCAGTCGGCAAACACTACCGGTTTGCCGTCAACCATTTCATAGTTATATGCACCTCGTCCAAGTCCTAAGTAAAGATTTGAAGCTTCTTCTTTTGTAAAATGTTCATGAAGTTTTCCCTTTGCAATCTTGTCATAAGTTGTTCCACTTACAATAACAAGCTTTACTCCCTGCTGTAGCAACGGTTTCATCGCTGCTACAACTTCTTCTACAGGGGCCTGTCTTGACATAACTGCTGTTCCATCCCAGTCAAAAAATATTGCTTTATATTTCTTGGACATATTTATCTCCTTCCTTACTTAGAACTATCTTTTCTCCTAAACTTTCATATGAAAGTTCGCAATCATTAAGAAGTGTATATTCTACCTCTCTTTCAGCAACCTTTATATTAAGATTACTTCCTTTGTACTGAAGGCAGAATTCATATGACTTCCACTGACTTGGTAACTTAGGATTAATCTGAAGATATCCTGCATTTGATCTTACTCCTGCAAATCCAAATACAATTCCCTGCCATGTTCCTGCCATATTTGCTGCATGAATACCTGCATAAAAATTGTTGTGAATATCATCTAAATCCATACGCGCTGACTGTGAGAAATATTTATAAGCTTCATCATCATATCCAATCTGGCTTGCTAAGATTCCAAAAATACATGTTGATAAAGATGAATGATGAAGTGTTACTGTCTGATAAAAATCATAATTTCTCTTTAATTCTTCATTTGTAAAATAATTGCTATGAAGTAACATTCCTAAAATTGCATCAGCCTGTTTTGCCATCTTCTGTCTATAAACAAACAATGGATGATAATTTTCATAAAGCAAATGTCTCTTTTCTTCAGGAATCTTTGACTCATCCCAAGGTTTTCTCATTAAAAATCCATCATCCTGAGGATAAATCTGCATTTTTTCATCATATGGGAAATACATATTTTCAATGATTCTATCCCAGTAATCAATTTCTTCTTCCTTAAAATCTATCTTTTTAACTAATGCATCATAAGCATCTTTATCAATTTCTTTCATTTTTTCAAGTGCCCATTTAGCATCTCTTATATTTTCCCTTGCCATAAGGTTTGTATAGAAATTGTTATCAACTATAGCATTATATTCATCTGGTCCTGTTACTGCACAAATGCAATACTTGTTATCCTTACATTCTGCAAAGCATCCTACATCAGCCCAAACTCTTGCTGTTTCAACAAGAACTTCTGCTGCTTCATCTACTAAGAACTCATCATCTCCTGTAATATCAAGATAAAGTTTAAAAGCGTAAGCTATGTCTGCATTAACATGATACTGTGCCGTTCCAAGTGGGAAGTAAGTAGAAGCTTCTTCTCCATTTATTGTTCTCCATGGATATAACGCACCTTTTTCATGACCAAGTATTTTTGCGCGGTCTCTTGCCTGATTCAATGTGTCATATCTGTAATTGAGCAGCTGTTTTGCTAACTCTGATTCTGTATAAATGAACACCGGAAGCACATACATTTCTGTATCCCAGAAATAATGTCCCTCATAGCCTTCACCACTAAGTCCCTTTGCTCCCATGCCTGTTCTGCCATCACGACCTGCAGACTGCATTATGTGAAACAAATTGAATCTTATTCCCTGCTGAAGTGCCTCATCACCTTCAACCTTTATATCCGCTTTACTCCAAAATTCGTCCATATGTTTCTTCTGAAGTTTCTCCATTTCATCATATCCAAGATCCATTGCCTTCTTAAGCTCATCCTTAATGAAGTCAATCATCTTGTCTTCTGCGATATCAAAATCACAAGTATATCCAATCATTTTTTCAAATACATATGTTTTACCTTCCTCCACTGATAATTCATATGTAAGTGATGCGTCCTCTTCTAAAACTTCGCTGTTTTTTATTACACCTTCACATTTTGTAAGACTACCGCATGCCATTGACAATCCACTGTGAATTACTTTTCCTTTATGAAGTAAATAATTATCTTCTGCTTTTAACTCTTTAACTGCTAAATGCTTTCCATATGGACCATAGTCAATTAATGGATTTGTTTTTCTTGTATGGTTTTCTACTCCTGCTTCTAAATATGTAGTAAGTTCTATTTTTCCACTAAAATTAACAGGAGTTAATTTTATCTGAATCGCCATAATGTTCTTCTTTTCTAAAGAAACAAGTCTTCTAAATTCAGCTACAACTTTTTTACCATTAGGTGATTTCCATGTAACATTTCTTACTACAACTCCATCTTTCATTAAAAGCTTACGATTGTAATTAATTATTTCACCCTGATTTAAATCAAACACATCTCCATCAATAACAATCTTTGTTTTCTTAAGATTTGGCAAATTCAATAATGACTGACTTTTTTCAGGAAATCCGAAATTCCATTCGCCATACATAATATGTTCGCTCTCGTAAAATCCGTTAATGAAATTTCCTTCAAGACCTTCATCTACCGTAAATGGATATCCCTCATCAAAGGTTCCTCTTGTTCCTATATATCCATTAGAAAGAGCAAATGTAGTCTCATTTCTATAGTTCCACTCTTTTAAGAATTTTTCTTCTGTAATTACCCATTCTTCGATAGGATATGTATTTGCACCCATGCTGCAATCTCCTTTCTCTTATCCTTTTACTGCTCCTGCTGTCAAACTTTCCATTACCTGTTTCTGTAATATGATAAAGAATATAATTGTTGGTAATACCGTAATTACTACTGCCGCAAAAAGTGCAGAATAGTTATTTGCAAATGTTCCTAAATAATAGTTAAGTGCTATAGGTACTGTTCTTGCCGTATCCCCACTTGTAAGCATTAATGCGAAGTAGAATTCATTCCATGTATTGATAAACTGTAACATTGCGATTGTTGCAAGTCCCGGTTTAGCTAATGGTAAAACTACCTTTGTAAATGTCTGAATAAATGTAGCTCCATCAATATACGCTGATTCTTCTAATGCTAAAGGTATTGTTTTGTAATAACTTGTCATAACGAAGAATGACATTGGAATACCCATAGCTGCATAAACAATAATTAATCCAAGCTTTGTATCATACAATCCGACTGTCTTAAAGATTGAGAACAATGGCTGTGAAATTGCCTGTGCAGGAAGCATTAATGATGCTGAAATCATAAGAACCAAAATTGTTTTTAATTTAAAATTATATCTTGCTGTTACATATGCACACATTGCAACTACGCATAATGTAACTAATACGCTGACACCTACTACAATTACACTGTTTAAGAAATATTTCTGAATAGGTGCATATTTAAATGCATCTGCATAGTTTTTAAAATTAAAGCTCTTTGGCAATGACAATGCTGATGCATTGATTTCTGCATAAGTTTTAAATGAACTTAATGCTGCCCAAATAATAGGTCCAATTGAAATAGCTACTATTATTAATAAGAAAATATATTTCGCAATGCCTGCGATTACTCTAATAGCAAGAGGCTGTTTTTTTAAAGTTCTTGGTACGTTAATTGTTTCTGACATTTTATACCTCCTCTATTTCTTTCTTCTGATTAAACAATCTCTGAATTAATATAACTAATACAAGTCCTAAGATAATCTGAATTACACCTACTGCATTAGCTTTACCATAGTTATTTTCAAGTGTTATGATTTTATATAAATACATTGGAAGATTAAGAGTTGAGTTTCCAGGGCCTCCTCGTGTTGTCATGTAAATGATATCGAACTGAGAAACCATTGCTACTGATGCTAAAATTACACATGTTCCAAATGCATTTTTCATCATTGGAATTGTAATGTATCTGTCAGCCTGTCCTGCTGTAGCTCCATCAACCTGAGCTGCTTCATATATTTCAGGGCTTATAGCTCCCATTTCACCTAAGAATATAAGCATATTAAATCCTGAGTAGAAAACCCATGTAGCTGTTACTGTCCAGAAAGCATATTTTGAATTTCCGAAAAGGTTAACAACCTGCATAGTATCAATACCTAATTTTTCATATAACATTTTTACTACACCGAATGTAGGGTTTAAAAGCAATGAGTACATAACTGCTGTTGCTGCTGTTGGAATAATGTTAGGAATTACATATGCAACTCTTGCAAATTTCCATCCCTTTGGCTTTCTTCTTAAAATAAGAGCCATTATAAATCCCATAAGCACATGTAATGTTGACTGAATTACTACCCATTTTAATGTATTTATGATAGATACTCTAAAATCCGGGTCTGCAAATATTGTCTTGAAATTATCTAATCCTAAAAATGTTGGCGACTGAGTCAATGTATAATTACAAAACGAAGTTGCCATAACCATTATGAATGGAATAGCATACACTATGCAAAATAGGATTACACAAGGCAATGCAAATAAAAATATCCATCCTCTCTTGTTTTTTGTAGACATATTTTATACTTCCTTTCAAAAAAATAGTGTTGCACTAACTTTTATTAGTGCAACACTTGATTGTTAAGAATTAATCATTTTTCTGCGCTGCATCTGTAAGCTTCTTACAAAATCCTTTTGCATCTAAGCTGCCACTTGCAAGTTCAGGTAACTGATTTGAAAATTCATCGATTACATTCTGATACCAGTAAGCCTGATTCTGACCATATGTATATGTTGCTTTTGACTGAATATCTAATACTTCTGCCATTAACGGATCAGATTCCTTTAAGCTTTCAGGTACTTCAATGTTACTTGATACAGGCTGTAATCCTGCCATTTCCAATGCCTTTAACTGATTTTCAGCTGTTGTCTCAAACTTAAGGAATGCTACTGCTGCTTTAATCTTTTCAGGGTCTTTTGCACCTACCATGTCACCAGGTGTTGGAACACTTTCCATTCCGTTTCCTGGAAGAAGCATGATACCAACTTTGTCATAGAATCCTTCAGGTGCTTTGTCTTCGCTCTTGAAATCAGGAATCATCCATGGTCCGTTAGGAAGCATTGCTACTTCACCGTTAAAGAAGTGAGTTGCCATTGTGTCATATTTTCCGCCTAAAGCATCTGCTGTTGTGTAGTTCTTTAACATCTTCTGAAGTTCTGCTGTTGCTTTTTCAACTACAGGTACATTGTAATCTGTTGGATACTGAGTATTCATAAATGTGTTTCCTTCATCTCCTGCAGTTCCGATTAAAGCACTGTACCAAAGATTTGATAACCAACCTAAGTCTGCACTATCCATACTTACAGGTGTGATACCTTTTGATTTTAATGTGTCACAAGCTTCATAGAATTCATCCCATGTGCTATAAGCTACATCAGGAGCTTCGATTCCTGCTTTTTTGAATAAATCTTTGTTATAGTAGATATATGAAATTTCCTTTGATACAGGAATTCCGTATACCTTACCTTCATATGAGTTGAATTCAAGATCCTGTTCACTAAACATTGCTTTCCATTCCGGATCATCATCTAAATATGATGTTATATCCTGAACCTTTCCTGATTCAGCAGCTAAAGCCGTAATGTTGTTACCACCGTTTAATACGATGTCAGGAAGATCACCACTTGAGATTAATAATTTAATCTTCTGGTTGTAAGAATCTGTTGTAGGAATTTCTTCAAATTTAAATTCTACGTTCTTACCTTCTTCTGTCTTCTGGAATGCATCAAATAAATATTCATAATAATCTGCTGCATAATCAGTACCTACATGGTAGTTAATTACATTCAATACTACCTTTCCATCATCGCTCTTTGTGTCGTTCTTGCTTGACTTTCCGTCTGAGCCACAGCCTGTCATAAGACCAGCTACCATTGTCAAGCACATGAGTGCACATAACATTTTCTTTCTCATATCTTAACTTCCTCCTTAAAGTTGTTTTGTTTATGTTCACATTATATTGTTTTATTGCAAATATCTGAATAGAATATTTTTACATAAACTTGTGTTTTTTTTACATTATATATAGTAAAAAATCACATACTACCGTGTTGTTTATTTAATTTTTTATACATTTTAGACAATACCATTAATAAATTTACTTTTTATTTATTGTAAATATTAAATATAAGGAGAATAAGTGTAAAATTGTTAGATAATTTGGCAAATTATGTAAAAATTTACGGATGAAACCTGCTATTTTAGATTTCATCCGTAACTATTTAAATCTTACTCTTAAGTTTGTTCATCTTTTCCGACATTATAAACATAACTAAAGTAATTAACATAATATATATTGGAAATAGTGCGATTGTTATGTACTGGGATATTATTCCGAACAAAGCCGGCATAATAATAACTCCCATATATGCAAATGCCATCTGTATTCCTATAATTGCCTGCGAATTTTCTTTTCCAAAATTATCAGGCGTAGCATGTATTACTGATGGATATATTGGAGCACATCCAAATCCGACAAAGCCCAGACCTATTAGAGGGAATATTTCTTTTAACATTTTGTAACTTGAAAATAACTGATTTGCCGGAATTAGCAAAAATACAACTCCTATTAAAATTCCGCATATTCCAAGTCTGATCATTTTTTTATCGCCAAATTTGTCTGCTATAAAGCCACTCAAAAATCTGCCACCCGTAATTCCAATATAAAACAATCCAACAAAACTTGCTGCTGTATGGTTGCTTAACCCTCTGTTTATTACAAAATAACTTGATGCCCATAATCCTGTCGTCTGTTCTACCGCACAGTAGCAAAAAAACGCTATCAAAACAAAAGCTACACCTTTTATTTTAAATATTTCTTTTAATTTCTTTGGTTCTTTCTTTTCAGTTATGCTTTCTTCATTTTTTTCCTGATTTATTTTCCATAACGGTAATGCCGCAAATAAAACAATAGTTAGAACAAGCTGTATTACTGATATTGCCAAATATCCTCCACGCCATCCCTTTCCAAGTGACATTGCTACACCCATTACATACGGTCCAACAGCTGCTCCAATTCCCCAGAAACAGTGTAACCAGCTCATATGTCTTGACGCGAAATGAAGAGCAACATAATTGTTAAGCGCTGCATCTATTGCTCCTGCTCCCAATCCATAAGGAATCGCAAGGAAGCATAACATATAAAAGTTTCCGGAAACTGAAAATCCAAATAATGCAACAGCTGTTAAAAGTGTACTTACTGCCGAAATCATTCCCGTTCCAAACTTATATATTATCTTTTCAGAAAATAAACTTGAAATAACCGTTCCACAGGAAATTAACATTGAAATAATTCCCTCCATTGACAGCTGCGCCCCTAAATCCAAATGCATTTGCGGCCAAGCTGAACCTAAAAGTGAATCCGGCAATCCAAGACTAATAAATGCCAAATAAATAAGCGCTAATAATAATGTAACCATATTCTTTCCTCTCTTTTATATTCATTTAAATTAACATTTTATATAAATATTAGTATTCAAGAATTTAATTTCTTTAATTTACTTATAATAATTAATTATTTACTTTCTTTTATGCTAATACTAATTAATACTCTCATTTTCAATTTCCCATTGCTATAGTGTATCAGTTTTCCTCTATTTTATATATATTTTTTTACAAAAAAATACCTCCTTTCAGACTATGGTTTTACCCAAATTATCAAAAGGAGATATTCTTTGAATTTTCACGGTTGCCCGTTATCGTCTGTAATCTGATTTATTTTCATTATTAACAAACCTGATGACATGACATTTATTTAGTTGAAATTTGCATTTAGGTCTACAGCCATATGCCTATTTTGAAAATTATATAAAGCATATGACTTCAAGACCCGGGAAATGAGAAAGCGACTTTTAATATAAACCTGTCCAACCACTGTTTCCATTATTTATATCTATTACATGATCTAATCCATTCAAAAAATCATCATCACTAACACCGCTTGTTGTTATTACATCTTTTGTATCAAATTCTATTATTTCCATTTTAGGATATTCATATTTTCTCTTCATGTATTTCTCCTTACTGTGCCTGATTAGCATTGTACTTTGTTGCCCAACCTTCTATCATAGCTTTTATAGTCTCTCCAAGTCTATTAAGTTCAGCCTGTCCGCCCTCGCTTTGTGTCATGTTATACGCAACCTGTGCAACTGATCTTGTATCACTCATATTGTCAGAATAAACTGTTGTAGTTGTTCCATCTTTATAAGTAATTGTTACATATGCATTTGCAATAAAACCTCTTGCAAAATTTTCTTCTTTAATATTTACAACTGAGCCACAGTAAGTATTTGTTTTTGCACTTTCGTTTTCTCCATACCAACCATTATTTGCAATATCTAATTTTGTATAGTTACTTTCTTTTTCTAATACGTTACCATTTTTTTCATATAAATCTTTTGTAGTTATAAGCATTCCTTCCTTTATAGCTTTCTGCTCATTAACCGCTTTATAATTATCGCTTGTAACTGTTGTCTGGAATCTCATTCCATAAGGATCTGCCGTTCTGATTCCTGCACCATTTGCAATTGATAAGTTTAATGTATTTACAGCTTCCAAATTAATATTGTCTTTTACTGTTAATCCATCACCTTTTTTGTACATTTCTTCATTATAATAATAACCGTATGTAGCATCTCCATTAACTGTATATGTATCTCCATATGCCGCTTCTGTAGTTGAATCTCCTTCTGTTACAGTATAAACCGGTGAATAAATGTTAAATTCGTACATTGCTGCCCATACCTGTGCAGTACTAGATTGATGCAAAGGCATTCTATTTATTGTAAATCTCACATATTGATATTCATTATCTTTATCTTCACATTCACCGGACTGACTTCTACTCCAATTTTCATTGTCATCGTTCTCATTATTATTCCACAGCATAGTCCATGTGCTCTGATCATTAGAACCTTCTATAACATATTTCCATGTCTGACCATACTGACTTTCACTATCTGATGTATCAGCCTTGGCCTCTTCTAATGTTGGATACGCATCTTTTTGGAATAAAACATTGAATCCCTCTATTTTTCTAGTTTTTCCTAAATCAACTATTATGTACTGACCATTTCCATTTCCATTTCCGCCCCATCTTGATGAAGTGTTTCCATCGGTAACATTTGTAGCCGGAAATCCACCAGCCTCATTACCGCTTCCTCCGTCACTATAATATCCTTTCGCCGAGCATCCTTTTGCAACATTTGTCACTTTAGAATCACTAATTTTAACACCATAAGCACAAAATTCTCTCATTGCAGTCCAAACAAGCGTACCTGGAATATTAGTTATTTTTATTCTTAATTTATTATATACGTTTTCTCCGTATTCCGTGTTTTTTCCTGTTAAAGATTTACTGTTATCAGAATTGTTACTATTGTCCCATAACATATCCCAATTACTTTCATCATCCGTTCCTTCAACTGTATATCCCCACTCTCCGTCGTCTCTTGAGGCTTCAAATACAATCTTAAAATCTGATATTTTATAATATGCTCCTAAATCAATTGTTATTGTTCCTGTAATTCTGCCACCTGCTATCCATAAATTATTTTCATTTCCATCTACAATGTCAGATAAGCTTCCACTAGATACTCCCATATCCGAAGTAACTGTTTTTCCATAAGTCACACACTCATTTCCGGAAAATGTACTTACTTCGCATGTAGTTGTATCGTCTCCCTTAACAGCTGCATAATCACCCATACCAACTGTTGACACGGTCATTATTGCTGCAAGAGACATTGCCAATAATTTCAATTTTTTCATCTTTCCATCTCCATTCTTTATATGATAATGCAATTATATCGGAGTTATTTTTCAGTTTTAATGTAATATTTTTACAAATACTTTGAATTTTTTTACCATTTTTAGACATTTTTTACAATTTCTTTGTATACTTTAATATTTTTGATATAATGTTTATAGCATTCTAAAGTAATTCTTTAAAAATAATTACTTTAAGGTACGGAACTATAAAATAACATCATTCGAGGACAAGGCATGGCAAAAGGATTTTTACATAAAAAAAGGAAACTAAGAACACAGGTTACCATATTAATTACAGTTACTATTGCATTTGCTTTAGTTATTAGTGGTGCATTATTTTGCTATAAGACTATTAATGAACTTCAAAAAAGTTTTAAAGAACAGATTTTTCAGGAAAGCCGCTCTACAATTAGTGCCATATCAACTAATATAGATACTATCGATTCAATATATCGTATATTAATTTCAAACACCAGCGTATATGATTGGTTAGAGAACAATTATGCTGACTCAACTAATTCGGTTACTACTGCAAAACAGATAACTTCTTCCCTTATCATGAATAATTTGTGGGAAAAAAGTTATCTTGAATCAGTTTATATTTATAACAAACGCGGAAAGCAGGTTCATGTTTCAAAAAATGAAACAAATTCTTCATTAATTATGAATAGAAGGATTTACAATTCTCTTACATCTCCTTCTCCTTCACTTTCATTTAGAACCTTTAATGATTCAAACTGCATTTATTTTATAAAGACAATATACAGTTCAAATAATGGTCAGCAGATTGGCGATATTCTTATTTCAATTAACATTAATGAATGGATGTTCTCCCTTAGTCAATATGTTTCTAACGATTGGCGTATATTTATATACAATGATGATTTAGAAGTTATGTCGGGTTTTAAATATAATGCTGAATCAACTAAATTATCATCAATACATAAACAGATTAATGCAATTGATGCATTGAAAATATCCTCTGTTAAATTTGATTCTGACGATTACTTTGTTTTGTCAAATGAAATGGAGTCTATTAACATCAACGCTGCTGTACTTGCCCCTGTCAGTCAGATAGAACATCAGATTTACAATATTCTTTTGCCATATATTATTGCAATCATATCAATTATAATTATTGTTTTAATATTTGCATTTGGAATAAGCAGACTAATCACACAGCCTATTTCCTTAATGATTAATTATGTAAATCGAATTGCGCAGGGAGATTACTCAGGAAATATAAACGGGCTTGAAAAATACGAAGAATTTTATTCTCTCCAATTATCAGTTAACTATATGTTGGATGAGATTCATTCCTTCCACGAAGATATTACGGAACAAAAGTTATTGTTAAAGGATTCTGAAATACGTGCATTGCAATCTCAGATTAATCCTCACTTTCTCTTTAATGTACTTAATGCTATTGCATGGAAAGCTGAGATGTCTGATAACAATGAAATTTATGATATGACGATTGCTCTTGGAGAATTATTAAAAGCAACTGTAAAATCTAAAAATGACTTTGCAATACCTCTTTCAGAAGAATTAAAATATGTCAAATTTTACAGTTACTTACAAAGAATTAGATTTGAAGACCGAATAAGCATCAACTTTCATATTGATGCAGGTCTTGATTCATATAAAGTTCCTGTATTTTGTATACAGACACTTGTTGAAAATGCTTATGTTCATGGTCTTGAACCAAAAGAAAGTTCAGGTGAACTAAACATTTACTTATACGAAAAATATGAATATCTTCATATTTCAATTGAAGATAATGGTATTGGATTTAATGAAATCCCTGATTTTAATAACCAGGCACCTTCATCTAAAGAATCAGGTACATCTAAAGGGCATACCCACGTTGGTCTTCGTAACCTAAATCGGAGATTAATATTAATGTATGGTCCTGAATGTGCCTTACATATTGAAAGTACTCCTATGGTAAAGACAGCTATTTCATTTAAAATTCCATGTGAAAAATAAGAAAGGTGTGATAGTATGATTTTTCACTTATTAATAGTAGACGATGAATCTATATTTAGAAAAGGCCTCTCTGAATATATAAATTGGGAGACATATGATTGTGTTGTTTCGGCAACAGCAAAGAACGGAACAGAGGCTATTGAAATAATCGAAAGTACTCCTATTGACATTGTAATAACTGATGTAAGAATGCCTTCTCTTGATGGTATCGGACTTGCTAAATACATTTATGAAAATCACCCTGAAATATCTGTTATCATACTTTCAGGATATTCAGAATTTGAATATGCACGTTCTGCAATTCAGTATAATGTTGCAGAATACCTGTTAAAACCGGCTGCAAAAACAGATGTAATAAATGCAGTTCAAAATGTTGCGAAAAAACTAATTGAATCTAAATCTTCTATTAGTAAAAGTGAGCAGGCATTTCTTAAGGATCAATTTTTTCAGGAACTTACAGACCACGTTGTACCTGATGATTCCTTAAACAAGCTATCGGACTTTGATATTAATTTAAACAATTATTATGTAGCTGCATTTCAATTACCGGACGATATGTCAATGGTTGGAACGTTAAAAGATATAATAATCGACAACAAGCTTAACAGTTATTGCTTTAGATATAACAATCTTATTATAAATGTATATTTTGATTATGAAAATGAAGATACATCAGCAATAATTGATAACTGCAACACAATCGTTTCTTCATTTAAAAAGTTTACATCATTAAATGTAAATGCGGGTATAAGCGGTTATCATCACAGTGCACGTGATTTTTCAACAGCTGTTTCAGAGGCAATATTAGCGTTATCATTAAATTTTTATTCCTCTGCCCATGTTGTTGAATTCTCCAGTGATTACGTTGCAGGTAAAGAAACCTTTTCTGCGGATATTAATTTACTGCTACACGATTTTGAAAACTCAGTTATACAGTTAGATTTTAAATCTGCTTCAGATATTTTAGGCTCTATATTTAATAAACTTGAAAACAATTTTTCTGATGAAAATACTGTTAGAAGCATCTGCACTCAAATTTATCTTATTTGCTATAGAGTAATGCTTAAAAGTAATACTCTTCCTACAGAAGATGAATATATAAATAAAATAAATTCAGTTTCAGATTTCTTCCAGTTAAAAGAAACTGTCAGAAATCTTATAGATGATGTAAAAAAACAATTAACCCAGTCCTCTAAAAAATATAGTTCTTTCATAGAGGAAACAATTATATACATCAAAGAACATATTGCTGACGATTTGTCACTTGAGCTTATCGCACAAAATGTTCACACTAATGAATCCTATTTAAGCAGAACTTTCAAAAAAGAATGTGGTCATTCAATTGTAAGTTACATTACAATGCTTAGAATCAGTATGGCTAAGGATTTCTTAGCAAATACAAACCTTAAAACATTTGAAATATCTGATAAAATAGGAATTCATGACCCTGCATATTTTTCTGTTATTTTTAAGAAGAATACAGGTCTTAGCCCGAAGGACTATAGGAATCAATTCGTAAGATAATTATTAATACTTTAAGAACTAACATGTTATGTTATTAACATTAGTTATATATTAAGATGTCAGCGTCAAAAGGTTCAAGCCCACATGCGTTTGCTCATAAGTAGGTAAAAGACCTTAGAGCTCACCCTGACATCATATTAATTAACTTTTACAAAATATTGAAAGGAGATTTTAATATGGCAAACAGAATAATGTTAAATGAAACATCTTATCACGGTTCAGGTGCAATTAACGAAATTGCAACAGAAGCAAAGGCTCACGGATTCAAAAAGGCTTTTGTATGTTCAGATCCTGACTTAATCAAATTCAACGTTACATCTAAGGTTACAGATATCTTAGATAAAAACGACTTGGCTTATGAAATATATTCAGATATCAAAGCTAACCCAACAATCGAAAATGTACAGCATGGTGTTCAGGCTTTTAAAGATTCTAAAGCTGATTACATTATTGCAATTGGTGGTGGTTCTTCAATGGATACAGCAAAAGCAATCGGAATAATTATTGCAAATCCGGAATTTGAAGATGTAAGAAGTCTTGAAGGCGTAGCGCCTACTAAAAAGCCTTGTGTTCCTATTATTGCAGTACCTACTACTGCAGGAACAGCTGCTGAAGTTACAATTAATTATGTTATTACAGATATTGAAAGAAAACGTAAATTTGTATGCGTTGACCCACATGATATGCCAATTATCGCTATCGTAGATCCTGATATGATGTCTTCAATGCCAAAGGGACTTACAGCTTCTACCGGTATGGACGCCCTTACTCACGCCATCGAAGGTTACACAACAAAGGCTGCATGGGAAATGACAGATATGTTCCATTTAAAGGCTATTGAAATTATTAGCAAATCTCTTAGAGGCGCAGTTGAAAATACTAAGGAGGGTCGTGAAGGAATGGCTCTAGGTCAGTACATTGCCGGAATGGGATTTTCAAATGTAGGGCTTGGAATTGCTCACTCAATGGCTCATACTTTAGGTGCTGTTTATGACACTCCTCACGGTGTTGCATGTGCCATGATGCTCCCTATTGTTATGGAATATAATCAGGAATGTACCGGTGAGAAATATCGTGAAATTGCCCGTGCAATGGGTGTTAAAGGCGTTGATGAAATGTCAACTGATGAATACAGAAAAGCAGCAATTGATGCCGTTAAGCAATTGTCAACTGATGTAGGAATTCCTTCAAAGCTTGATGCAATCAAAGAAGATGATTTACCTTTCCTTGCCAAGTCTGCTGCTGCAGATGCTTGCGCACCTGGAAATCCTAAAGATGCAAGTGTTGATGACTTTATAGAATTATTTAGAAAAATTATGTAAGAATATTTGAGAGTGTGAAATACTCTCTGTAAATCCGTATTTCTATTTAGTTTTATAAAACAAAATAAAAGTCGAAGCTTATTTCAAAAAGTTTCGGCTTTTATTCATATTATATACTCAGTCACAAGAAAGAGCATTGTGTTTTGATTTTAATCACTAACTCAATGCTCTTTTTGTTAAATTCGTTTCTTTTTTTCTTCTTTTTTACTATACTTAATTAACAGCATTTCTACTCCAATATTTTCATCCATAGCCCCTCTCTTTATAAGTTGCTCTGTTTTTATACTTTCAGCTAACCCGTCCTTAAGTTCTCTCATTTGAAAGTTTCTTGCCTGTTGTATGCTTTTCCCTGCTATAAACGCCTGAACTCCCATGGCTTTTGCCACATCATTTTTACCCATGCCCTGATTTGATAAATCTTTTGCCTGTAGCATAAGATTAAATTGTCTTGTAATCATATACAAAATACGCATCGGTGGTTCCTTAGCTGCTATGAGTTCATAATATGAATCAAGCGTCTTTTTCTGATTCTTTGTAGAAATGGCATCAATCATATCAAATATTTTGACAGACATCTGAGTTACGCATACTGCATCTATTGCATCTTTATCAACTACGTCTGTTTTCATACAATAACAGATTAACTTTTCTATCTCAGTGGACAATGTTTCCATATCCGTTCCTACTTTTTGAAGCAAATACATCATATTTGCTTTTGTTATACGTTTTCCTGCATTTGCAAATAATCTGGCAGCCCATACACTCAAATCACCTTCTGTCTGGCTTGTCATTTCGCAAATATATCCACTTGCCTTTACTGCTTTGTATAATTTACTTCTCTTATCTATATTGCTTTCTACAAACAACATAATTGTGCTTTCAGGAATTGACTTAACATATTCAGCAAGTTCATCTCCACCTGACTTAAACATCTCTGTGTCTTCAAGCACTACTAATCGATATTCAGCCATAAACGGCATTGTTTCAGCCACGTCGATAATTTCCTTTACATTAAGACCCTTTCCTTCATAAAAGTTAGAATTCATGGTATCTCCACCATTTATTGCCTGAATAAGCTGATTTTTATAATTTTTAACAAGATACTCTTCTTCACCGCATAGCAAATAAACTCTTTTAAACTTTCCTGTCTTTATATCTTCTGATAATGTTTTCATTTTTATTTCTTATATCCTTATTACTTAATTAAATGCACAAATAATTTTAGCACAGAAATTCATTCCATTCATCTATTTTATTCTAATGTATCATATTTTTATTTTTTTACGGAAAAGATTTTCATTTTCTATAACATATTTATGCTTCACAAACAATTCTTCTAAATAGTCGGTTCATTTTACTTTGGATTATCGTATTATTACTGATAATATTTAGCAAATCTCTTTTTAACATTCGATTTCATTTTGCACATAAAATCTATCACTCCATCCTAAAGTCAATCTCGCCAATTAAATCTGTTCGCAATATTTCTGTATTATGCATATTTAATCTATCTATGGTTTCTATATGAGGATGTCCATAGCTATTTCCCTCACCGCATGAAATCACGCTGTATTTGGGACTGACCTTGCTTAACAGCTTTTCTGAAGAAGAAAACCTTGACCCATGGTGTGGAACCTTTAATACTGTATATTTTTGTGCCAAATTTTTTTCAATATTATTTTCTACCTCACTGCTTATATCTCCTGTTAAAAGCATTGAAAAATTTTTATACTTTACATCAAGTACAGTGCTGTTATCATTTTTGTCATCCATTTGATTTTTAATATCTGGATTTATGCATTTAATTTTTAATGGCCCTGCCTCTATTGAATCACCATTTTTCAAATAAAGCACCTCTACACCCATTGCATGGGCTAATTTCTCCATCTCCACATATTCATCGTCTTTATTTAAAAGCTTTGGCAATACTATATTTCTGACCTTTATTCCTCCGTTGTCTGACTGTTCTAAAAGCTCTCTTACCCCACTTACATGGTCATTATCAAGATGGCTGATTATTGCATAATCAATCGCCCTTATTCCTTTGTATTTAATAAACGGAATTATTCTGTACTTCCCTACATTTTTAACATCACTGCTTCCTCCGTCAACAGTTATAAAAGCATCATGTGTCCGAATCGCAATTCCATCTCCCTGCCCTACATCAAGAAAATTAACTTCAAATCCCGTAAATATATGCACAAATAAACTTATCGTTATTATTATGAAACTTCCAAAAACAAATATAATTTTTTTAATGAAAATTTTTCTCTTTTTTGCTTTCTTACTCTTTTTGCTTTCGACAATTTGCCCTGTTTTTGGTATTATCTTTTTACTCTCCTTATCCTCACTTTTCTTTAGATATATTTTCATTCCTATGCACATGCCTGCAATCGTACAATAATAAATTATAACCACAAATATATTGGGTTTGCCACATATCATATTATAAAATGGAATATGCTCTACTATCGTGCATAACAAACCATACAACTTTATAATTAGACACGCCGGCAAAATAGTTATCTTTCCAATAATTACAAACAAATATGAAGAATATAGTCCCACAAATCCACTCGCTATAACGATTCCCATTAATGGAACAATAATTAAATTTAGTAGTACTGAATACATTGGTATCTGATAATAATTCCAGGCTATAATAGGGTTCATAACAATAGTGATGCACAAGCTAAATCCAAATGCACTCCACCTTTTTCCTTTTATATCCATAAATTTTTCTGTTATTTTCCATACAAAATTCGCTCCTATTATTGCCGCAAATGACATTTGAAATCCACTGTTTATTATTACCATCGGATTACTGCATACAATAAGTAAAAATGCTAACGCTATCGCATTTATCCTATCATTTTTTCGTCCCAAAACTTCGCCGGCAATATTCATTATAAACATAATTGTTGCCCTTACTGTCGCCACCCCGAATCCGGTCATCATTGAAAATAACAAGATAATTGAAATTGAAAAAAACGCTGCCGGTATAAATTTAAGTTTCTTTCTAATTAATGAATACACAAACAAGCCGATTAATGAAATGTGTAACCCGGAAATTGCCAAAATATGTGAAATTCCATTCATTTGATATAGTGACTTAATATCGTCATTAATATCATTCTTATTACCAAGCAAAATTCCCTGTATAATCCCTCCGTTTTCCAGGTTACATATCTTAAAAACACCTACGTTATTATCATTGCAAATCTTTTTAAGTTGCCTTGTATAACTTTTCTTCAAATCATATAATCTCTGTTTTATAAGGTTTGTCTCATTAGAAGTTATCTCTACACTGCAATTTGCTATTTCTCCATACATTCCAAGAGACTGATAGTATTTGTCTGAATCAAAATTTCCTTTGTTTCGTGCTTTGTCAAATCTATTAATTATGCCTTTGCATTTAACATTGTTGCCGATAGATACAGATAACTCTTCTTTCGTTTCAAAAATCAAATTTACATCCTTTATTTTTTTCAAATTTCTTTTATTATTTTCTGCTAAATTCTCTATCGTTGTTTTTATTTTGTATCTAAATCCATATTTTGTGTCTGTTATCTGTAAAATTTCTCCATTAACAACGATTGTTTGTCCATTCATCTCATCTATTGATTTCTTTTTAGAAAGTTCTCCCTCAGTAATCAAATATCCAACAACCATAAAGCATAAACTTAATGTCATTAACATTACCTTTTCAATCTTTTGCTCCCTGTTTTTAAATAGTAGTAAAATAAATGAAAGCAAAACAAGCAGCACTGTTACAAATAACAATGCTGCCTGTGCATATATAGCTATCACCTCTCCAAGTACAAAAGCCAATGTTATTGTTAATATTGGTCTTTTAATAGCTATTCTCCTTCTTTTGTTTCATTTTCAATATAATCTAAGTTTCTAATGAAAGCGTTGTCTAACTTCACTCCTTTAAAACTTACATTTGTATCTCCATTTACCATTATCTGAACTTTATGAACATAGTTAAGTTCTGATAATGAATTTACTATAGAATATATTGCAAGTTCAGGAGAACCAACTATCTGTTCTGTCAGAAAATTTGAATTGAAATTTACATAACAGATATTATCAGTAGTCATAACGCTGATTAACTTTATATCTTTTGAAAAAATTCTATTGTATTCCTTTTCATCCGGACCTTCTATTAGTCTCTTTACAATAAATTCTTCTTTAGATTCTTCTCCTGTATAATTTTCCATAACATCACATTCTTTTAAATTAGAACTATCTTCATTTCCGTAATAGAGAATAAATCTTGTTGAAAATACAATGTGATTATCACTACCATAATTATCCACAAAATCAGTGGCCTGCATATTTCCTATAATAGTTCCATCTCTTCTTGTCAACGCACTGTCATTAACGGTAAATGCAACATAATCTACAGACTCAATCTGAGTTAAAGTAAGAACTACTGCTGCTCTTATTAACACTTCTTCATCCTTGCTGATTTCAAGATATTCCTCACTAAAATCCAATGTTAAAATTCCATCCAAAAGATTGTAACTGTTTACAATTACTTTTTTAGGAATGGCTTTACCGGTTAACTTCTTTATCATTTCATCTACCTGTTCTAAGGTATCTGAACTCTTTGTTTTATATTGTTCATTTTCAAGTTTATCTTTGTCCCGGCTAACATAAAAAATATAATTCCCATCATATCTTTTTGTGCTGCTATTTTTTGTTTTTCCACATCCTACCGCTGTAACCATAAGTACACACACAAGAATGCTGCATATTATTTTCTTATATCTGTTCATTTTATTAAACACCACGTTTCAATCTTTATTGTTCAATATACTTTAATGGAATACGAACTGTAAATGTAGTTCCTTCTCCCTCTTTACTATGAACTTTAACTGTACCTTCATGAAGCAATATAATATTTTTAGTTATTGACAAACCAAGTCCTGTGCCACCTGTTTCTCTTGCTCTTGCCTTATCAACTCTGAAAAATCTTTCAAAAATATGCTCCTGCTGGTCATCTTCGATTCCAATTCCTGAGTCTGCAACTTTGAGATAGAAATACTGATGATCTGCATTTAGCGATACTCTTACCCATCCGTCAGTCACATTATATTTAATGGCATTTTCAACTAAATTAGTTACAACCATGTTAAATTTGACTTCATCTACATCTGCCATTACAGGTCTGAAACTTTCAAGCACAACTTCAATATTTTTTACTTCTGCTATAGGTCTTAATCTCTTTAAAGTGCTTTCAACAAGTTCATTGATATTTACTGTTGAAATATTAAGTTTATCATTTCCACTGTCCATTCTTACCAGATTAAGCAAATCTGTTATTATATCATTTTCACGGTCAATTTCTTTTGCTATATCCGTCAAAAATTCCTGATACAATTCTTCCGGCACATTTTCCTGACCTACTAAAGAATCCGCAAGAACCTTCATTGAAGTTATTGGTGTCTTTAATTCATGGGATACATTTGAAACAAATTGCTGTCTTGACTCATCCTGCTTAGCAATTATTTCAACCATCTGGTTAAATTCCCTGATTATGTTTTTAACTTCCGTCTCACCTTTTTCTTCAATATTCGCCTTCAAATTTCCGGTTGAAATACGTTCAATAGACTCTTCTATACTCTTAATAGGCTTAACTAATATTCTTGAACAAATCCATGACATTATCAATGCAAATACTCCCAAGAGTAAATCAATAACAACTATGTAGTTAAGTATTGTGTAATAAAATTCCTTAAATGCTGTTGTTGAATATCTTGTATACATTGCTCCAAGTATTTTAGTCTGACTGTTACCATTTACATCTGTAACAGTAGACATTATGGGCAGTACATATTCAACATATTCCTGCTCCTCATAATAATTATATACTTCATCACCTGTCATTGCCTTTATAACACTTGAAGAAATATTTGTTTTTCCTTCGTCTGAATTATATGTGTCCTTTATTATAATATAGTCACTATTTATAACTTCAACTCTTCCTTCAAATCCTGTAGCAAGTTGCGACATTTCTGCCTCAGCAATTTCAGAATCCTGGTTGTCCATATAATTTTCGCTTAATATACAGTTTCTAAGTATATAATTTTGTGTTTTAAATTTTTCAAATCTTTGTTCTGAATAGTTATTGACCGCCATCTTTCCAATTAAAAAATTCGATACAATAACCGGTATTATAATCGCAATAAATGTTATTACAAATACTTTAAATCTCATACTTGTAATAACATTTACAAATTTATCTACTATCTTCTTCATTTATTTAACCCTGGAAAAAGTATCCCATTCCCCATTTTGTATGTACGTACTGTGGCTGGGCAGGATTTTTTTCTATTTTTTCTCTTAATCTTCTAACATGAACATCTACTGTTCTTGCATCTCCCGGGAAATGAGTTCCCCATACCAATCTTAACAATTCATCTCTGCTGTAAACTTTTCCAACATTTGTCGCTAAAAGTCCTAACAAATCAAATTCTTTTGACGTTACATTTATTTCTTTTCCTTCGATAAATAATCTCTTATCTTCTAAATCTAGCTTCATATCACCACTTACAATAACCTTTGGCTTTTCCACAGCCTTAGGTGCCTTCTTCGTATTTCTTCGGTTTATTGCTTTGATTCTGGCCTTAACTTCTAAAATATTAAAAGGTTTTGTGATATAATCATCTGCACCGTATTCAAGTCCTAATATTTTGTCCATATCATCGCCTTTAGCCGTAAGCATAATTATTGGAACATCTGAAAATTCACGCACCTGTTGGCACACTTCATACCCGTCAAATATCGGAAGCATTAAATCAAGTAAAACCATATCATATATATTCTCTCTGATTTTCTCTATAGCTTCTCCACCATCATATGCACAATCAACATCCATTCCGTCCTGTTCAAGACTAAATTTGATTCCTTTAACAATTAATTTCTCATCATCTACCACTAAAACCTTCATTTATACCTCTTCTTCTAATTTACAGTTATATCATTTTGTATATTTTCAAAAGTAGAATCTCCAATTCCTGACACATTCTTTATGTCTTCTATTGTCTGAAACTTTCCATTCTTCTCCCTGTATTCTATTATAGCCTTAGCCCTTGTTTCACCTACTCCTGAAAGACTCTGTAGTTCTTCAGGTGTCGCTGTATTAATATTTATCAAAGCATTATCACTATCTGTATTCTGCACAATATCAGTGTCCTGCTCCTGACTTTTCTTATATTCTTTCTTAGACAATATATGAATCTGTTGTCCATCATATACTGTCTCTGCAAGATTTAAATATTCTTTCTGGGCATTTTTTGTCATGCCCCCTGCTAACTCTATTGCCTGATATAATCTTGCTTCATTTTCTAATTTATAAACACCCGGGCTTTCAACTTCTCCACTTAAATATACATAAATATGATTTTTATTTTCTGTATATTCATAACTCTCTTCAATTGTTTCTTCGTTAATCATTATTTCCTTAGAATCATCGCATCCCGTTAAAATAATACCTGCACATATCATCAACACTACAATGCTTACATTCTTTGTAAAATAACTTAATTTATTTAATATTCTGTACATTTTTCCTCCTTTTTACGGAGTTTCCCTTAAACGTACACAATAATAATACCTAATAAAATTTCAAATCGCAATATCCAAATACCTGATTTTATTGATTTTATTTAATATTAATCTACTTTATATGCTCACTTTATTTTTTAAATATAAATATACCCACAACGGCTAAAACAACTCCCACTAATTTACTCCATTCAAAAGGTACCTTTTCCACTCCAAATATTCCAAAAACTTCTATCAGATATGCAACAACAATCTGGGAAATAACAATTATCAGTACAGCCTGCGCCGGGCCAAGATTATCCATACTTTTAATTACTGTCCATGTAATTACTGCCCCTATAGTTCCACCAAGAAGCATGTATTTATGTTCTACATTAAATATTGCAGTCATACTTTCCCTGCCTGTTACAAACCATGCAATTATGCAGACAATTAAAGCTGTAAACTGTACCCAGCTGTTTGCGACCCACATACTTGAACTTTCCGTTACTTTCGTATTAAAAACTCCCTGAATACTCATTAGAGCTCCTGAAATTAATGCAATAATAAAACCCCACATAATACTTTCCTCCCTCTTGAAGTATTATGTGAGGTTTTGAAATTTTTATACTAATGACTTTCTTAATATTTCAATCATTTCATCAACATTTTCTTTTGTAATCGTAAGCGGTGGCACCATTCTTAGTACATCGCTTCCGGCTGAAATTACTAATAAACCATTTTCAATAGCCTTATTAACTGTCTCTCCTACAGGTGTTGTAAGGACAAGTCCCTGCATAAATCCTTTTCCTCTTCTTGCAGTTACATTGTCAAAATCTTTAACTATTTCATCCAATTTTTCTTCCAAATATGGAGCAACTTCATTTACATTTTCTACGATTTTTTCTTCTTTAAATAAATCAAATACCGTAGAAACTGCTGCAGTAGCTAATGGATTTCCACCATATGTAGTTCCGTGATCTCCCGGTACTAACGAGTTACATGTTTTTTCTCCTGCAACAAATGCTCCAACAGGAACACCACAACCTAATGCTTTTGCTACTGTAACGATGTCCGGTTTTATTCCATAATGTTCATAAGCAAACATTTTGCCTGTTCGTCCCATTCCACATTGAATTTCATCACAAATCATTATTATATCATTTTCATCACAAAGCTTTCTTATTCCTTTGATAAATTCTTCATCTGCAGGATATATTCCACCTTCGCCCTGAAGTGTTTCTAAAACAATCGCGCATGTTTTATCAGTTATTAATGACTCAACGCTTTCAAGATTGTTGTACTCAGCAAATTTTATTCCATCAATCATAGGTCCAAATGGTTCCTGATAATGTGCATTTCCTGTAACTGCCAACGCTCCTAATGTTCTTCCGTGAAAAGAATGGTTCATAGCTATAATTTCATGATTTGCATGACCGTCCCTGTCATACGCATATCTTTTAGCCATTTTTATAGCACCTTCAATTGCCTCTGTTCCACTATTTGTGAAAAACACTTTTTTAAGACCTGTTGCCTCAACAACTTTTTGTGCTGCTTCAATTGCTGGTACATTGTAATATAAATTAGAAGTGTGTATTACCTTGTCAATCTGCGCTTTCAATGCATCATTATATTTTTTATTATTATATCCTAATGCAAATACAGCAATTCCTGCTGCAAAGTCCAAATATTTCTTTCCATTTACATCATACAAATATACTCCGTCGCCTTTTTCTATTACAATTTTAAATCTGTTGTATGTATGTACTAAAAATTGCTCTGCTTTATCCATATATTCCTGAGCTGTCATTTCATTTCTCCTTGTATAAATATATTGCCACATCCTTTGATTGTTGGCTAATTATAGGAAATATTTATAGAAAAACTCTCTTCATTTTGTTTTCTATTCATTCCCAAATTTTTCCTGGTCATCTGCTAAAATAGCTGTTCCGATACCTTTATTTGTAAATATTTCAAGTAATAAGCAGTGTGGAATTCTTCCATCTAAAATATGTACTCGTGAAACGCCATTGTTAATAGCATTTATACAGTTATTAATCTTAGGAAGCATTCCTCCCTGAATAGTTCCATCCTCAATCAAATTTTTTGCTTCAGATACTGTCATTTCAGAAATAACTGTATTTGGATCATCCTTATCCATATAAACACCTTCTGTATCTGTAAGGAATGCCAATTTTTCTGCATTTACTGCTTCTGCGATTGCACTTGCAGCATCATCAGCATTAATATTATATCCGTGGAAATCTTCATCCAATCCTATCGGACATACAATAGGAAGGAAATCCTTTTCTATCAAATCTAAAAGGATATCCGGATTTACCTTTGTTACTTCTCCTACATATCCAATATCTTCACCCTGTGAATATTTCTTTTTAACATTAAGCATGCCACCGTCTTTACCACTTATTCCGATTGCTTTTACGCCAAGCTGTTCCACAATCTGAACAAGTTGTTTATTTACTTTATTAAGGACCATTTCCGCAACTTCTAATGTATCTTCATCTGTTACTCTTAATCCGTTTATGAATTTTGGCTCCATTCCAAGCTTATTAACAAAACCGCTTATTGCTTTACCTCCACCATGAACGATGATTGGCTTAAATCCTACTAATTTCAAAAGAGTAATATCCTGTATTACACTCTGCATAAAGTTTTCATCAAGCATAGCACTTCCGCCGTATTTAATAACAATAATTTTTCTGCTAAATCTCTGAATATAAGGTAACGCTTCAATTAATACATTTCCTTTTTCAATCCATTTTTCCATCTCAAGTTCTTTTGATCCCTTCATAATCATGGCCTGCCTATCCTTCTTTCTCTATTCCTTTTTTTATTATTAATTGCTTTTTTAACTTCTGTAATCTGCATTAATTGATACATATTCATGAGTCAAATCACATCCCCATGCTGTTGCTTCACAATCTCCCATTTTCACATCAGCAATTGTTGTAACTTCAGGCTCTGACAAAATCTTTGTAGCCATCTTTTCACTGTAATCTGTTGCTCTACCATTTTCAACTATTTTTAATTTTCCAACTTTGCTTTCAAAATAAATATCTACACTATCAGGATTAAATTTAGCTGTTGAATATCCCATTGCACATAAGATTCTTCCCCAGTTTGCATCATGTCCGTAAATTGCTGCTTTTACAAGACTTGATGTAACTACAGATTTCGCTAATGTAACTGCCTGTTCTTTTGATTCGCAGTTAATCATTTTTACTTCTAAAAGAGCTGTTGCCCCTTCACCGTCTCCTGCAATCTTCTTTGATAAAGTTACTGTTACTTCATGTAATGCTTCTACAAATTTATAATAGTCTTTGTTCTTTTCAGTAATCTTTTTATTTTCTGCTAATCCATTTGCAAGTAATAATACTGTATCATTTGTGGATGTATCTCCATCTACAGAAATCATATTAAATGTATCTTTTATATCATTACTTAATGCTTCATATAATAAATCTTTTGAAATGTTAACATCGGTTGTAATAAATCCTAACATTGTACACATATTTGGATGAATCATTCCTGATCCTTTACACATACCACCAATTGTAACCTTCTTGCCACCTATCATTAATTCAACTGCTACTTCTTTTGGTACTGTATCTGTTGTCATTATTGCTTCCGCTGCCAAATGTCCACCTTCTAAACTTGCATCTAATGTAGGTACGAGCATTCCTATTCCGTTTACAATTTTATCCATAGGAAGCTGAGCTCCTATTACACCTGTAGATGCAACTAATACGCTTTCCTTGTTAATCCCAAGCATTGCTGCTGTTTCCTGTGCCATTTCTTCACAGTATTTCATGCCTTCTTCACCTGTGCATGCGTTAGCTACTCCGCTGTTACATACAACTGCCTGTGAAAATTCGTTTTCATATATCATTTTCTGATCCCATTTTACGGGAGCTGCTTTTACCTGATTTGTTGTAAATGTTCCTGCTGCTGTACAAGGTACAACACTGTATATCATTGCCATGTCTTTTTTATCTTTTTTTATTCCTGCGTTTAAGCCCATTGCTGAAAAGCCCTGTGGTGCTGTTACGCCGCCTTTTATTTTCTTCATTATATTTCCTCCAATTAACAAGCTGGCTTGCCCTTTTGATTATCCATATTCAGCTCGATTCCAGTTGCTTTGCAACTTTCATCTCGCTGTGTTTACATTTGTGATTCCCCGGCTTTCGCCATTCTTTTCACATCGTCTCTTCGTTCCGATGTGCAACACGGCTTTCGCCGTGCTTCTCTAACCATACAAAACATATTGTTTGCAAGCTAGCTTGCCCAATATGTTTTGTATGGTTAGTAGAATGGCGATAAGTTGTACTTATGGGAACATTGGTACTTGTTGTAAGCCTTCGTTTTCCGGTAATCCAAATATTATATTCATGTTTTGGACTGCCTGGCCTGCTGCTCCTTTTATGAGGTTGTCAAGGGCTCCCATCATTATGATTCGTCCTGTTCTTTCATCTATTTTGAAGCTTACATCTACATAATTGCTTCCTTCTACCCATCTTGTTTCAGGTGGTGTTTCGTTTTCTAATACTCTTATAAACTGTTCTTTTTTATAATATTTATCGTAAACTGCTTTTACTTCTTCATATGTAACTTCTTTTTTGAGATTTGCGTATGCAGTTACTAATATTCCTCTCTGCATTGGTACTAAGTGTGGTGTGAAGTTTATAAGCACTTCTTCGCCTGCAGCATATCCTAACTGCTCTTCTATTTCAGGTGTGTGTCTGTGTGTTCCTACACCATAAGCTTTTATGTTTTCATTTACTTCGCAAAATAAGTTTGGAACTTTTGCTCCTCTTCCTGCTCCTGACGTTCCTGATTTAGCATCTATAATAATTGATTTTGGATCAATTAATCCTTCTTTTACCATAGGATATATTGACAAAATGCTACATGTAGTGTAACATCCCGGATTTGCAATCAATCTTGCTCCCTTTGTCTTTTCCCTATTTATTTCACATAATCCATAAACAGCTTCATCTATAAATTCAGGACTTTTGTGTTCTATCTTGTACCATTTTTCATAAGTAGCAACATCCTTAATTCGGAAGTCTGCACTTAAATCTATAATCTTTACCTTATTTAATATTTCTTCATTAACTAATGATGAACATAATCCCTGTGGTGTTGCTGTAAATATTACATCTACTTTATCTGCCAACTCTTCTATATTGTCATCCAGACATTTTTCATCAACTATCTCAAACATATTCGCAAATACGTCTGCATATTTCTTATCTATATAGCTTCTTGAGCCATACCATACAACCTCTGCATCTTTATGCTGCTGAAGCAATCTTACTATTTCTACTCCCGCATATCCTGTAGCACCTATGATTCCTACTTTTATCATAACAGCCTCCTCTATTTATTCGGTAAAAAACTAACTAAATTCTATAATTACCTATTTAATTGCCGTAACTTTTATTTTAATCCTTTCCTTTATATATGTCAAAGATTGGTTACTGTAATCCTATCTTTTCTTATTAAAGATATAAATTTATTAATTTCTCTTTCTTTTGTCCGTGGTTCAGTATACATCTTTTATGTATATTATGCAATATATTCTTTAAATTTTGCATAAAACAGCTCATTTTTAATTTTATCTTGCATTTTATACATCATTGTTGTATAGTATCAGATAGTAAAAATATTAATGGAGGAATCACATGAAAGAGAAAGTTGTTTTAGCATACTCAGGTGGACTTGATACTACTGCTATCATCCCTTGGTTAAAAGAAAATTATAATTATGATGTAGTTTGCTGTTGTGTAGACTGTGGACAGGGTGAAGAATTAGATGGTCTTGAAGAAAGAGCCAAATATTCAGGTGCTACTAAATTATATATAGAAGACATTACAGATGAATTTTGCGATGACTATATTGTTCCTTGCGTTCAGGCTGACGCCGTATATGAAAACAAGTACTTATTAGGTACTTCAATGGCTCGTCCGGGCATTGCAAAGAGATTAGTTGAAATTGCAAGAAAAGAAGGTGCTGTTGCTATTTGCCACGGTGCTACAGGTAAAGGTAATGACCAGATTCGTTTCGAGCTTAGTATCAAAGCTTTAGCTCCTGACATTAAGATTATTGCTCCTTGGAGAGATGATAAGTGGAAAATGGATTCTCGTGAAGCTGAAATTGAATATTGTAAAGCTCATGGAATTGACCTTCCATTTGGTACAGATCAAAGTTACAGCCGTGACAGAAACTTATGGCACATCAGCCATGAAGGCTTAGAATTAGAAGATCCTGCAAATGAGCCAAACTATGAACATCTTTTAGTTTTAGGTGTTTCTCCTGAAAAGGCACCTGATGAACCTGAATATGTTACAATGACATTTGAAAAGGGTGTTCCTACTTCAGTTAACGGAAAGCAGATGAAAGTTTCTGACATCATTCGTGAATTAAACCGTCTTGGTGGAAAGCACGGAATTGGAATTATCGATATCGTTGAAAACCGTGTAGTTGGTATGAAATCACGTGGTGTTTATGAAACTCCAGGTGGAACAATTCTTATGGAAGCTCACAGACAGCTTGAAGAATTAGTTCTTGACCGTGCTACAATGGAAACAAAGAAAGATATGGGCAACAAGTTAGCTCAGATTGTATACGAAGGAAAATGGTTTACTCCTCTTCGTGAAGCAGTTCAGGCATTTGTTGAATCAACTCAGGAATATGTTACAGGTGAAGTTAAATTCAAACTTTACAAAGGAAACATTATTAAAGCCGGAACAACTTCTCCATATTCATTATATAATGAAAGTCTTGCATCATTTACAACAGGTGATTTATATGACCATCATGACGCTGACGGATTTATTACTTTATTTGGCTTACCATTAAAAGTAAGAGCTATGAAAATGCAGGAATTAGAAAAAAATAACAATAAATAATTAATTAAAATTTAAAAGCCTGACAATAGATTGATTGTCAGGCTTTTTGTCTTTCCTTTTTTTACATTTTATAGTAAAATGGTCTTTGTGTTTAACTATTATTATTGTTAGTTATTACGGTGATTTTATTACTTTTTACCAATCACCCGATTTTACAGATAAAAGATAATAAAAAGGATAATAAATTATGAAAGTAAAAGATTCAATTATTGTTATCCGCAAGGCTATTTTGTGCCATATAAAAAATCCCGAAATAAGGCAGTTTCTATATGGTCTTTTAAGTTATGAAATGATATCATACGTCTTTTTTGGCGTATTTACAGCTATTATAGATTATTGTGTTTATGCATTTTTGTCTGTTCTTGGAATAAACGTTATGTTTTCAAATGCATTGTCATGGTTGTGTGCCGTGATATTTTCATTCTCGACTAACAGACGATGGGTTTTTAAAATGGGTTTTGATAATATTAAGGATGTTTTACATTCCTTTAATAAATTTGTGTGTGCAAGATTTGCCACCCTTATCATGACTGAAGTAATGTTATTAATAGCACAGTTTGCGGCTTTCAATATATATCGTACTAAGATATTTGCCATGGTTTTAACGGTAATTATCAATTACATAATAAGTAAATTATTTATTTTTAAGTAAAGCGGACTTATATTTATATCGGTTCGTGTTTACATTAATATATAATGAATTGAGGATGTTTAAGGAGAATAAAAATGAACAAGAAAAATTTTTCAATCTCAAAATGGTTCGATGAAAACAAGTTATATTTGCTTGCTTTTATTTTGCCTGTAATTTCAATGTTATTTGTTTACTACTTTAAGGATGTCTATCCTTTTGGAGACCAAATGTACCTTCGTAGTGACTGTTATCATCAGTATGCACCTTACTTAGATATTTTAAAAGAAAAATTATCTTCCGGTGGCAGCCTTCTTTATACCTGGGAAATTGGTGGTGGTATGAACTTTGTAGCTCTTGCGGCTTACTATCTTGCAAGTCCGTTCAATCTCTTAGTTTTATTTTTACCGGGAACAATTTCAGATGCAGTAAGTTTCTTTATTGTTGCTAAAATGGGACTTGCCGGTTTTTCAGCTGCATACTATCTTTCAAAAAGATTTGGTAATAAAGACTTAATCGTTGTGATATTTAGTATGCTTTATGCTTTATCAGCATATTTTGCAGCTTTTAGCTGGAACATTATGTGGCTTGACTGTATGTTCCTTCTTCCATTTATTATGCTTGGACTTGAAAGACTTGTTAATGAAGGAAAATGTAAAATGTACTGCATTTCTCTTGCTTTAACAATTTTTTCTAATTACTATATAGCAATTATGTTATGTATTTACAGTGTTTTATACTTCATTTACTTATCATTAGTTCGTAATTTTGATGAAGAAATAAATAAAGTTAAATCTCACCTTATTGCAATTAAAGATTTTGCTTTATATTCATTATTAGCAGGTGGACTTGCAGCATGCGTTGTTCTTCCTGAATATTTTAACCTTTTAACAACAAAATCTGCTGACTCAAGTTTTCCTGAAAAACTTGAAGAATATTTTTCAGTATTATATATGTTATTCAGATCGTTATTTGCAATTCCAGTTGCAGATTTAAAATATCCACACGACCCTAATATCTACTGTTCTATCATAGTATTTATTTTGGTTCCATTATTTGTAATCTGCAAAAAAATTAATATCAAAGAGCGAATTGGTAAAACAGCTTTAGCTTTAATTTTCCTTTTAAGCTTTAGTTTTAATATTCCAAACTACATATGGCATGGATTCCATTTTCCAAACAGCCTTCCATGTAGAGAATCATTTATTTACATTTTTCTTATTGTAACTATGGCATATGAAGCATTTTTACATATAAGAGAAATAAATGGAAAACATTTAGTCGCTACTTTTGCAGGCTCTGCTTTATTAATTCTTGTATTAGAAGAATTGTTCAAGAATGCTGACTTTTTCAGTGATTTAGTAATAACAACAGACATTACAAAAATAATTTACACAAGTTTATTATTCCTTGTTATTTACGTTGTACTTATTGCATTGTATAAATATCATGAGAATTTTAAATTTCTTATTTCATATTTATTAACAATAGTTGTATTTATAGAATTAACTCTTAACTTCAACGTTACAGGTATTCCAAGTACTTCTAACAGGGATGCTTATGTTGAAAGTAACGAAGCCTTCAAGCAGTTAAACGAAGCTGCAAAGAAAGATGCTGACGCTGATGGAGTTAAGTTCTATAGAAGCGAACAGTTATCACATAGAACACGTAATGATGGAGCATTGTTCAAATACAATAGTATTTCTACTTTCTCATCTGTATCATCCGCAGCTATTCAGGATTACTTTACTTCTATCGGATTACAGACATCATTTAACGCTTATTCATCATATGGAATTACTCCACTTACAGCAGCTTTATTCTCATTAAGATATGAATACTCTACCGGTGATACTTCTTTCCCAACAGAGAGTTCACTTTTATCATCAGCAAGTTATATGGCTGATGGAAATAATCAGACAACACTTAATATTTATAAATATGAAAAGAGTCTTCCTCTTGGATTTGTAATTAACTCAAGTACAATGTCTGAATGGGATTTATCAGGTAGTGACCCATTTACAATTCAAAACAGTTTTGTAACTACAGCTATTAGCGGTGGCAGTACAATATTCCATAAAATTCAGTCAGACAGTACAGCTTCATTTACTGCAGAATTTGCTCCAAGCGACGGAACAGATAATAATATTCCAACTGTCACACCGTCAAGTTTGGATGTATATTTCTACTGTCCTACATCTGCTGAAACTTTAAATGCCAATATTACTACACCTGATGGTGTTACAACATCACAATCTTTCTCATCAACTCAGCAGAATTATATCTGCCATATCAGTACCGTTGAGAAAGGAAGCACAATTACAATTACAGCCGGAGATGGTTCTGCAATTTCCGAATGCTATGGTTATGCTTTTGACAGTGATGCATGGGCTGTTGATTATGAATTATTAAATTCTCAGCCATACACTATCGAATCATTTAAAGATACTAAAATTGAAGGTTCTGTAACTGCTGCATCAAGCGGATTACTTTACACTTCAATCCCATATGACAAAGGTTGGTCAGTATATGTTGACGGGAACAAAGTAAAACCTATTGCTATATGTTCCGGCTCATTAATGGGTGTTTATGTATCACAGGGAACACACTCCGTTACATTTAAATATACACCTAGTGGATTTGTTTACGGAATACTTATTTCACTTGTATCATTGTTAATTCTTTTAGCTCTTATATTTAAGAAAAAATTAATTGCATTAATAAAGAAAGAAGCTATAAACGGCAATGGCAGCAAGAGCAAAAAAGATGATGCCAAAAGTAATAATTCTAAAATTAAAAATGAAAGTATAAATACAAATAGTAATAAAAATAAACAGAAAGAAATAACTTCTGAAAACAATGCTACAGATAATAATCCTAAAGCTTCTGAGCATTAATCAAATAAAAGATTTATGAATTAGAATTAATAATAAGCATAGATATGAATATATACTAATACGAATATATACTAATACGAATATATATCAATGTATTATATTTCATTCATAACAATAAAAAAAAAGAACTGAAAATGATATTTTGTCTGCTTGACATTAACGTATCATTTTCAGTTCTTTTTTTTTATTATTAAATTAAATATATGTTGGGTCAAAAACCCCAGTTTGGATACTTACGGATTTTTTGTGTCATGTACACTCACAATCCCAATCTTAAATAATTCAAATTATATTATTCAGCTGCAATAGTATCAAACACATCCATTATATTTGTGCTAACCATATTTTCTCCATCAGGAAGTGCTATATCATCCCATGCAGATGTATTAAAATCACTCTTTACGTCGCTAATATAATTGTCATATACCTTACTAAATGCAGAATTCTTAGTACTTTCAATAATTGCACTCTTATTCTGTGCTGTCTCATCTTTTAAATAACTGTTTTCACAATATACCAGATATAATCCGTCATCCTGAGTAATTATTGAACTCATTTCTTCATTTGCTAAATCAAATGCGGCAATTTCATAATCCTGTGTTGCCTCATTTTTCTTTATTGTTTTTGTTACTAATTCATCATCACTATACTGCTTTGCTTCTTTTGCAAATGTCTGATATCCACCATTAACAAGACTTATTACTTCCTCTAACTGTTTAGTTGCTTTATTTGTTTTCGTCTTTGTAGTATCGATATGAATATACTGAACTTTAATTACTCTGGCTTCTTCATCGCTTATCTCTTCTCCTACATTAGCTGTCAATGTATTATAAGCTTTCTTTGCCTTGTAATAATTTGTAAATAATGTTTCAACTGTCTCTTCTGTTGCCGTTGTATAATCCTTTTCTTCATCTGTAAGACTATTATAATACTCTTTTGCTGCTGCAGCTATTGAAGTCTTTTCTGCATCATCTATTGTTACATTATTCTTATCAGCTAAAGCTGCCATTGTGTATGTGATTGATATATCATTCTTTACTTCGTCTTTTACAAAATCACCAAGTGTAGTCTTCTCAAGTTTCTGGCTCCAGTCAACAATTCCTCCAAAGTCATTTTTGTATTTATTTGCACTGTTAAGTATTATTAATTTTGCTTCCGACACCGAGCATATTAATTTGTCTACTACAAATGCCTCATCACTTTTAAGTCCAAACAAATCTCCGACTACAGGAGTATCGCTTTTTAAACCACATCCACTAAGAACTGTTGTTGCCATTACCATACTAATGCCTAAGGCAATAACTTTTTTCTTTATCATAACTGATACCCTACCTTTCAATTACATTCTCAAAATATCTTCTAATATAGAGTCAACATCAGGAGTTATATGCTTTGCACACTTTCTTATATCTGAAGGAGAATGTTGCATTGCATAACTATAATAAGAACGTTCAAACATTTCAACATCATTATAATTATCTCCAAATGTTACTGTATCTTCTGAAGTAACTTCGAATATATGCTGTACAACTGCAAGTGCATTTCCCTTATTCACATATTCATCAGTTAAATCTACCCAATTATTGCCTGATATGGCGATTTTTATTTTATCACCCCATCTGTCAACTATTGATTCATAAAATTCCTCTGTAAGTCCATATTTTGCATATATGGAGATTTTTGTAATAGGTTCTTTAACTTCCTTAAAGTCCTTTACATTTTCTGTGGAAAATCCATGCTCTGCAAGATATCTTGTAAAATCAGTATCATATGTGCTTACATAAGATCCTGTTTCTCCTGCTAAAAGAACTCTGCAGTCTCTTTTCTTCTGCATTTCATTCATTATTGTTACGCTAAGCATTTTATCTATAGGTGTCTTACATAAGACTTTCCCCTGATACATAACAACTCCACCATTATTAGTGATATAAATAATGTCATTTTTTATCTTTCCAAAAAGGGGTCTGATAGCATCATAGTCTCTCCCTGATGCTACCGCAAACAAAACTCCTTTTTCCTTTAATTCACCCAAAAGAGACAATGTTTTCTCACTTATTCTTGTCTCCCCCGGTTTTATTAATGTTCCATCTACATCGCTTACAACTAACTTTATCATTGTTTTCTCTTTCAATTCCTTTTAATTTATTACTACATATTACTGCTATTTGCTCAAAGATACAACCTTAGAATATTTTCCATATACTTTTTTCCCATAAACTACCTTGTAACTTCTTACTTTGTAATAATATGTATAGCCGGAAACTGCTTTACCATCAGTAAATTTTACAACAGTATTTTTCTTTGTTGTTCTTACTCTTCTATATTTTAACTGGATGTTTGACTTTTTGTATACCTGATATCCTGTAACCCATTTATCTCTCTTCCATCTTACTACAGCACTATTTCCCTGCAACGCCATTGCGGATACAGATTTTACCCTCTTTGGAACTACTTTTGCAGATGCTGCTGCTGAGAATGATGATTTATGTGTTTTTCCACCACTAACAGTATAAGTTCTTATTTTGTAGCTATATGTGTTTCCTGTAACAAGTTTTTTATCTTTATATGATGTTACGGAAGCCGACAATTTAGCAATCTTTTTATATTTGCCTGCACTGTTTCTTCTGTAAATAATATATCCACTTACATTTGTTGCCGCATTCCATGTCAGTTTAATTGTGTTCTGATTATATGAAGCAACAGACTTAAAGCCAATCTGACCTGAAATAACAGTTATCAATGCCGTTGCTGTCTTTTTACCATTGTTAGTAGTAACTGTAATTGTTGCTGTTCCCGGAGCTACTGCTGTTACCACTCCCTTTTTAACTTTAGCTACAGCCGTGTTATCTGATTTCCATTTTACATTTTTATTAGTAGCATCCTCAGGAATCACCGTTGCTTTTAAAGTATATGTTTTTCCCACTCTTAAAGTCTTCTTTGTTTTGTTAAGTTTTACTCCTGTTACCGGACGTATAACTTTAATTTCACAAGTACCTACAGCTCCACCTATAGCTGTTGCAGTCGCAGATATTGTGGCTTTTCCTACTCCAACACCTTTTACTTTTCCTGTTTTTGAAACTTTAGCTACTAACGTGTTACTTGAAGTCCATGTTACTGTCTTATCCGGTGCATCAGCAGGATATACTGTTGCATTTAATTTTACTTTCTTGCCTATACCAATTGTTGCCTTTGTCTTATCTAATACACATCCTTTTGTGAATACTTGTATTGTATATGTTGCAAAATTACCACTTACTGCAAATGCTCTTATTGTAGTTGTTCCATCACCTACAGCGGTAATATTTCCTGCATCATCAACTGTTGCTACAGCAGGATTGTCTGAACGGTAAATTACTTTTTCATTAGGATTTGATGTAGTTGCCTTAGCACTTACTGTTGTACCTGTAATCAAATTATTTTCAACTTCAGGTGTAACATATTCTGTTGAAACATATCCTGTATAAGAAACTCCGTTTTTTACTACATCAACTTTGGTCCAATATGGATTACTTAACCAGCTTACTGAATACTTTCTGTCTGTAAGCACGTTTTCTTTTATTGTAACGACATCATCTTTACTTAATTTAGTTAATGAACTATATCCGGTACTTGGGCCCTGTCTAAGATTTACATTTGATGTAATAACACCTGTCTTATCTCCTGATTTGCCCATTGTAACAGTTGTATTATCTCCAGGCATATTGTTGTATACAGGAATTATAAAATGACGCTGATTACTTTTAATTCCCAATGTATCATAAGCTTTTGCTGTAGTTCCTGTCTCTGATGCACAGCCAAATATATTTGTCATGTACTGATGTTTATATGTATTTTTAGCTGTTACATTAAACTTCTGCAAATATGTTGTATTCTGTCCTACATTGATATACTTTTCAGCTATATATTGTGCTCCACCTATTATTGAAGCTCCCGGAGTATTCCAAGGTGTACCATATCCATTCTTTGCGTTTGAAGCCCATTTTAAACCGTTTAAAATGGGCTGTGAACTTGTACTTGCACCTATATTATAGAAATTATAAATTCCTTTATATGATGTTGAATAATTTCCGGATACACTTCCACTTGCTCCCATTCCTGCATAAATTCCGTTTCTACCTGAACCTACTTCCTGTAATATTTTTGAAGCAATATAATATGCACTTGCACCTGAAGTCTGAGCCGCCTGCAATATCTTTGATGAATAGCTTTCTGCCGTTGGAATATATGTTCCATTTGCATCAAGGTAAGCTATATTTGTATTAGCCATAAATGAACCTGTAAGTATTGCCTCAACGCCTGCCTGTGTCTGATTAGCTGCATCATATGCTAAATTTTCAAACATAAAAACATATGTATCGTTAAGAAAATTTCTTGGATCCATAAAGTATGCTACTGCATTTTTAGAAGCTGTTACCCATGTACTTCCATCTTTTGCAATATATTTTCCTGTAGCTGTATTATAGTCACCTGAAGCATTGCTCTGTAAAAACTCTGAATAGTTTGTATGTGTAAGACTTCTGTCATTAGATGCTTCATTATCTACTGCTGTTCCAAAATCAATTCCTGTATTAAAAGGCTGAAATGTCCAGTTAGGATATGTTGCATGTAACTGTCTTAAATACGGCTTGTAACTTTCCGGAAATCCACTTATGCTCGCCTCAAATGTTGCGTCATCTGCTTTGACTTCCGTAACTCCACTAAACTGTATGCTACTTACGATAATTGCAATTGCTAAAATTGTAACCTGTATATTCTTTGCTATTTTTGTAAAAATTTTACTTTTCAAGTGTATCCCTCTTTTCTCCTAAGTCCTTATTTATATTCGGACTTTAACACCTTTCGTATCTCTTCTTCCTGTTTTAAGTTTTCTAAGTTCAACTTTCTTTCCCTTGTATTCAACAACATCATTGTCTCCTACATCTAACAGATAAACATTACTTACACAATCATCTGCATTTAATTTAATTCCTCTTACACCAACTGCAGTTTTCTTCTTTTCAGGAATCTCCTTAAGTGGAAATCTTAAAAATACCCCATTTTCCGTCTGAAGAACTAATATTTCCCTTGTATACTGAAGTTCTGTATTATTTCCTGCACTATCCATTTGCGAAGGTGTATCAAAATTCATTTCTAACTGAACATCATCCATAGGCATAAATTCGTCATCTGAACCTCCTGTTAATGCAATCGGCATTTCATACTCTTCATCCTCGACAGGCTTTGAAGTAATTCTTGTAATCTGAACTCCTACAAGACTGTCATCTTCCCCAAGCTTTGTAGCTGCAATTGTATTTCTTGTTGTCTCAAATTCACTGCCATCAACAAGCTTCATCATACCTTTTTTAGTAGTAAACAATAATTTCTTATCTTTAATCATTGAAGCACTAAATAATGCCACAATGCTTTCTCCTGCACTACTGTAATTTCCAAGATTATCTATTGGAACACCTTTATCCCTAAATTTTTTAATCGGCATTTTTATTATCTTTATCTGATGCATGTTTCCATTGTCTGTAAAAATGCACACCTTGTCTGTATTCATGCAATTAAAATAATATTTGTTTTCTTTAATTACCGCTTCTCTGTTTCTGTCAAATGTGGCCTGGTCAATTAATTTGGCATAACCAAATTTATCCATTACAAATACTACTTCCTGCTCAATTATCTTATTATCATCAAATACAGCTTCTTTTCCATCTTCAATAACAGTTCTTCTTGGCTGACCATATTCTTTCTTGATTGCAAGCAAATCTTTCTTGATTACTTTTGTCATGGAACGTCTGCTGTGAAGAATATCCTCGTATTTAGCAATTTTATTTACTAAATCTTCATATTCTTTCTGCAATGCAAGAACTTCTAAACCTATTAATTTAGCAAGTCTTAAATCAAGAATTGCCTGTGCCTGCTTTTCTGTAAAATTAAGATTAGCTGCTAACAGTTCTGATTCAGGATTCTTAAATTTAATGCCTTCAGTATTTCCATTTACAAGACACTCCTTTGCCTGTTTTAACTGCTGACTTCCTCTGATAATTTCAATAATCAAATCAATAATATTTGTTGCTCTTATAAGACCTTCTTTTATTTCTTTTTGTTCTAAAGCCTTATTAAGCATTGTTGTATATTTTCTAGTAGTTATTTCATACTGAAAATCCACATTATACTTAATTATTGATTTAAGCCCCATAACTTCCGGTCTTCCATCAGCTATGGCAAGCATATTTACACCAAATGTATCTTCAAGCCTTGTCTTTTTATATAGCATATTTGTAAGTTTTTCTACATCTGCTCCTTTTTTAAGTTCAAGTACTATTCTTATACCATTTTTATCTGATGCATTTGAAATATCAACAATATCATTTGTTTTTTTATTTTCCACAAGTGAAATAACGTCTGATATAAATTTACTAATATTAGCACCTATCATTGTGTAAGGAATTTCTGTTATTACAAGCTTGTCTTTCTCTTTTCCTTTACCTTTTTCAAATTCAAGCTTTCCACGTAATTTTAATTTACCGTTTCCTGTCTTATAAATGTCTGCCAACTCGGATTTGTTGGCTACAATTCCTCCTGTTGGGAAATCCGGTCCCGGCATTATTTCCAGTAATTCTTCTGTTGAAATGTCATTATTCTCCATATATGCGATAACTGCATCTATTACTTCACCTAAATTATGAGTAGGTATATTTGTTGCCATACCAACGGCAATACCTTCTGCTCCGTTAACTAAAATGTTAGGAACTTTTACCGGAAGAACTACAGGTTCTTTTTCCATTTCATCGAAGTTAGGCATGAAATCAACAACATCTTTATCTAAGTCTGCTAAATATACATCCTGTGTAAATTTCTTTAATTTTGCTTCCGTATAACGCATTGCGGCAGCTCCGTCTCCTTCAATTGAGCCGAAGTTTCCGTGCCCGTCTACTAAAGCCATTCCCTTTTTAAAATCCTGAGACATTACAACTAATGTTTCATAAATTGAGCTGTCACCATGTGGATGATATTTACCCATTGCTTCACCAACTATACGTGCTGATTTACGATGTGGTTTATCATAGTTAAGTCCTAACTGTTCCATGGCGTACAAAACTCTTCTCTGTACCGGCTTAAGTCCATCTCTTGCGTCAGGAAGTGCTCTGGCACAAATTACGCTCATAGCATAATCTATGTATGATTTTTGCATTACCTCAGAATATTCTGTTTTCACTATCTGTTCTGACATATGTTACTCCTATATAATATGTATTGTCCCTCTCTACGATGGGGTTGGTAATCGGAAACATCTATAGAAAATAAATTCATTTTGTTTCCTAAATGCTTATATATCTAATTCTGCATCTGTCGCATGTTCGTAAATGAAGTCCCTTCTAGGTCCTACGTTATTTCCCATAAGCATTTCTGTTACTTCTGATGCTAATCTTGCATCTTCTATTTCTACCTGCTTCAAAATTCTCGTTTCAGGATTAAGTGTAGTTTCCCACAACTGGTCTGCATCCATTTCTCCTAAGCCTTTATATCTTTGAAGCGTAAATCCTTTATGATCTTTTCTGTATTTTTCTAAAGCCTTGTCATCATATAAATACTGACCTTTTCCCTTTTTAGGTACAACCTTATATAATGGCGGTGTTGCTAAATAAACATGTCCATGCGTAATTAATTCAGGCATAAATCTATAGAAAAATGTTAATAACAATGTATCGATATGAGCTCCGTCAACATCGGCATCCGTCATTAAAATAATCTTGTTAAACTTTAATTTTTCTATATCAAAATCATTTCCATAACCTTCAGAAAATCCACATCCAAACGCATTAATCATTGTCTTAATTTCTGCATTTGCAAGAACTTTGTCGATAGAAGCTTTCTCAACATTTAAGATTTTTCCTCTTATAGGTAAAATTGCCTGTGTTCTACGCTTTCTTGCGCTTTTTGCTGAACCACCGGCAGAATCTCCTTCGACAATAAATATCTCACATTCTTCTGCTTTTCTGCTTTCACAGTTAGCAAGTTTTCCATTACTGTCTATTGAAAACTTTGTCTTTGTAAGCATATTTGTTTTTGTTTTTTCTTCCTGCTTACGGATTTTTGCTGATTTTTCAGCACATGCAATAACATTTTTAAGCACTTCAACATTTCTGTCAAAATACAATACCAATTCTTCACCTGTAATTTCAGCAGCAACTTTTCCGGCATCAGGATTATCTAATTTTGTCTTTGTCTGTCCTTCAAATCTTGGTTCAGGGTGCTTAACTGCCACAACTGCCGTCATACCGTTTCTAACGTCTGCCCCTGTAAAATTAGCATCCTTTTCCTTTAATATTCCTAATTCCCTTGCATACTGATTTATTACCATTGTAAATTTTGATTTAAATCCTGTAAGATGTGTTCCACCTTCCTGTGTGTAAATATTGTTACAAAATCCTAAAATATTTTCAGAAAATTCATTTACAAACTGAAATGCTACTTCCATTTCAATCCCATCAACAGTCTTTTTGAAATAAATTACATCATGAACCTTTTCTTTTTCTTTATTTAATTCTGCAACATACGCACAAATTCCATCAGGCTCATGGTAAGTAATTACTTCTTCTTCTGCAACTCTTTTATTTTCAAATATAATTGTAAGATTTGGATTTAAATATGCTGTTTCATGTAATCTGCTTTTAATTGCATCTGCTTTAAAATAAGTTTTTTCAAATATTTCGCCATCCGGGTAAAACTGTACTGTTGAACCTGTGTCATTTTTTCTACATGTTCCTACTTCTTTCAAAGGATACATTATTTTCCCACGCTCATATCTTTGATTATAAACTTTTCCGTCTCTTTTAACATTTACCTCTAACCATACTGAAAGCGCATTTACAACTGATGCACCAACACCATGGAGACCACCGGAAATCTTATAACCTCCGTCTCCAAACTTTCCTCCGGCATGAAGTACTGTAAATACTACTTCAACTGCAGGACGCCCTGTCTTATCATTTATATCAACCGGAATGCCTCGACCATTATCACTAATAGTAGCACTACCGTCTTTTTCCAATGTTACTTTTATTTCATTACAATATCCTGCTAAATGTTCATCAACTGAGTTGTCAACAATTTCATAAATCAAATGATTAAGCCCTTTTGTTCCAACACTTCCTATGTACATTCCGGGTCTTCTTCTAACCGCTTCTAACCCTTCTAATACTGCAATACTATTACCGTCGTAATTACTTTTTGCCATTACTAACTCCTTGATTACTTATTTGGATTCAAAAATCCATTGCCAAAATGTTTTCTTAATAATCTGTCTTCATCTTCAAAATGAGCATAATCGTTAAGTCTCTCGATATGATATGTTCCCAAATCTTTATCATACATAATCTCAGATATACTACAATTTTCAAGTTGTCTGCCAAATGTAAGCCACTTAGCATAATCAGCCTTAACTATGCCTGTAAGTAATGCCCTTATAGCACCTCCATGAGTTACTACCACTACATTTTCATAATCTTTATGTGCTATCTCATCTATCGCTTCAAAAACTCTGTTAAATACCATTTCACAATTTTCACCACCAGGATATGCCATATCCTTTTCCATCTTTGAACGCTCTGCGAGAAAATCCTTATATCTTTCTTTAAGGACACTGTTTTCAAGTCCTGTTAAATCACCAAACTCTGCTTCCCTTAATCTTTCATCAACAAATCTTGGTTTCTTAACATATTCATTTATTATATCTGCTGTTTCCTTCGCTCTAATTAAATTGCTTGAATACACAACTTCAATTCCATATTTAGCTAAACGCTTTCCTACTGAGTGCGCCTGCTCTCTACCTTCATCGGACAATTCCACATCAACATTACATAATTTACTGTTCTGTCTGCCATGTCTAATTAAATAAATATTCATATCACACCTGCCTTATCTAAATCTTTCCTTTTTTTACATATATATGATACCTTCAGATTGCTTCGTGCTTCACACTCTCGCAATCTGACCAACATGAGCATATCGTGGGATTTCATCCCACTTTTATGCTCATGTTGGGACGGGTCATGAATTCCATAAACCACATTTGAGCAAGCTCATGTGGTTTATGGAATTATAACCCTGGTATCACAGGTATTGAATCATTCCAGGACCTAATTTGTCCGTTGGTCTTTCTATAAATCCACATTTTTTATAAAAATGTTCTCTTCCCTTTGCACACATTAAATCAAACATCATTTCCGTACCGGGAATCTTTAATTCTAAAACAAATTCTTTTATATTTTGTAATAGTCTGTATCCTATACCACTTCCCTGATATTCCGGTACTACAATCAGATCCTGTACATAACATATAACTGCTCCATCTCCCACGACTCTTCCCATTCCTACCGGTTTGCCATTTTCATATGCAACAACTATATATAAACTGTTTTCCAATGCTTTTTTAGCCTGTTCTTTAGTCAACGGTTTCCATTTAACTTTTCCCCTTAACATCAAATATGTATCTACATCTAAAACATTTTCTTTAAGTACCATCTTGTTCCTCTATTCAATCACATATTCTGCCCACTTTAACTAATACATTATACTTTATCTGCCAATTCACTTCAAGAAATTTTATTTTTTGCTTTGTTTTTGCTTTATTTTCATGATTATTATTTTTCATTTTGCCCACACTATTTTTATGCAGATTATTTTGTAAACCCATTTTGTAGATTATTTTTGTGGAGGTAATTACAGATATGAAAAACAGATATGCTTTTATAAATTCTTTTAGTTTTTCCCTGATTTTCAAATTATTCGTTTTAGGAATAGCATCATTTTCTTTATATTTACATATTGATATTGATGATTTACCAAATACATTTAGATTTTTTGGATACTTTACCGTACTTTCTAATTTATTCTGTTTTATTATATTACTTTTAAATATTATCAAAATGATTTATAACCGTATTTCTTTTTCGGAAAAATATACTGCTTTAAAAGAATACTCACATTTTTTTGTTTTATTTAAAGGAATGAGCCTTATGTCAATAATCTTAACATTTTTCATATTTCACTATATGGTTGCTAATTACAAATATCCTCTGCTTATAAATAACATCTTAAATCTTCCTATAAAAGATTTATTCGCTCATTATCTGCTTCCACTTTTTTATGTTATAGACTGGCTTCTTTTCGCCCCTAAGGGATTGCAGAAATTAAATGCTCCCTTCATCTGGACTTTATATCCTTTTGTTTATCTTATTTTTACATTTGTAAGACTCTATCAGGTGCCTGAGTCTTCATATTTTCATTTAAATGAGGCTCCTTATTTTTTTCTTGATATAAATAAACTTGGATATGAGCGGGTAACAATTTTTTCAATAATTATTCTTTTTATTATTTTGTCTATTGGATATTTGATTATCGGAATCGAAAAAATTATGTGTATACTTCAAAATCGAAAGTTATAATCTGGCTTTCACTTATTTTGCACGCAAACAAATACCAGGCTGTGAATGTAATTCGCAGACTTGTTATTAACTTGAGTTACCCCCCCATTCTTGACAAAGGGCAAAAAATAGTGCTTCACTTTTCCAGCAAAGCACTATTTTTATACTTATTTTCTGAAAGTCGGTTTTCATACCACTTTCGGTTTTCTTATTAAGTTTATTTTTCAATTTCTAACCTAATACAAAGCATCTGATTGCCATGTCAATTCCAACGATAACCAACAATGCTCCACCTGCTATATAAGCCTTTGTTTTTTGTTCAAATCCTGCTCTGTATCCTGTATACATTCCTGTATATGCGGCAACCCATGTTACAACCACTACTAAAATTCCTAAATTCAAAGGATTCGTATTACAAAGTCCTGCTGCAATACCTGTAGTTATTGTATATCCTCCAATTACCACCAATGGAAGAATGTATTTTTTTAATTCCATTTTCTCTTCTAATTTTTCATTGATTATATCATTCTTTAGTGCCTTAATAATTAACCTTATTCCTAGCAATACAAATATAGCAATTGCCAAAATGTGTCCAATAACTACTTCGTCGGCTGTTGTTACTATGTTAATTAAAAGTCTTGAAATTATATATCCTACTCCAAGCATTACAAGCTGAAGCAACGAAAGAATTACTCCAATTATAGTAAGTCTGCTTTTTTTAATATTTGCCACCATGGAGCCATTACACTCCATGATTGCAAATACTTCAAAGGATATACCAAATATAATCATTACATTTTCAATCCAAGTCACACAACCCCTCCCTTTTATCTGCTTTAATTTGAGGTTGAATATCAATTGATTTTATATCAATTTATTTTCACAACTAACTAAACCTAATGTTATTCACATAACATATTATGTGCTTTATTTTTATTATTTATCAGCTGAAACTCCATCAGTCTTAATAATGAACTTAACGTTGCTGTTTACTCCATCTGCTGTCTTAGTAAATGTTGTATAATCCTGAGCTGCTCTTGAAGTTGCGTTTATTCTGTTAACTAACTTCTTAACATCTCCGTTGTATGATGAAATAAGTTTCTGAATTGCTTCATCATTGAATTCTTTCATTCCATCTTTAAGTTCATTTGCACCATCATCTAACTTACTTACGCCATCACTAACAGTTGTTGTTGCTTCATTTAACTGTTTTGCACCTTTGTTAAGAGTATCATTGTTTGCAACTAATTTGTCACTACCTGTTTTTAACTTCTTAACACCTGACTTTAATGTTGGCATGCTATCATTTAATGTTCCTACACCTGTGTAAAGTGGAGAAATAGCTTTTTCATATAAAGTTTCAATTCCTGAATCTAATGATTTTGCACCATCTTTTAAGTCTGAGCTTCCTGATACAACTGATGATAAACCTGATTTAATCTGGCTTGCACCTTCAGATACTGATTTTGCTCCGGCTGCTAACTGCTTTGTGCTGCTTGCTACGCTTGTCATTGTAGTATCCAATGTATTTACACCTGTTGCAGCTTTTCCGGCTCCTGTTGCCAATTCTTTAGCACCATCCTGTAATTCTTTTAAATCTTCTTTCTTAGCTGAAACATTGTCTGCTACTTCATCCATAACTTTCAATGAAGCTACAGCTTCTGATAAAGAATTAACATTTTCTGTTGTTTTTGTAAGAACCTTTGCTGCACTCTTTGCATCTGTAACACCATAAGCATCAAGTCCTGTATAAGTATCTGCTGCAATTGCTGTAAGAATTGCAGTCTGAAGTTTCTTAGCATCTTTTAATGCTTTGTCAGCCTCATCGTATGACTTAACTCCGGCTTTAGCTAATTTTGTATAAATTCCTTTTTCCTGCTCTGCGATTGTGTTTCCAAGTCCGTTAATTGTGTCAGCTACTTCATCAACACCTGCGCTTACTTTCAATGCTCCATTCTTCAAATCTGTCATTGAAGTATTTAATATTGAAACCTGACCTGCAATTGTTGTTACACCATTGCTTAATGTTTCCATGTTAGTGCTTACAGTATTACTTCCTGTAGCTAATGTATCTGCACCTGTTGATAACTTATTAACACCTTCATTTAATGTCTTACTTCCATCTGCAAGTGCTTTAGCACCACCACGGATTGTCTTTGAATTTTCTTTTGTTCCAAAGTTTGTATAAATAGCATCTACAGCTTTTTTAACTGACTTCATGCCTTTTACAAGTTTTCCTGAAGATTTATATAATGTATTAATTCCTGAACTTACCTGACTTACACCGCCTGTATATGTTGCAATACCATTTTTAAGTGTAACCATTCCTGACTTAAATTCAGGCATATTGTTATTTAATGTATCAAGTCCTTCAGCTAAATCACTTGAACCATCCTGCAATTTTCCAGCTGCATCATCGATTTCATCAACTTTTTCATCTAAATCTGATAAGTCAATATCGCTAATGTCAAATCCTTCATTACATAAAGCAACTGTCATTGTCATATCGAGACTGAAGTTTTCAACATCTGCTGTCATTTCTACATAATCAGGAATTTCAACTTCATCATCACTTAAATCAAGATTGTCTTTCATTCCAGGCATTGCCATACCAACTACAATCTGATTCTTACCATCAGAAATTACCTTACCATTCTTAACATCTACATTCTGGAAATCATCATTTAAAATCATTCCCGAAACTGCGATAAACGGTACATAAATTTCTTCTTCTGCTCCATTTATGTCTGCTTTAACTTTTTCGTTATTTGTGTAATCAAATCTTACAGTAACTTTTCCACTCTTTCCGGCAATTTCATCTGCTGTCATTTCTTTTCCGTCTAAATAATATGTTATTTTAACATTAACAGGAGTTTCTTTTTCTGTAGTTCCCTGATAATAAATATCATTTCCTTTTGCTTCCCATTTGATGTTTTCGCCATCTTTTGTAAATGTTTCATCACCATTTACATTCTTAATGTCCTTTAAATCAGATTTATCTACAATAACATCTTCTCCTGCTGCATTCTTTAAATGATCACTTACGATTGTGCTTGTAGCTTTACCTGTGTTATCAGCAATTACATATACTGTTTCATCTTTGCCTATTTCTTTTTCTGAAACTGAGATAACATTATCAATTGCATCTTCTAACTCGCTCTTGTCATCACTATTTACATCTGTCTGAGTTTCTTCTGTAGAAACATCCTCCGGATTTGCAAATGTTGTATATCCATATGTTGATGCACCTGCAACAACAACTGTCATTGCACATGCGATTGTTCTTATTATAAACTTCTTACTAATTAAATTTGATTTTCTCATAGCGAACCTCCTACTTATTTGAAACTAACTCTTTGTTAATGAAACCTTTACTTGTTTTAATTATTAATTTATCAAATATCATAAATAATGACGGTAAAACAAATATAACTACTATCATACTTATGATTGCTCCTCTTGCCATTAAGTTACACAATGAACTAATCATATCGATGTTAGAATACATACCTACACCAAATGTGGCTGCAAAGAAACTCAAAGCACTAACTATAACTGACTGCATTGATTCTGTAAGAGCCTTTGTAATTGCTTCTTTCTTAGGTAATCCTGAATATCTGCCGTTCTTATATTTTGTTGTCATAAGAATTGCATAGTCAACTGTTGCACCTAACTGAATTGTACCAATTACAATTGATGCGATGAATGGCAATGTTGTTCCTGTGTAATATGAAATTCCCATATTCATACAAATAGCCGCTTCAATAACCGCTACTAAAATAAACGGTAATGAAATTGATTTAAATACGAATAATATAATTACAAATACCATTGCAATTGAAAGCGCATTAACTACTTTAAAATCGGTATCTGTTGTTTCAATTAAGTCTTTAGTACAAGGTGCTTCACCTATTAACATTCCATGCTTGTCATAACTCTTTATTATTTTTTCCAACTGAATACACTGTTCATTTACTTCATCTGAAGCCACCGCATATTCAGAACTAATTAATAAAAGTTCATATTTATCATTAATCAAATCTTCTGAGAGATTCTTCGGAATGATATCTCTTGGTATTGACGGACTTAATATTGAATCAATACCTAATACTGTTTTAACTCCATCTAAGTCTTTCATCTGATTAATCATCTTATTTGCATCAGCCTGTGAAAGACTACTGTCTACCATTGCGATATGAGTTGCACCCATTGCATACTGTTCATCCATCTTAGTATTTGCTGTAATACTTGGAAGTGTCTTTGGTAATGAACCAACTAAATCGTAGTATACTTTGTTGTTCTTGTAACCAAATGCTGCAGGTACTAATAATATTAAGAAAATAATTATGCAAATAGCTCTTCTCTTAATAACTGTTTTACCAATTCTACCTACATCAGGGATAATTGGTTTATGTTTTGTCTTCTGAACAAATTTATCAAAGATTAAAAGCATTGATGGTAAAATTGTTACACATCCAATTACACCGAATACTACACCTTTTGCCATTACCACACCAAGGTCTAAACCTAATGTAAATGTCATGAAACATAATGCTATAAATCCGGCAATTGTTGTTATTGAACTTCCTGTTACTGAAGCAAGTGTTTCACTAATTGCATTTGCCATAGCCGTATTATGATCATCCGGCGTCTTTTCACACTGTGCTTCATAACTGTGCCATAGGAAAATTGAGTAGTCCATTGTAACAGCCAACTGAAGTACTGCTGTTAACGCTTCTGTTAAATATGACATTTCACCTTGAATGAAATTCGTACCAAGGTTATAAACAATTGCCATACCAATTCCAAGTAAGAAGAATAATGGAGCTGCTGCTGAATCCATTGTTAACTGTAAAATTATAAGTGAAAGTATAGCTGCGATAATTACATAAATTGGAATTTCATGCATTACCAAATCTTTAATATCTGTAACTACAGACGACATACCACTTATATAACAATCTTTAGATGCAACTTTTCTTAATTCTTTTACTGCATCCATTGTTTCATCTGAAGACATTGATGAATCATATAAAACAATCATTAATGTGCTGTCAGCATCTTTATTATTGAAAAATTCCCGGATATCATTTGGAAGAACATCCATTGGAACTGTAAGGCCTGCAATTGAGTCATACCAGATAACTGATTTTACATGTTCAACTTTCTCCATGTCCTTTCTCATTGCTGATATATCTTTTTCATCCATTCCTTCAACTACACATAAAGAAAAGGCTCCTGTTCCAAATTCATCTAACAGAATATCCTGTCCTTTCATAGTTTCCATATCCTGTGGTAAATAGGATAAAATATCGTAATTAATTCTTGTTGTTATAAAACCAAATGCAGAAGGTATTAATAAAAGTAAACTGATAACAAATATCAATACTCTGTATTTAACAACTTTTTGTCCGAATTTTTTCATTCTTATCACTTCACCTTTCTTATTTTTCTGCACTCAGTATAAAAAAAAAGACCGAATACTTAAATATTCAATCTTTTTTCCATGTCTCTTTTAAATATACAAATCTGTCAATTTGTATATTTGATTTATTCAACTGTAATATCATTGTATTTTACATCTGACACAAAATTTTAACATTAAAAGAAATCTGTCATCTGCTTAGTCATCATATATTCATACGCTGCTGCAATTTCTCTTGGTGGGATATTCATCCCTGACTTTATCCATTCTATAACGATATAACACATAGACTGCGCATAAAACTGTGCAACCCTCTCATACGTAATCCACGGATGAGCCTTATCCATCTTAGGTCCCTTTTTCTCCATAATTGCAAGTAGTATCTGTCTTACACAATCCTCTGCGATACTCTGCAATGAATTCTGTCCTTCTAACTTTACTGCATTCATATAAAAAGGCTTGTCCTTTTCTAATGATGTAAACATTAAAACAACCGCTTCATTAAACATACCATTCTCAATTAATGGAGCTGCCGGTCTTATTATCTGTTCCATCACTATCCATTCTATCAGCTCATATTTATCTTGAAAATGATTATAAAATGTTGGTCTGATTACTCCTGCTTTATCCGTAATATCTTTTATGGTTATTTTTTCGATAGGATGTCTACTTGCAAGTTCCTTGAAACTTTCTGCCAACGCTAAATCAATTGCCTGCTTTCCCTGTCCTGTCATATTCTCCTCCTAGTGTTTCACACGCATTCTCTGTTCACTCTCTCCATAATATTCACAACTATGGCTTAGTATAACACGTTTCCACTTTTTTTCAACCTGTGTTATAATTATAAAAATAGTAAAATTATACGATTTAATCATATATTTACGGAGGATTTTAAAATGAATAAAATAACAAGTTTTACAATAAACCACCTGAAATTATTACCGGGTGTCTACGTTTCAAGAAAAGATAAAGTAGGCGATAATGTTCTTACAACATTTGACCTTAGAATTACCCGTCCAAATTATGAACCTGTTATGAATACTGCCGAAATTCATACAATAGAACATCTTGGTGCAACTTACCTTAGAAACAACTTTGAGTGGGGTGATAAAACTATATATTTTGGACCAATGGGATGTAGAACAGGTTTCTATATGATTCTTGCCGGAGACCTCACTTCTAATGATGTATTGCAGCTTGTAAAAGATATGTTCCTATTTATAAAGAACTATGAAGGTGATATTCCGGGTGCAAGTGCAAAAGACTGCGGAAATTATCTTGATTTAAATTTATATATGGCTAAATTTATTGCTGCAAAATATTATGACATTTTATCAAATATTACTCCTGAGCAATTAGTTTATCCTGAATAAAATATATTGTTATATATAACAAAGACCCTCTTACCTTATTTAATAAGAGGGTCTTTACTATTACTATTTTAATTTCATTAATTTACAATTTTCTATACCTGCATCCCAAAACTTGCTTAAAGGAAGGTTTCTAATCTGACACACAATACTTGAATTCATTGCTCCATGCCCTACAATAAGAACATCTTTTCCTTCATTTAAATCAGGCATAACAACTTCTTTAAGGAATTCCCCTGTTCGTTTAAACAACTCATAAAATGTTTCGCCTTCCTTAACTCCTTTGTATTTTTCAGGTTCTTTAAAAAATGTACGAATAGGACTATCTGTCGCTTTCGCCGGATTTTCCATTCCTTCATATATTCCAAAGCTCATCTCTCTTAATCTCTCATCATATATAATAGGAACATTTCTTCCTTCAAGAACTAATTTAGCTGTTTCTTTCGCTCTTACTAAAGGTGAACAATAACATACATCAAAATTAATATCTTTATATTTTTCCCCGGCAATTTTTGCCATCTGTCTTCCTTCTTCATTTAATGGTATATCTGTTCTTCCCTGAAGTTTATGTAATTCATTCCATTCAGTTTTTCCATGTCGCATTATGTAAAGCATTTTTGCCTCCTAAACTATGCTCTTCCTTCCGGTAATTTCTTTATGATTGTATTATAAATCCTTATTAAAAATGTAAGTGATACTGCCAACGAAATAATTTCTGCAATTGGGAATGACCACCATACTGCATGTAATCCGCCTACTTTTGCAAGAATATATGCTGCCGGTACTAAAACAAATAACTGACGCATAATAGAAACTATCATACTAAATACCGCTTTTCCTAAAGCCTGAAATACTGTTCCCGCAACGATACAGAACCATGCAATTAAGAAATGAATTCCTATTATTCTAAGTGCCGGTATACCAATTTCTAACAGCTGTTGTGAAGAATTAAACATTCCAAGAAGTACCTGTGGTATTGCTTCAAATGCTATAAATCCAACAAACGTCAGACAAAATGCTACTGCCATACTTAATTTAATGGTATGAATCATACGTTTTCTCTGCTTTGCTCCATAATTATAAGCAATAATAGGTGTAATTCCGTTGTTCAATCCAAATACAGGCATAAAGAAGAAACTCTGTAATTTGAAGTAAACACCAAAAACAGCCGTTGCCGTCGATGAAAATTCTATTAAAATGCGGTTCATGCAATATGTCATAATTGAACCTATTGACTGCATAATAATAGATGGAACACCTACTGCATATATTGTTCCAATAATTTTTAAGTCCGGTTTAAATCCTTTAAAGCTCAATTTAACATCATGATTATATTTATGATTACATGCGGCTGCCACAATTCCTGCAACACACTGTCCAATAACTGTCGCAATCGCCGCACCTGTAACACCCATTTTTGGTGCCCCAAATAAACCGAATATTAAAATAGGGTCTAAAATAATATTAGTTACTGCACCTGTAAGCTGTGATGTCATGCTGAAAATAGTTCTTCCTGTTGATGTTAATAAACGTTCAAAGAAAAACTGTGTAAATAACCCAAATGAGAAAATCATAACTGTACTCAAATATTCAATTCCCATTTCCATTATTTCAACATCTGCATTGCCAATCTGACTTAAATAAAAAGGTTTAACAACACTAAATCCTAAAATCAAGAATAAAATATAACTTAAAATATATAATACTGCTGCATTTGCCGCCGTGTCATTTGCCTTTTTAAAATTCTTTTCTCCCAATGACTTTGATAATAAAGCGTTCATACCAACTCCGGTACCTGCTCCCACTGCAATTAACAATGTCTGTAATGGAAACGCTAACGAAACTGCTGTCAACGCATTTTCTGACAATTTGGCAACAAATATACTATCCACAATATTGTACAATGCTTGAACAAGCATTGATACCATCATAGGCAATGACATATTAAAAATCAGTTTACCTACAGGCATTGTTCCCATTTTATTTTCTTCTTTTACTTCTGTTGCTATTTCCTGACTCATTTTTCCTCCAAGCTGCTATCTCATGATTATTAAAATATTAAGTATATAACAATCTATAATAATTTTAGTTTAATAATTTTTTAGTTCCAATCGAGTACTATAACACAAACCTTTTTAATAGACAACTATTTTAATTACAGCCAGTACAAACAAGTGAACCGGATAGAAAAGGTAGAAAAACCATTTCCATTTATATTTTCCTCTTTTTCCATTATAAAAGGCAATAGGAATAACACTTAAACTTCCAAGCCATTGAATACCCAAAGAATAAAATCCCATATTAAATACCATATTTCCAATTGCTTTTCCTATATGATATTCTCTAAATGTATAGAAAAAGAATATAAGTAAAATTCCTGTATAACTGTAAGTAACCTTTAGCATATATGCAAGTCCCATAGCGCCAAATACAGCAATTAACTGGGTAATCCAATTTAATGTACCAAAACTAAATACTTTTAATAAGATTTTTGGATATCTTATTCTAAACATTGATATATTATATAAAATCCATATCATTATATAGCCTATAAGCAGTCCTACCATTACGCTCTGACCTAATAGATTTATAAAATGTCCATGTATCATATCGTAAGGTACTTCCGAAACAACAGCAAATAGCAAAAGCCTGTATAAATGTTTTTTCTTATCTCTTGTGTGATAAAATCCTTCAACAAGTAAAAAGCAATATATAGGAAAACTCAATCTTCCAATACTTCTCATTACCATATATAAACTACTGCCTTGCGCTAAAAAAGCCATAGCAATATGGTCAATAAGCATAGTCACTACAGCTATAATTTTTAAGGCAAATGAGGATAGTCCATATTTATCCAAATCAATATACATCCCCATTCCTTTTTTATTTAATTCCTGAAAATTCATAGATTATGTATAAGCCAATTACACTAAATTGTAATTGGCTTTTCCTTTCTAGTATTATTTTGCAATTAAAATTGCCACACTCCTTGGTTGGGCAGTAAATATTCTGTCACCATCGTAAGCTGTATTTGAATCAGTTGTGCATAATAATTCCCATTTTTTCTTTTTTCTTGCTGATGGGATTCCAAATTTCTGTGGTTCCCAATGCATATTATAGGCTACATACACATCTGCCTCTTCGTCTCTTCCTGCCTCCATGGCGTATACTCCGCAATACATAGCAGAAAAATGTCTGTTAATATGTGCGAAATCCGGATACCACGCTTTACTTCCATGATATGACATATCCGGAAGTCCATATGATTTATAGTCCATTAATCTTAATTCTTCAGGCATGTGTAAAATCTTATGTTCTTTTCTAAACTTTATCATTGCCTTTGTATATGCAAATATTTCTTTTGCACATGCATTAGTATTCCAGTTTGTCCATGAAATTTCATTGTCAAGACAATAAGGATTGTTGTTTCCCTTCTGAGAATTGCACATCTCATCTCCTGCATAAATCATCGGTACTCCCTGACTAAGTAATACTAATGCCAAAGCATTTTTCATCTGCTTCTTTCTAAGATCCATTACCTTTTTCTTGCGGGTTTCACCTTCAAATCCACAATTCCAGCTATAATTGTATACTGCACCATCATTGTTATTTTCACCATTGTCTTCATTATATTTTCTGTCATATGAAACCATGTCAAACAATGTAAATGTGTTATGATTTGCCACATAATTTACATAGGCTACTCCCGGTGGATTTGCCTTAATCTTATATGAAATGGTATTAAGCATATCCTCATCCCCTTTAAGGAATCTTCTTGCTGTCACCATAAAATCATCATTAAAATTAGCAAGGTTCTTTATTTCAGGTCTGTCATTATAAAAATCAGTATCTGCAGCAAAACTATATGTAAAAATCTTTGTATCTGATAACAAATTATCCGTCTGAATCATCTTCATAACCGCCGGCTCACAATTTGCATGAATTCCATCTATGTGATAACTCATAACCCAATAATGAAGGCAATCTAAAATTAGTGTTGGATTCGTTCCTTCCGGGAAGAAAAATTCCATTGAAACTTCTATTCCGTTCTTATGAAGTTCCTTTACCATATATTTAAATTCATCTACTTCACTGCCTGATTCCTTAGCATAAGCGTAAGAAGCCTTTGGAGAAAAAATATATCCATCGGTATATCCCCAATAATTTAATTTTTCATTAGGAATACTAAAGCTACCTTTCATTGACGTCGGCTGTTTTTCAACATATACTTCATTAAATTCATATGCCGGCATAAGTTCTATCATTGTAATTCCAAGTTCCTTTAAATACGGAATCTTATCTACAATTCCAAGATATGTTCCCGGATGCTTTGACTTTGCACTCTTATGCTTTGTAAACCCTCTTACATGCAAACGATATATTATTGTTTCATCAAACGAATGATGTAACGGGCCATCACCTTCCCAATCATAATCATCATCTATAATTGTTCCTCTTAAATTTTGTGGCTGTACTCCCCATTCTTTCTTTCCTGAAAGCGACTTTGCATATAAATCAGTTACAATATTTCCATCAACAATAAAATTATAGTCGTATTTTCTATAATCCAAACCTTCTACTGACATTGCATGAACATTGCCTATAACCTGAGAAGCCTCAAATGATAATTGTTCTTCTTTTCCTGTCTCTCTGTCATAAAGAATCACTTTACACTGACTTGTATTCTTTGCGGTAATTGCAAAATTAACTTTATTTCCAATTACGCTTGCCCCCATTATTAAAGGGTTTCCTCTTGTGATTTTTATATTAGTTATATCCATGCTGCCTCCTTGATTTGCTGACCATTTTTATCATAAAAATCTGTAAGTAAACTTAAGCTTTTGTTGTTTACGCAATACATTATTGCTTATTACAGACCCTAATACAAATGTAATTATATCATAGTAAAAATATAAGAGAAACCTTGAATTTAATTTTACATCCTTATAATTTTATTTTTCATTGTCACAATTGCTATTTTTCAAAATTTTATTTTCCTATTTATATGTATTTTTCACCGTTGCTTTAATACATAAAAACTGATATACTCTAATTTACGGAAAATTTTTGAGTATTATAAATTCATGAGAGGTAATATTAAATGATAAGTACAAGTAATGTTTCATTGAGATTTGGCAAGAAAGCCTTATTTGAAGACGTAAATATTAAATTTACACCGGGTAACTGTTACGGATTAATTGGTGCTAACGGTGCCGGTAAATCAACATTTTTAAAAATTCTCACAGGTGAACTTGAGCCAACAAGCGGTGAAGTTATTATAACTCCGGGTGAGCGTCTTTCATTCTTAAAGCAGGATCACTTCCAGTATGATGAATATACTGTTCTTGATACTGTTATTATGGGTAACCAGAGATTATACGAAATTATGAAAGAAAAAGATGCCATTTATGCAAAGCCTGATTTTAGTGATGAAGATGGAATCCGTGCTTCAGAATTAGAAGGTGAGTTTGCAGAAATGAACGGATGGGAAGCTGAAAGTGATGCCGCTACTCTTTTAAATGGTTTAGGTGTAGATACAGAATACCATTACAGCACAATGAAAGATTTAAACGGTAATTTAAAGGTTAAAGTATTACTTGCCCAGGCATTATTTGGTAACCCTGATATTCTTCTTCTTGACGAACCTACAAACCACTTAGACTTAGATGCTATCGGATGGTTAGAAGAATTCTTAATCAATTTTGACAACACAGTTATTGTTGTATCTCATGACAGGTACTTTTTAAATAAAGTCTGCACTCAGATTGCAGACATTGATTATGCTAAGATTCAGCTTTATGCCGGAAACTATGATTTCTGGTATGAATCAAGTCAGTTAATCGTTAAGCAGATGAAAGAAGCTAACAGAAAGAAAGAAGAAAAAATCAAAGAATTGCAGGACTTCATTCAGCGATTCAGTGCTAATGCTTCTAAATCAAAACAGGCAACATCAAGAAAACGTGCTTTGGAAAAAATCGAACTTGACGACATTAAGCCATCAAGCCGTAAATATCCATATATTGATTTCCGTCCTGCCCGTGAAATTGGAAATGAAGTATTAACTGTAGAACATTTATCAAAGACAATTGATGGTGTTAAAGTATTAGACGACATCTCATTTGTAGTTGGACATGAAGACAAAATCGCTTTTGTAGGTTCTAACGGACTTGCTAAAACAACATTATTCCAGATTTTAGCAGGCGAAATGGAACCTGATGAAGGTTCATATAAATGGGGAATTACGACTTCACAGTCATATTTCCCTAAGGACAACACAAAAGATTTCGATTGTGACGACATTATTGTTGACTGGTTAACACAGTATTCTGAGATTAAAGATCCTACATATGTAAGAGGATTCCTTGGAAGAATGTTATTTGCCGGCGAAGACGGTGTTAAGAAAGTTAGAGTTTTATCCGGTGGTGAAAAGGTTAGAGTTATGTTATCAAAGCTTATGATTTCAGGTGCTAATGTTTTAATTATTGACGAACCTACTGACCATTTAGACATGGAAAGTATTACAGCACTTAACAACGGATTAATCAAATTCCCTGGCGTATTATTATTCTCTTCAAGAGATCATCAGGTAGTTCAGACAACAGCTAACCGTATCATTGAAATTGTAAACGGTAAATTAATCGATAAAGTTACTACTTATGATGAATATCTTGAAAATGACGAAATGGCAAGAAAGCGTACTGTATATACAATGGACGGTCAGGATTCTGATAACTAATTTAGTATTACTACGATATATTGTTAAATATCATTTTCATTACAATTCATATTACTTTTATGATGTAATAGAATGGAGAATATTATGAGACCTGCAACTATAATGTTGCCTCCCGGAGATATGGAGGCAATAGGAATTATAGAATTTGTTCACGGTATGTGTGAACACCGTAATCGTTACAACCATGTACTTAAATATTTCAGTGATAAAGGATTTATCTGTGCAATTGCAGATATTAAAGGACACGGAGAAAATGTTCTTACTCCTGACGACTATGGATATTTTGGCGAAGATGGTTACAAGGGACTTATTCAGGATATTGACGACTATACTACATTTTTAAAAAGAGAATACCCTAATCTTCCATTAATTTTAATTGGTCACAGTATGGGTTCTCTTCTTGTAAGAGGTTACATTAAGAAACATTCAGAGAAAATTGATGCTTTAGTTGTATGTGGTTCACCATCTGAAAATTCATTTACAGAATTAGGTAAAATTCTGATTCGCGTTATGGAGGTTTTTGTTGGCAACAGATACAGAAGTCCTTTTATTTCAAGGATGTTAAACGGACCATTTGAAAAACCATTTAAAAAAGATGGAATTAAAAACGCCTGGTTATGCAGTGACCTTTATGAGGTTGACAAATATAACAAAGACGAAAGATGTGGATTTGATTTCACACTAAACGGCTACTACTCATTATTTTCTTTAATGCAGTATGTCTACAATAAAGATGGCTATAAAAATAAAAACCGTGATTTAGAAATAATGTTTATCTCCGGTGATGATGATCCTTGCAAAATTAACGATAAGAAATTTAAAGAATCCGTACTTCTTTTAAAGAAAAGAGGATTCCAGAATACCTTTTCAAATACCTATCCCGGTATGAGACATGAATTATTTAATGAACCGGGTAGAGAAGAAGTTTTTGATGATATTTTAAAATTTATAGAAATTAAACTTGGAATTGAAACTTCAAGAGATTAAATATAAAACCTCCTGTGATATTAAGATGTATCACAGGAGGTTTTATATTATTTTAATTACTTTTTTACCTCATTCAACTATTTATATATTCCTTATCCATGCATTTGCCAAATCCATCCAGCATTCACATTCCTTTACTACTCCATATCCGTCAGAACTCATTGTAAGCTCTCCTGCTGTTCCGATTCCATGCGCTCCGCCTGCAAACACATGTAATTCTGTAGGTATATTATGCTGTCTTAATGCTGTTGCAAACATTAATGAATTTTCTACTGGTACTGTCTCATCATCAAAGCAATGCCATATAAAAGTCTGTGGAGTATCATTGTTCACATATTTTTCCATGGACATTTTATAATTAAGTTCATCAAATCTGTCTCCTAAAAGGTTTTCTATTGATTCCTTATGTCCATATTTACCTGATGATATAACCGGATAACACAAAATCTGTGCATTAGGTCTGCATACTTCATTTCCATTTACCCTGTTATTTGTAAACTGTGCTTTATTCCATGAATTTCCATAACTTGCAACCAAATGACCACCCGCTGAAAATCCACAGATAATTATCTTGTCTGCATCTATGTAATATTTGTCTGCGTTTTCCCTAAAATACTTAACAGTTGCTGCTAACTGTAATAATGCTGTTGGATAAACTGCCGGTTTTACCGAATATCTTAATACTGCAGCATGATATCCCATAGCCATGAATTTTAAAGCAATTCCTTCAGCTTCTCTATCAGACGTCATCTCATAACCGCCACCCGGACATATAATAATCAATGGTCTTAATCTTCCATCATACAATTCTTCTGAATTGCCAATCATATATGTAGTTATCTCAGCTGTTGGATGATGCTCCCCTATCTTTACACTAATCTTTTTGTGTATCATATTCTTTCCTTTCCCTTTGAAAATTCAAAGTATTTTCATCCGTCATAAAGTTATATTTTGATAAATTTATAACGGATTTTATTTTTATTAATAAAACAATATATATAACGTTAAAAGGCAAAAGCCCCGACTTTGATGCCTACTGATTGTTCTGTGCTACGCACTCCCTCAATCTTAATAATTTCCTAAAATCTGCATATTTAACGCCTCTGCATTAATACCACTTAAAGCATTAACAACTCCCGGCTGGTCTGATTTTCCTTCAAATTCAACGTAAAATCTGTATTCCCATTTCTTTCCCGGAACCGGTCTTGATTCAATTCTTGTCATATTCAAATCATTATAAATAATATGTGAAAGCATTGTATACAATGAACCACTTTCATGAGGCATTTCAAAACTTATACATATATTATTTGCTTCACGTCTTGCAATCTTTCTACGACTTACTATTATAAACTTTGTTGTATTTATATTGCTTTGATTTACATCTTCAGCTAAAACTTCTAATCCATATAGCTTAGCTGCATTTTTGCTTGCAATACATGCTCTTGTATTATCTTTTTCCTGAGATATAATCTGTGCCGCAATTGCAGTATTAGCACAATTTACTTTATTCCATCCGTATTCATCAATAAATTTGCTACTTTGCATTAACGCCTGTGGATGAGAATAAACTTCTTTAATTGTTTCTAAAGTTGTTCCTTTTACCGCACTTAAACAATGGCTGATTTTTACATCAAATGAATCAACTATATAATTTTCAAATTCAACCAGCAAATCATATACATCTGTTACAATTCCCGCTGTTGAATTTTCAAATGGAAGTACAGCATAATCTGCAACTCCATCTCTTACTTCTTTCATTGCCTGTTTAAAAGTAAGTACATTGTGGTATGTAGCATTGTCACCAAAATAACTCATTGCTGCCTGCTGACTGTATGCTCCATCAATTCCCTGATATACCACCTTAGCATTTTCCATCGGAAGTTTGCTTATGATATCAAATCCTATATCATTATTTATTCCTTCTTCTGTTAAAAGCTTATACTGAAGTTTTCTGCTCATGGACATTATCTGTTCAAATAATTCTTCAATGCTATGAGCATAAAATTCATCTGAAGCCATAGATTTAAGAACTGCGATTTTTTCCAATTCTCTTTTTCTGTCTAATACAGGCTTTCCTGTATAAAGTTTATACTCTGCAACTTCCTTGCAAAGTTCCATTCTCTCTTCAAATAATTCTATAATCTGTTTATCTACGCGATCAATCTCGCCTCTTGTTTCTTTAAGATCTAACATAATAGTACCTGCTTCTCTATGATTTATTTTCTCATTGCACAGCCCTGACATCCTGCACATCCCGAATTAACATTTTCTGACTGTCCTCTTAATTCATCTAAAAGCTGTTCTGCTGTCTTTTTACTTATTGGATTTATTGCATATGGCGCAATCTGTACTAATGGTTCTAACACAAATTCCCTTTTATGCATTTCTCTATGTGGAATAAACAAATTGCTGTCTGCAACTATTTCATCATCATATAAAACAATGTCCACATCTAATGTTCTTGGTCCCCAGTGAATTTCTCTTGTTCTATTAGCTGCTGCCTCGATAGCATTAACAGCCTTCAATAATTCCTGTGGAGAATATAATGTTTCAATTTCAACACATCCGTTTAAGAAATCATCCTGTTCTACCGGACCATAAGGCTTTGTCTGTATAAACTTGGAAATTGCTCCTACTTTACAGTTTTCATCATCATATAGCATATCTACAGCCTGATTAAGATATCCCTCTTTATCACCTATATTTGAGCCTATGCTAAGATATGCCTTATGCCACTCTCTGCTCACACTTACAGCCACATTTCCAAATGGTAATTTAATAGGGGCATTTGGCTTATTTATAGTAAAATCTACTTTTCTTATTTTCGGAAATTCTTTTAATAATGCCCTTGTTGTCTGCTCAGCAACTGCCTCAATTAAATCAAATCTGTTTTCAGTTAAAAACTTATTTATAAATTTACATGCTTTTGCATAATTAACCGTATCCTCTAAATCATCGCTGAGTCCCGGTGTCATTACATCTGTATACAGATTAGCATCTACATAAAATTTCTGACCATCTCTCTTTTCTTCTTCATTACATCCATGATATGCGAATATCTCAAGTTGCTCTATTCTAATAATGTCCATAAATACTCCATTAATATATTTAAAATTAGATTAATCTTCTATAATAATAGTGACATAAATATAATGCCGGGATCAAAAGCCTCAACTTTGATGTCACTTTATTTCTTATTCATTTTCATTAAATATTATCTTATCTTTGTTTGCAAATAGCCTGAGCCATCAAAAGTGCCTGATAATTATCTATTACATCATGTACTCTGAATATTCTGCAACCTCTTTCATATCCAATAACAGTTGTAGCACATGTTCCAACACTTCTTTCAGGTGCAGGAATATCTAATGTAAGACCGATAACTGATTTTCTTGAAGTTCCAAGAAGCACAGGGAATCCAAGATTTACTACCTTGTCACATTCATTAATAATCTGAAGATTATGTTCGTATGTTTTACCAAAACCTACTCCCGGATCAAGCACTATCTGGCTGTCATTTACACCGTTTTTTCTTCCTATATCAACACTTTCTTTTAAGTCATTTAATAAATCTTCAACGTAATTATCATATTCTGCTTTAGGTCTGTTATGCATTACACATGCTGCAACATCTGTTCCTGCTATTGATTTTGCTACTTCCTCATCATATTTAAAGCCCCATATATCATTAATCATATCTATTCCGGCCTTTACACCTGCTTTAGCAACATTTCCTTTATAAGTATCAAGAGATACTGCTACATCAAAATTATTCTTTATTGCTTCGATAATAGGTATAGTTCTTTCTATTTCTTCTTCATCACTTATCTTCGTGTAACCCGGTCTTGTAGATTCTCCACCTACGTCTATTATCTTTGCACCATCTCTTATCATCTCTGCTGTATGCTTTAAAGCTCTGTCTACTGAGTTAAATTTTCCACCATCTGAAAATGAGTCCGGTGTTACATTTAAAATTCCCATAATAACAGGTTCGTTGTCTAAATCAAAATAATATTTTCCTATTTGCATTGTAAAACTCCCATAATTTCTCTTTTCAATTCTTTATCTGCATTAAATTCACCTCTTGAAGCAATTGTAATGGTTTTGCTTCCCGGCTTTTTTATTCCTCTTGCTGACATACACATATGCTCAGCTTCAACTAAAACTAATACACCCTTTGCATCCAAATATTCCATAAGAGCATCTGCTATCTGATTAGTCATCTGTTCCTGAATCTGAAGTCGTCTTGCATACACTTCGACAGTTCTTGCAAGTTTGCTTATTCCTACCACTTTTCCATTTGGAATATACGCTATATGTGCCTTACCGTAAAACGGCATTAAATGGTGTTCGCAAGTTGAATAGAATGTAATGTCTTTTTCAATAACAACATCACTATTATCACACGAAAATGTTCTTGCTAAATGTTCCCCGGGATCCTGATTCATCCCTGAAAGCAGTTCCTCATACATACGTGCCACACGGTTTGGAGTATCCACTAACCCTTCTCTTGTTACATCTTCTCCAATACCCTCTAACAATAATGTAATCGCCTGCTCAATTTTTTTCTTGTCAAACATGTCAATCTCTCCTTCCGGCTTTAACTGTTTGCGTCATTAATAATATTTTTCAAATCACCTAAGTACGATAAGGAACCAAAAGCAAGTATCATATCTATTTCATTATTTCTGTACAATTTTTCTGCTTCCTTTACTGCTTCTTCTAATGTTGGTTCAAATATCACATTCTTATTAGAATCGGCAACCGCCAAAGCTAACGCTTTACCATTAAGTGCTCTTTTATTATCTGGCGTAATTGTAAAAATCTTTTTGGCTAAACCTGCTACAATTTTTATTTCCTTACTGTAGTCCTTATCCGCCAACACTCCCATTATAAAGGCTATTCTTTTATTTGTAAAATACATTTCTATAGATTCTTTAAGCTTAACTGCCGCTCCAGGATTATGAGCACCATCAATTACAATAAGCGGAGACTCATTTATTATCTCCATTCTTCCAGGCCATTTTGCATTCTTCATTCCTTCTATTATATTTTCATCCGAAATATTATACCCTTTATTTCTTAAGACTTCTAACGTTTCAATAGCTGTACAGGCATTAATTAACTGATATGCTCCCATCATTGATATTTTAATAGACAGTTTTGTATCATTTGCCGTTACATAGTCAAATGAAGTTATATACCCATCTATCTTTATGTTGTAAGGTTCATTTGCTACAACAACTTTGCTATTTTTAATTTCTGCCTTAGACTTTATAACATTTATTATGCTTTCATCCTGATTTGCCACTACTACATCACTGTTTTCTTTAATTATTCCAGATTTAACCCTGGCAATCTCTTCTATAGTTTCTCCTAAAAACTGCATATGATCCAGACTAATCGATGTTATAACACTGCATAATGCTTCCTTTTCCACATTGGTTGCGTCTGTCTCTCCACCCATACCTGTTTCTATCAAAACTATGTCACAAGGCTTGTTTGAAAAATATAAATAAGCCAACGCTGTTTCAACCTCAAACGATGTAGGGTGGTGCTTTCCATTTCTTACCATTCTTTCACAAGCCATATTTACCGTTGTTATATATTTTGCAAATTCTTCTTCAGTTATATTTTTCCCATCAAACTGAATTATTTCTCTATACTCAAATACTGCCGGAGAAGCATATCTGCCAACATGATACCCTGCCTGTAAAAGCACATTCTGTACAAATGTAAAAACCGAACCTTTTCCGTTTGTTCCCGCAACATGAACTATTTTCACTTTATCCTGAGGATTTCCAAGTTCACCAAGCAGTGTTTTTATAGTATCTAATCCTAATATGCTTCCATATTTTGTAGTTTCTTCAACAAATTTTCTTGCTTCACTATAATTCATAATCTTCTCTCTTTTATATCTAATCTTATTCTATATTTTGCATTTTTCATAATAAAGGTTTCATAACAAAAATTACATTTTCTATACAATAAAAGTTGCAGCAAATATGCTGCAACTTTTATTATATCATATGATGTTGGGGTCAAAAGGTGTTCTGCCCCTATGATACACGGATTTCTTCGCACTTCGTGTTCCCGAAATCCTAAATACATTCTAAGGTGTAGAAGTTGTTTCTACTGCACTTGTAGTCTCTGCAACTGTGCCTGACTCTCCAGCCTGCTGTGTCGTCTGACTTTCATCAGCCTTAAGATACTCTGCTTTAAGATAGCCCTGCTTATCACCATACTGAACCTGATACCATTCTCCTTCGTTATTTAAAACTGTAACAGCTTTTCCTGAAGGTACCTGTGTTATAATCTCAGCTTCTGTGCTGGCTGACTGCCTCAAATTTAATGTATCTGTAGTGTACATTGTAAGTACCGCCTGTGTTGTTTCTTCAACAGTAGTTGGTTCCTGAGTTGTTGTCTCTACCACAGGTGTTGTAGTAGGTACTTCATTCTTTTTCTTACTTCCTCCGGAAGCAATCTTTGAGATAATTATTATCAGAACAATTAAAACAACTAAAGCTATGCCACCAATCATAAAAATCTGATTTCTCTTTCTGATTTGTTCTTCTCTGGCCTGCTCAGCTCTTTTCTTTCTTTCTAAAATTCTCTGCTGTATCTCATCATCATAAGTTCTTGGCATATTAACTCTGCCTCCTTTTTAAGATGCAATTTATTCTTCTGCATCCTCTTCTTCTGCATAAATCTGTTCAAATACTTCTGCTACCATTTCATATTCTTCATCATCAGGTATAGATTCAATTGAAGGTGTTCCTTCTTCATCTTCATAATGACGATAAAATTCTACTGAAAAATCTGGCTTATCTTCTTCATAATCATCAGATACTGCTACATAATCCTGACCTTCAATCTCAAAAATGCCAATTACTTTGTAATCTACTTCTGAGCCATCATCAAATTCTATTGTTACATACATATCCATGTCATCTTCATCATCTTCAAACTGTTTTCCCATAGTTCACCTCTATTAATTATATTTTTAATACCACTACTTTATCAAAAACCGCCTAAAATTGCAATGCTTCTCCCACAAACTGCGACAATTGCATTGTATTTCCAAGATTTTGCCGCATTCCAAAAATGTGCAGTTTTTTCTTTGTTCTTGTCATTGCAACATAAAATAATCTTCTTTCTTCTTCAACTTCATCCTGTTTTATCGCCCTTGCTGAAGGAATAAGGCCCTGATTTGCATCAACTATAAAAACCACCTCAAACTCAAGCCCCTTAGCACTATGCATTGTAATTATATTTACTCCCTCACACTCTTTTGCCGTCTCATTATCCATTGCATGTTTCATCCATGCTTCAACTGTTTCATATTTCTGAGCATCATACTGAATTATATTTATTATATCTGATAATTTTGAAAATTTTATGCCTTTTTCTTTTGAATACTGTTGCAAATATTTTTCATAATTGCATCCGTTCTTTATATACAAAACACAGGCTGCCGGATTCATTCTTCTTATCATTTTAAAATGAAACTCTAAGTTTCTTATGTTATTCATTATCTCGTCATTATGCCCATATATCTTTTTCAGATTATAAAAATTCATATTATTGTCATTCATAACCTGTCTACTTATATACCTCACAGGCTTATTCATAATTCTTACTAAATCTTCATTTTCACAAATAGGTTTATTCAAATCTGAATAGGCACATCTTACATACGATAATATATCTTTTCCCACCGAATTATCGTATATGCTTTGTTTTTTCTTCTTTACGCTGGAATTAATCCTATAATCCGAAAACACATTTTTTATTGAAGGAATCTGGCTGTTATTTCTTACAAGTATTGCAATGTTTTTTAATTCAATTCCTGCCTTTTGATATTGATTTATTTTCTTTGCTATATATTCAAATTCTTCTTTTTGATTGTAAAATATCCTCACATCAGGTTTATTTATATCTTTAAATTTTTTATTTGCAATAATTTTTTTACTAAATCTTTCTTTATTATTTTCAATGAGACTTAACGACATCTGTAAAACTTCCTCCGGACATCTGTAATTGATGTTTAATAAAATTTCTTTACAATCAGGAAAATCCTTCTTAAAATCAAACATCAGCCTTGGTACAGAACCCCTGAATCCATAAATTGCCTGGTCATCATCCCCTACTATAAAAACATTATTTCTCGGAGTTATTAACATTTTTATATTTTCATACTGCATTTTATTAATATCCTGAAACTCATCTATTAATACATATCTATATTTATCCCGCCATTTTTGTAATGCTTTTTCATCATTTTTAAATATTTCATTACATATAATTACCATGTCATCAAAATCTATTTTATTATTTTCCCGCAATTCGCAATTATACTCAGCATAAATTCTGTCAAATTCTTCCTTTTTGCACACTAATGATTCATATTCATCTAAAGGTATTCCATTTCCCTTAACTTTACTTATTTCTCCGATTATACATCTTGTAAACTCCATCAAATCATTAGTCTGTACTTTTAATCTGGCAACTATCTCCTTGATAATATCTGCCTTATTCTGCTCTGTTAATATCGAACGCTTTCTTCCATTACTATCTTGTATAATCCTATAAAATATACTGTGAAATGTTCCAAACGAAACAGGATAAGTTATTATTTCGTTTCTATTACTATCAGATTCATTCATCAGATTCGTAAATCTTTCCTGCATTTCTACTGCTGCTGCCTTCGTAAATGTAACTACAAGAATATTATCAGGACTTACTCCTTCCTCTATAAGTTTCTTTGTTCTTCTGGTAATTACCGTTGTTTTTCCACTGCCAGGACCCGCTAACACTAATGCAGGCCCATCAATATGATTTATTGCCTCTAACTGACTTTCATTAAACATATGTCACCTTTCGCGGCATCTCTCTTTTTAGATAGTATCATATTGTATATGTTCTTTCAACAGTAATTTTGCCTACTTATTTTTTGCCGAACTAAAATCCATATCCAAAAAAGCTACTATCACACCATGCGGTAATGATAATAACTTTTTATTAGTTTTCGACTTTTTTATATTTTAGTATATGCTTTATTATAATAGCCTCATTTGGCCATAAAATATGGGCACACCGCCTCAAAGCGATATACCCATATTTTTATATACTATGCTTTTAACATTTCAATTCCTTTTTTAATTCTTGCTAAGGATTCTTCCTTACCAATAACTTCCATTATTTCAAAAGCTCCGGCAGGTGTCATCTGCTTTCCTGACACTGCTGTTCTAAGTGGCCATAAAGCCTGACCATTCTTGCATTCCTTCTTAGCAATATATTCAAATACTACATCATGAAGATTCTGTACTGAATAATCGTCTGTAGCTTCTAATATTGGTAATAATTCCTCTAATACTTCTAATGAGTTTTCAGAATTTGTTTTCATCTTCTTATGTGTGTACATAGCCACATCATATTCAGGTAATTCTTCAAAGAAATCAACCATTTCAGGAATTTCAGGGAACACTTCAATTCTTGTTTTTACCATATCAAGAATCTTCTTTAAATCGTAATCCTTTGTAATTACTTTCTTTATATATGGCATTGCAAGTTCATAATACTTGTCATTATCCATCGCCTTAATATATTCACCGTTCATCCATTTTAATTTAACAATGTCAAATACAGATGGTGATTTATTTACCTTATGATAATCGAATTCTTTAATCAATTCATCTAATGTAAAGATTTCCTTGTTATCTTCAGGGCTCCATCCAAGAAGTGCTATATAATTAACAATTGCCTCTGAAACAAATCCCTGCTCAAGTAAATCTTCATATGAAGAATGTCCGCTTCTCTTGCTTAACTTCTTGTGATTTTCATCTGTAATTAATGGCAAATGAACGTACTTTGGTGATTCCCATCCAAATGCATCATATATTCTCTGATACTTTGGTGATGATGAAATATATTCATTTCCTCTTACTACATGTGTAATCTCCTGAAGATGATCATCAATTACATTTGCAAAGTTATATGTTGGATATCCGTCAGACTTAATTAAAATTATGTCATCTAATTCCTTATTTTCAACTGTTATTTCACCATAAATTTCATCAACAAAAGTTGTTGTTCCTTCTGTTGGCATATTGAATCTGATAACATATGGCTTTCCTGCTGCAAGATTAGCCTCTACTTCTTCTTTTGATAATGAAAGGCAATGCTTGTCATAAACTGTAATTTCCTTATCAGCACCTTCTTCTACCTTTGTCTTTAAAGATTCAAGTCTTTCCTTGTCACAGAAACAATAATATGCATCTCCCTGCTCAATAAGCTGCTTAGCATACTTAAGATAAATTCCTGATGCCTGACGCTCACTCTGAATATAAGGACCATATCCCTTATCTTTATCAGGTCCTTCATCGTGTATAAGACCTGTAGATTCCAATGTTCTATAAATGATGTCTACAGCACCTTCAACATAACGTTCACGGTCTGTATCCTCAATTCTTAAAATAAAATCGCCACCTTCATGTTTTGCGATTAAAAATTCATACAACGCTGTTCTTAAATTTCCTACATGCATTCTGCCTGTTGGGCTTGGTGCAAATCTTGTTCTAACCTTTGACATTTTCTTTCTCCTCGATTTAAGTATCTCTTTTTACACACTAATTTTATTATAGTTTATTTTTTATAGGTTGTCTATTGATTCGTATGACAGGTTAAAGATTTTTCTATTCCTTTATTTATCATATTTTACGTCAAAAAAGATGTCATTACACTCTAAGCTAAAAGCTATCTATGTAATAACATCCTTTTTATCTTTTCTAATTCTTAATATTCTGCAATTATAAATTATTGAAATAATCTACTGCATTCTTTAATGATTCCTTAAATGAGTTATCAGATGAATTGTCAAATTCAAATAAATTCTTAATTCCCTGTGGAATTGAGAAATCAAGTTTCTTAACATATTCATCCCAATGCTCTAATTTCCATGTATCTCTGTCTGAATCTCTCTGAATCATTCTCTGACGACAAACTTCTACGTCACATTTAACCCAAACAACAACTAATTCAGCACCACGTTTTAATAACTGCTGTCTTAAGTTTTCCATATATTCAGGCTGTCTTACTTCTCTTGTAAATGGAGCATTGATAAATACTGTATCATTGTACTCTAATGCTTCATATGCAACTTCCATTATTGCATCATATTCATAATCTCTAATATTTTCTTCAAAGAAATCTGAACTTCTGTTATATTCTTGATTAGCAACTACAAATATCTGTTTTGATAATACAATTAATGTATCCTTATCAAGATATACACAATTAGGCATTGCCTTAGCTAATTTTCTTGTTACAAATGTCTTACCACATGCTGGTGGTGATGTTACCAGAATTAATTTCTTCATAATGATTACAACCTCTTTCTAACATATTATCTTTATTGTAAAATATAGAATTTTCTTTCCTAAAAAAAATCGTTACAAAAAACCCGATTTTCAAATTATTTTACCACTTCTATTCTTTATTAGTCAATAGGAATAGCATAAGAAAGTCGCTCTAATTATTTACTTTATTTTTGTTTAATTTTACTAAATACTATTATGGTGAACTTTTTTGATTTTATCAAGTACAATTATGGTGAGTTTTTTCGATTTTACCAAGTACTATTATGGTGAACTTTTTTGATTCTATCAAGTACTATTATGGTGAGTTTTTTATTTTTACTAATAGCACTATGGGAATCTTTTTTATAGAATAAACACTTTTTTCAAATTGATTCTACATCAGAAACAGGAAATGGCATCTTAGATGCCTCTAAGATGCCATAAAATTGAAAGGGTTTAGATTATTATATTACCTAAAAATCTAATACTTCTTTAGTTTAATAATTAAAAACGTTTTTTGCAATATTCTTTAAAAATATTATTTTTTTTGTGAATTTTTTCTATGTTTCATCTATTTCTTTATACATAATGCACATTTTTTAGGTCGTTTTTGTAAATTTTTGAAGCTTTTTCTCCTATTTTTACTATTTAACCAATAAAAAAAGGATAAAAATGTTTTTATCCCTTTTTTATCATTATATTTAATTGCAATTGAAGAAAATCCTTTCTTATTTTTTTACTGTTATATTTAATTATAATTAAGAAATTTTTCTTCTCACTTTATTATTATATTGTTATATTTTACTTTAGCTATAGAACTTCTCTTCTTCTTTTTTGTTTCCTGATTCAACTTTGATGTTGTTTTCATCCATCTTAATCTTTGGAATTACAATAGGTGGCATACCTGCTGTTGTCAGTACTGACATTGTTAATGCTCTCATATGTGGATACATTTCATCGTATGCTTTCTTATGTACTTCTTTCTTTTCCATTTCTCCTTCAATATCAAAGCTTGCTCTTACGCTTATTTTGAAATTAAAATCATTTGGTGCATTCTTATTCATCATATCTACTACACAAGTTGCGATACAATGTTTCATATCCTGTGTATATTTAACATTGAAAGATGCTCTCTGTTCAATATCTAACTTTACCTGTCCCTGTAATTCATTTGACATGTCGATTTCATTTACCTGAATGCCTCTAAAAACTAATTCGCCCATTATTCTGTCTCCTTTGCGTCTTTTATTTTATGATATATAATGGTTAATTAACCAATACCTTCATATATCTAAATCGTTACATGACTAGCCGTTCTTACCGACGTCGCCGTTAGTTGCTATTATATCAGATTACATTTTTGATTTCCATAAAATCACACCAACTTTACACGACTTTGTATGACTATACAAAAATACTTAAATTAAATTATCACTTTATACAATAAAAGAGAGCAACTACTGCTCCCTTTTACCTCCCGTTACACTATATAATATTTAAACCCTCTCCTGATTTTCCTTGATGGAAAATCTATATCCGAACAGATAAATAATCTGCTCCCTTTCAATTTTATATTAATCATAATACTTTTTTTCACTGAATAATTAAAGTTCTCATTTTTTATTTTTAGTACACTATTTTATATGTTGAGTGTTTATTTAACTGGTTTTGCGCCATGGTGGTAGTGTTTTGACTTATATATTACACTTTCATCGCTTGAAGCGTGTTTGTGCTATACACCGTCAATACAGTCACACCTTTTACTATCTTTCATTCAGTATTAATAATTTAACTATTCTAAAGATTTTGCTAAATTAATAACAAGCTATGTTATACTTTTTTAACAACACCCCTGCTCTTTTTAACTCAACGCAAAATTGAATTCATGTAATAGAGCATTGTTTGTGTAGTCAAATGTTCAATGATATATTTTAATCACGGTACCGATAATCAATTAGGAGGATGCCAGATTATTGGCTAAAAATTTTATGGAATCAATAGGAAATAATATAAAAAAAATACGTAAACAATTAGGTTTAACACAAGAAGAACTTGCTATGCATGTAGGAGTAACACCACAGGCGGTAAGCAGATGGGAAAACGGAACCGGAATGCCGGATATTTCTTTAGTTGTACCACTTGCAAAAACTCTTCGTGTTTCTACGGACTCACTTTTTGGCATTAATGAAGAAAAATATGACAGTCAAATCTATATTAATCTTAAGAGAAACATCGAAAAAATTGAAGCAGATGCAGAAAGCAACGAGGAAGCTGCATTGGCAAAATGCCAGTTCATGTTAAAGAAGGTCTACGAAGATCCTGATAATTATATTTATTCAGTTTATTTCGTAGAGCAGGTTGCAAATTTAAGCCGTTTTGTTCACTATAATCATTTTGCGGAAGATAAATGGTCTGAATTTAGGGAACTTGCAATTAAATATGGTTCAAATGCAATAAGATTTACAGATGATAGAGAATGGAATGAAAGAGCTCATTTCGCACTCGCCTGGATTTATATTCATGATGGAAATTATGCATATGCCAGGGAGCATATCGAACAGCTTCCAACAATAAAATCGAATCGTCTGCAGGAAAGCATACTAGCTCAAATTACTTTATTTGAAAATGGATTTGAAGAAATGAGTAAAGTTTTAACTGTTAATCTTCAAAATTTTGTCAGAGCAATTAACAAAGAGAATTTATATGCAGTACAAAGTTTTGCTTGGGGAAATCCTAAGAAAGCTGTTGAACATGGCAAATATTCTCTTTCATTAATGGAAACTTTTTGCCAGAAAAAAGAAATGAAATCATATTGTCGAGGCTTTATGAGAGATATTTATAAGTTTATTATTTTTGCAGAAATTCGATTAGACAATATCGATGAGGCAAAAAAATATTTAGATGAATTAAAAGAACAAATGAAAAGCATGTATGAATATCATCAGGAAATTCTTGCATCAGATACTGAACGTGCCAAATACAATGACCGTGCAATAGGTTATATGGAATCTTATACAAAAGAATTTATGGCACAACAATTGCAGGAAATCATTGATTTTGTAATTGGTTGCAACATGGATAATAATGGTCAAAAATTTGCTACTGTAATAAAAAGCAACAAAAATAACTAGACTTTACCTTTTATTAAGATAACCCGTGTGGGTTCGAGGCGCACCATAAAAAAAGTGCGAGACGGGTTGCGGTCATCCGGCGGATGACTCTGCGAAGCAGAAGCAACGACCGAGCCGGTAGGCGAGACATCGAACCCTAAAGTGAATTGTTCAGAGTCCCTATAAATAAAGGGGTTCTGGCAATTTATCCCGATAAATAAGGTTACTTTTAATTACTTTTAAGTTACCTTGTAGTTACTGTTAGCTAAATAGATAAGGCTTTAATGACTGCTTTATCGGTGTCTGACGCTTCATTAGTGTCAAATGTATAATTTCTTAAAGTTGTTTCTTCGTCGGAGTGTACCATGATTTCACGAACTGTGTTAATATTGATACCTGAATCAATCAGAGTAGAACATACAGTTTTTCTTATCTTATGAACAGACCGATATTTAATATTTCTGTCAATAATGTTAAATTCTTCATCAGAAGCCAAATCAAAAATTTCTCGTAATATCAATGCCATACTGCCAAAGGCTTTAGAGGTTAATTGATAGTCTATAATTTTTGAATAAGCCCAATCCTTGAGGTAACGTTTTGTCATATGGCTGTTTGTCTATTTCCAAGCATTAAAAAAAGAAGAGAAAACCGGATTTTGGCTTTCCCTTCTATTTTTAACTGTTTATAATTTTATTTTTTTATCTCAACCTGCTTTGGCTTTGACCATTTGCCCTGATAAGTTTTCTCTCCTTTGACAACAATGGCTTTTGCTCTTGCATACAATTTTTTAGCCTTTATAAACTTGCTATTTGATACACTATATGTCAATTTCTTAGTTGTTTTTGTCACTATTGTCTTTTTAAACTTCTTATCTTTTGCAATCTGTACTTTGTACTTGGTTGCGCCTTTAACTCTCTTCAATGTAAGACTTATTTTCTTAGCATTTTTCTTTTTAATTGCTTTTTTAACAACTGCCTTTCCAACATTTACAGATGATTTTTCTGTAGTCTGACTTGGTTGTTTTTTAGTCGTTGTTTGTGCATTTGTATTTGACTCCTGTGGCTTTGTAGTTTCTACTGCTGATGTTGTCTCTGTTTTCTCAGTTGTAGTTTCTATTTCAGGTGTTGTCTCAACTGATGGTGTTGTCTCAACTGATGGAGTTGTCTCAACTACTGGTGTTGTTTCATTTTCTGCAGTAGTTGTTGGATTTGTAGTTGGTTCCTCGTATTCTGAATATGCAGGATCTGCAAGTTCTGCAGGTGTTTTTCCTGAGAGTCCAGGGTCTGCCTTAATTGACACAGTTTTCTTTAATCCAAATGATTCTACATTGTTACTTGTATACTGTGATCTTACTTCTACTTCATATGTACCTGTCGCAAGTCTGTTTTCATAGTAACTTGCCACATCCCCATTGATTCCTACCTTAATACAAACACCATCTACAAAAAGATTCAATCTCTGACCTGTTAAATCTGCCTCACCAGACCATGCAATAGTAAATCCATAGTCTATACCTTCTGTTAAAATTGAAAGTCCAAGTGGTAAATTTGGCTGATTTGGTTTGTCAAATGACTGTGCATTATCTATAAACTGACCTTTAACAGTAACCTTTGATGACTGACCAAATGATGTTGCCGCCAAAGCTGACTCTCTGCCTTCTGCATCCACTGCTGATAAATATGCCAGATATTCACCTGCCGATACACTTTCCAATATAACATTTGACTTGGTAATTCCGTCTACATATACACGTCTGTAAGGTGTACCTGTCTTTGCATCAAATAAATATAAATTGTATCCTACAACTGATGAATCTGCTGATGGAATACTTGCGTTTGATGATGCTGCCCATGCAACACCTAATTTATTGTCTGCCTGCGCCGGATTGTCAGCAGGAACTTCCGGATTTCCTGTAATATAACTTAATCCCGCCGGTGTTTTTGGACCTATGCAATTAACAGGATATGTGTAATTAAGAGTTGCTCCTGTTACTGTAAAGCTAACTTTTTCTGATAAATCTCCCTCACCCATGCTGTTTACATTTGCAGCCTGTGCTGTATATGAACCTGCTGAAAGTCCACCTACTACACCGCCTTTTGTAGCATTGCCAATCTTTGTAACTTGCTTTCCATCCTTGTAAATATAAATAACTGTTGATGTAACTGTTGGATCATATCCAGCTACATTTGCTGGGTCATCAGCTCCTGCCCATGCAAACATAATTGCATTTTCAATTGTATCCGAACCACTTTTGCTATTAGCAACAAGTCCTATTACTTTCTTAGGTAATGCTGTTGCTGCACTTACATTGCTTGTTGGATAGTATGTAATCGAAGATACTATCATTGCAATGGCACAAATAATTGCACCAAATTTCTTTAACCCTTTCATTTCTTAACCTCTCTTTCATTTGATTAAACATTCATTGCAATTATACACTTGTAAAGAGTTTTTTTTAAGTATACTATTTTTATATATGGGATTAATTTTTTAGGAAAGTGTTTTAATTTTAAAATTTTCCATATATATATTATGTACAAACACAAAAAACTCCTAAAAATGTCAAAAAAAGCGCGAGACGGGTTGCGGGTGTCCGGTGGACACCTCTGCGTAGCAGAAGCAACGACCGAGCCGGTAGGCGAGACATCGAACCCGCGCGGGTTCGATACACGTCGTGGGAACAAAATAACAAAAGAGGTATCCATTGGATACCTCTTAAAAAATAAAAGCGCGAGACGGGGATCGAACCCGCGACCCCCTCCTTGGCAAGGAGGTGCTCCA
>ERZ791607.55-NODE-55-length-105699-cov-23.098217_pt1 | contig 105699 bp, 132 predicted proteins | sample MGYA00509964_ERZ791607 | MGnify/ENA primary metagenome ERZ791607 (study PRJEB30046, sample SAMN00791907) | human gut metagenome | study: EMG produced TPA metagenomics assembly of the A metagenome-wide association study of gut microbiota in type 2...
AAAATAATGGTTTCATTAATTTGCCCGCAAAAGTAGCAAAAAAGAATGTGAATAAAGAGCAAAAACGAAAGGAATTACGGAGAAATTTCCGTAATTCCTTTCGTTAACGAACACGAGGGTAGGGATTAGCGGTTAGTGATTAGCGATTAGCGATGAACGGTTGGGAATGGATATCCTGCAGAGTTATAGCGCAGCCTACTAATCACTAATCACTAACCACTAATCGCTAACCACTAACCGCTAATCGTTTGCAAACATCGGATCCCATGCCGGCAGGCGGACGGGCTTTTGTTTGAGGAGTTCCATTATCTTAGCAGGGACGTATTTGGTTTCCACTACCAGGCGGAACATGTATTCGTCGAACCATTCGTCTGTCATGATGAGGTGGCCTTTGTAGCCGCTGTCAGCGCCCCAACTGTTTTCGACCATCCATTTGACGGGTTTTCCGTCTTTGTCCAGGTCTACCGCCATCAGTGTCATGGCGTGGGAAGAGCCGCTGGAGAAGGTTTGGATGCGTTGTTTCTTGTCCATTCCAAAGGTAGTGCCCATGAGCGATTCATAGTCATAGTTTTTCACATCGAGCAAGCCTCGTTCCGAATTCAGGAATTTGCCCACATCGCAGGAGAAATACATCATGGTACTGTCTTTCAATGAAGCGATAGCCATTTGCTTGATATCCTCTACGGGCAGGTTTACGTACGTCCAGTTCTTGCCGTCGTAGCGGTGGCGGTCGTAGTCAATCTCATAGCATTTGTAATACTCGCGGCTGGGGTCGTTCATCAGCATCACGTAGTTGGTGAGCAGTTGTTTGTCACCGTATTTCTCAAGGAAAGACATCGGGGTATGGTGCTCCGTCTCCACCGGATTGCCTTGGGCATCGGTACGCACATAGTCGAATTCCGTAGGCGGAACACCCAGGTTCAGCACCAGCATGCGATAGACAGTGCCCAACATGGCGGTTTTCTCTTTCTCCAGAGCGGCAGGCTTGGCGCCTTCGGCAGCAAGGTTGCGGAGCTGGAGGGCGTACTCTTTCAGTTTCAAAGAGATGAGATTAGCCATACGGGCGGTATTCTCGCTGCTGTTCGTCTCCGGCATGGCAGATTTGGGCACAAGGCCGTATTTGGAAACGATGTCCGCCACTCCGGTGAATGTGCCGCCGTCGCTCAACGGATGTTTCAGCAGCCATTCCACCGTCTTGTCGTCCAACGGTTTGTCGGCAGTGTCGATGATGCCTTGCAGGAAGAGGTTGGATTTCTCCAACTGGTCCCAGAAGAAGGGATATATCTCCGAGAACTCGAAAGCCGGGAAGCCATAACGTGCAAGGGCCTTGGCACGCATTACATTCAGCCCGGTGAACAGCCAGCAACGGCCGGAAGACTTCTGGTCGGTGATGCCTTTGGAATCCACCTTGATAGAAAAATGGGTATCCATATCCTGCATATTCTCCTGGTTGAGCGCCAGCTTGCGGATGTCGTTGTTGCCGATGGCATTGCGCAACGCCTTGTCGGAAGGCGTACCTTGATAACTCTGTTGAATCTGGCCGAGCATGGCAGGGCTTATCCCGCCCTTGCCGTCCTGCGCCTGCACCGAAAGCAGTGCGGCGCCGAAAACAATTACAGATAAAATACGTTTGTTCATTTCATTATTTGTTATGTATGTTCGATATTAAACAAGATGATAAACAGATACTTTCACCACAAAGCAGACAAAGCATACAGAGTATTCTCTTATGTCTAAGAACTTTGCATTCCCCATCTAAAAGCCTTGACAAAGCAAATGTAATGTCTTTTTTGATAATTTTAGTGCCCTCTTTAGATTTATTATCTATTCTATTCAAAACCAATTCAAATAAAATAGTTTTCTTTGCAGCCATATTCGTACGATATGAGAAAATACATACTGAGTATATTTACTCTGATACTGATACTGACGACTGCGTCAGCACAAGAGCAGACCGTTACAGCTACCAACGACACCACTCCCGCACTGACCAAGAAGGAATTGCGCAAACAAAGGGTAGCCCGCAGAAATTTCCATTATAACATATTGGGCGGCCCCAGCTATACGCCCGATTTCGGCGCACTGATAGGCGGAAGCGCGCTGATGACTTTCCGTATGAATCCAAGCGACACCACACAGTTGCGTTCGGTGCTGCCCATGTCCATAGCCTATATGTTCAAAGGCGGCGTCAACCTGATGGTAAAGCCGCAGCTCTTCTTTAAAGGCGACCGCTTCCGCATCTTCGGAAAGTTTGTCTACAAGAATACGGAAGACAACTTCTACGGCATCGGTTACGGCACGAACAAAGATTACGTCCGAAGCGACAGTACCAGCAAATACCGTTACAGCGGCATACAAATCAACCCGTGGTTCCTGTTCCGCCTGGGAGAAAGCAACGTCTTTGCCGGCCCGCAGGTAGACATCAACTACGACAAGATAAGCGACCCTGCCAAGCATCTCATCGAAGAGCCCGACTACGTGGCAGCCGGCGGTACGGCCAACGGCTACAAGAACTTCAATGCCGGTCTCGGCTTCCTCCTCACTTACGACAGCCGCGACATTCCCGCCAACGCCTACAAGGGTATATACCTGGATTTCCGGGGCATGATGTACAGTAAGGCTTTCGGCAGTGACAACAACTTCTACCGTCTGGAACTGGACTACCGCCAGTATAAGTCCGTAGGCCACCGCAAGGTATTCGCCTGGACTGCGCAAAGCAAGAACGTATTCGGCAACGTCCCCCTCACCCAATACTCCCTGACCGGAACGCCTTTCGACCTGCGCGGCTACTACATGGGACAGTATCGCGACAAATCCTCGCACGTTGTCATGGCCGAATACCGCCAGATGATAAACACCGACCGCAGCAACTGGATAAAACGCCTGCTGCATCACATCGGCTTCGTGGCCTGGACCGGATGCGGTTTCATGGGCCCCACCATGGGCAAGATTGAAGGCGTATTGCCCAACTACGGTGTAGGTCTGCGCATCGAAGTCCAACCCCGTATGAACGTGCGTCTGGACTTAGGCAAAAATACCGTAAACGACCAGACGCTGTTCTATTTCAATATGACGGAAGCATTTTAAATAACTGACGGGCAGCCGTTAGCGCCATACGGCATAATAAGACAGTCTGCCCGTCAGCAATCATCCACCGTTTACCTGCCAATCACTAATAAATTCTTCCTTTTTCTTGCACCGCCAAAAGATTATCCATATTTTTGGGCATTAATCCCCCTGCTCCCGAAATAGAAATATAAGAATCTGATACGGATGAAAATTTGCGAAACTGTCTTTTGGATAAGTTTACTCGTTATATTCTATACATATATAGGCTATGGAATGCTCCTTTATGTCCTGGTCAGACTAAAGGAATGTTTTCGTCAAACACCTCCCCCGCCCCTGCCGGCAGACTGCATGCTTCCCGAACTGACGCTATTCATTACTGCCTATAATGAAGAAGATGTCGTAGACGATAAGATGCGCAACAGCCTTTCCCTGGACTATCCGGCAGACAAGCTGCACATACTCTGGATAACGGACGGCAGCAACGACCGCACCAACGAACGTCTCTCGCACTGGCCGCAAGCCACCGTGCTTTATCAACCCCAAAGAGAGGGAAAGACCGCTGCACTGAACCGCGGCATCCGGTTCGTCACCACCCCGCTTGTGGTATTCACCGATGCCAATACACACCTCAACCGTGAAGCATTGCGCGAGATTGTACGCGCATTCGCCAATCCCAAAGTAGGCTGTGTGGCCGGAGAGAAGCGCATCGCCTTACAGGACAAAGACAACGCTGCATCTGGCGGCGAAGGCCTTTACTGGAAATACGAGTCCGCCCTCAAGCAACTGGACTCCCGCCTCTACTCTGCCGTAGGAGCAGCCGGAGAGTTGTTTGCCATCCGTCGCGAGCTGTTCGAGGAGATGCCTGCCGACACACTGCTGGACGACTTCATCCTCTCCCTGCGCATTGTGATGCGCGGATATACCATCGCTTATTGCGCCGATGCCTATGCCGTAGAAAACGGTTCGGCAGACATGCACGAAGAAGAAAAACGCAAAGTGCGTATCGCTGCTGGCGGCTTACAGTCCGTCTGGCGTCTGCGTGCATTGCTCAATCCGCTGCGCTACGGTGTGTTTTGTTTTCAATACATATCCCACCGCGTACTGAGATGGTCGCTTACGCCCGTACTGTTGTTCCTGCTGTTCCCCCTCAATACGATTCTCATTTTTACGTCAAACACCCCTCTGCTCTATGCCGTCATTTGGTTGCTGCAAGCACTGTTCTACTTCATGGCGAGCTGGGGGCATTACCTGTCAGCAAAACGTATCAAGAATAAAATACTCTTTGTTCCTTATTATTTTCTTTTCATGAACATTAATGTTGTCCGCGGCTTCAACTACCTGCGCAAACGGCGGGGGCAGGCCGGCGGCGCATGGGAAAAAGCACGGAGGGCATAAAACAAGAGAACTATGAAAAACATCCTGAAAAACGCGGAGAATGCCGAAAAGCTGCTGGAGCTGACATCGGACACCATGATTTTATTGGACAGAAACGGCATCTGCGTGGACATCGCAGTACATAACGCAGACTTGTGGTTTTTGAAAGAAAATCAGTTACTGGGCAGGAACATACTCCAACTGCTACCGTCTGTTACCTACCGGCAGGTTTACCCCGAATTCAAGAAAGTACTTGCGTACAAGGAAGTTTCCGCCCGGAACTACGAACTGACTATCGGCAGCGAGACCTACTTCTTTAAGTGCATCATGCGCCCCTACGAAGATATGGTGCTCTGCCAATACCGCGACATCACCGAACGTAGCCAGCGCAAACGGGAACTGGAAAAGAAAAACCACGAACTTAATGAAATACAGAAAGCCGCCCTCATCGGAAGATGGAAATACAACTCCGGCAGGCAATGCTTCTACTACACCGGTCACTCCGGTGTAATGTGCACTGCAGAGGAACAGGAAATTCCGCTTCAGGACTACACTATGTACATCCTGCCCGAGGATAGGGAAATATTCGGCAAGTGGCTGGCACAGAACCTTCAGGGAAATACAGAAAACAGCATAGACTACCGCATCCTTTTCAAGAAACGGATATTCTATATCCGCCTGAAAACCTTCTCGCACGAAACACTCCCCGACGGAACCGGCATTCTGGAAGGCTACATACAGAACATTACCGACATCCAGCAACGGCGCAATGACATCACCCTGCTGACACACGCCATCAATAACTCCACCGAAGACATATTTGCCGCCCGTGAAGACGGTACGCTCGTCTTTGCCAACCGCCGTTTCCGGGAGCATCACAACATCAGCATAACGGACGACGTCAGCACACTGAACATCTACCGGATAAACGCAAATGCACAACAAGACGAGAATTCCTGGCAAAGATTAATCAAGTCACTCAGAAAGGGAGAAAAACGTAACGGCTTCATCCTCTACCATCCCCTGCCCGAACACCCCGAAGTGCTGGCTATGGAAGGAAGTGCCTATTGGGTGACAAGCGACAAAGGCGAGGCCATCCTATGGGGATTCAGCCGGGACATCACCCAACGCATCAGGAACGAGCAGCAAATCAAACGGTTCAGCCAGATTCTGGACAAGACCATCGAAAACCTTCCTGCCGGTATCGTTGTCAAGGACATCCAAAGCGGCTTTAAATACCTGTACCGCAACCGCGAATCGTACAACCGCAACATTCCCCTTAAAGAGGCATTGGGCAAAGACGATTTCGACTTCTATCCCCTCGAGCTGGCACAAGAGAAGAGAAAGCAGGATGTTGAAATAGCCCGGACCGGAATCGAAAAGCACTGGATTACCGAAGAGCACGACCAGAACGGTAAATCCATCTTTCTGGACAAACGGAAGATGCGTATTGAAAGCAGCGACTTCCCACCTATCCTATTGAGTATCGAATGGGACATCACCGAAATGGAACGGATGAAACGGGAACTGCTCGTAGCCAAAGAGAAAGCAGAGACTTCCGACCAGTTGAAATCGGCTTTCCTTGCCAATATGAGCCACGAGATACGTACCCCGCTCAACGCCATCGTAGGTTTTTCCAGAATCATTGCCGAGAGCACAGACGCCGAGGAGCGGCAAGACTACTACGACATCGTGGAAGCCAACAACGAAAGGCTTCTGCAACTGATAAACGAAATCCTGGACCTCTCCAAGATTGAAGCGGGCATGGTAGAATTCACCATCACCCCGGTACGCCTGCACCCGCTCTGCAAGGAAATACACGATGCACTGAAATTCCGCTGCCCCGAGGGTGTGGAGCTTGTTTACGAGGCCTCGGACGAGGAGATTGTCGTTGAAGGCGACAAGAACCGCATCTTCCAGGTAATATCGAACCTCATCGGAAATGCCTTCAAATTCACCACAAGAGGCAGCGTCGGCTACGGATACCGCCGCAAAGGAAACGGAATAGAATTTTACGTCAGCGACACCGGCATCGGCATCCAAACTGACAAACTGGCAAAGGTCTTCGAGCGCTTTGTAAAGGTGAATACCTTTGCGCAAGGTACGGGATTGGGACTGTCTATCTGCAAAACCATTATCGAACGATTGGGCGGAACCATCTCCGTCTGTTCGGAAGTGGGGAAAGGAACGACTTTTACCTTTACCCTGCCTCTGGCAAAAGACAAAAGGGAAACGGCGGAAGAACAGAACCCTGTATCCGAAACCGGTTTCAACACTCCCGGCAATGCAGAAACAGGCAACAATACTTACGGCCCTGATGAAGAAACGCACGAACACCAAGCGACACAAACAACCGGAGCATCCCAGAGCACCCGGCAGCCCACTATCCTGATAGCCGAAGATACGGACAGCAACTATATCCTTGTCAAAGCAATATTAGGAAAGTCGTACCACCTGGAACGCGCCAAGGACGGCATGGAAGCCGTAACCATGTTCGAGGAGCTGCATCCGGATTTAATTCTGATGGATATGAAAATGCCCAACCTCAACGGACTGGACGCAACGAAAATCATCCGCGAGCTTTCGCCCGGGATACCCATCATAGCTCTTACCGCCTATGCCTACGAACATGACAGGCAAGCGGCTCTCGATGCAGGATGCAATGATTTCCTGACAAAGCCCTATACGCAGGAGATATTGAAAGAACTGATAAATAAATACCTGAAACAAACAGGTGTGTCAAGTCCCGGATAAGCCTTGACACACCTGTATCAATCATTATGCAAAGATATCGCTCCGCTGGATATACGCTATGACGTCTCCCTTATTGACGTTGGCACCTTGCTGGGCGCATACTTCCACAACACGGCCCGTAAAACCGGTCATTATCTTTTCGTACTCGCCCCACGGTGTAGAGACATAGCAGAATACCTCGTCGTGCTGATACTTACGTCCGATAAACGGCGCGGAAGACGGACCCTCCACGGATACCTCCCAAAGCACCTGCCCTTTGGACGGGGCTATGATAGGATCGGCTTTGGCGCGTTTCAGTTTCTTTATCTCCTCTTCCGAATATCCGCTCTTTGCCATGGAAGCGTCCTTTACACGCTCCAGCTCGTCGCGGAAACGTTTCTTGGCAACGCCCGACTTATAGTCACGGTACTGCCGGTCGTGCATAGCCAGCTCGAAGAGCTCCTCATCGTCCTCGCCATACTCCCAGCCGTTTTCGTCCATCTCCTTGCGGTATTCATCCAGAGCATCCGGATAGTTGGACTGCGGGTCTGTGTCGACAAATTCGTAACCTTTGGATTTGGCAAGCTCTACGATTTCGGGAGCCAGCTTACCCGGCAGGCGTCCGCTCTTGCCCAGAATCATGTCCCACGTATGGTTGTCAATCATCGTCCAGCGTTCTTCGCCTTTCACCAGTTGCATCACGTTCATCAGCGCCACGTTCTTGACGTACTGGCTGAACGGAGTCACCAAAGGCGGATAGCCCAGCTTGGGCCATACATATTCCACTTCATCGAAAAGCATTACCAGCAGGTCGTCTATGCTGAGTTCGGGCTGGTTCTTGCTTTTCAGTATCAGGTTGATGCCGGAGTGCACGCCTTTCAGGTCTGCCATCATGGAACCCATCATACCGCCCGGAAGCCCGCACTTCAGGAGCAGGGATGACATATGCTTGTTGGTGGGGTCCATAAAGTAACCGAGGAAATCGTCTATGAATTCCTGCGTCATGGCACGGGCTTTCATATAGGCTTTCATGTTGATGTCGGGCACCTGGAAGCCTTTGTCGCGCAGCATGGCCTGTACGGAAATAACGTCCGGATGCACCTTTCCCCATGACATGGGCTCCATAGCCACATCTATTATATCGGCGCCGTTCTCGCATACTTCAAGGATGGATGCCATTGAAAGCCCCGGACCGCTATGCCCGTGATACTGTATCAGTACATCGGGATGTTTCTCCTTGATAGCCTTTGTCAGCTCGCCCAGCATACCCGGACGGCCGATGCCTGCCATATCTTTCAAACAGATTTCGGGTGCTCCCGCCTCAATGAGCTGGTCGGCAATGTGTGCATAGTACTCTACCGTATGCACGGGCGAATGGGTGATACAGAGCGTTGCCTGCGGTATCATGCCTGCTTCGAGCGCATAGCGGATAGAAGGGATGATGTTGCGCGTTTCATTCAGTCCGCAGAAAATACGGGTGATGTCCACACCTTGTGCATGCTTTACCTTATACATCAGGCGGCGCACATCGGCGGGAACGGGATACATACGCAGCGCATTCAGTCCGCGGTCGAGCATGTGGGTCTGTATGCCTGCATCATTAAAGGGTTTGGTAAAGGCACGTACTGCCTTGTTGGGGTTCTCGCCATAGAGAAGGTTCACTTGTTCGAAAGCTCCGCCGTTGGTCTCGACCCGGGCAAAACAGCCCATTTCGATTATCAACGGCGCGATGCGTACCAACTGGTCTACTCGCGGCTGGTATTTACCGGACGACTGCCACATATCTCGGTAAACAAGACTGAATTTGATTTCCTTTTTCATTGTAATAGGTAATTAGCTATTTGTTCACTCGGTTAACTTGATATATACAAATATAAAGGATTATTCTGACATATAGTCAAAATAACCCCATAAATATTCACTTGAAAGATATGTTTTATATCATTTGGTAAATTGGGAAATAAGAAATTGAGGAACAAGGGACGCAACGTTTGACTTGAGACATCCAAAGTGGCACTTTAGAAGTCTAAAGTACTACTTGGCGATTCTAAAGTACTACTTTAGACTGCCCGTATCGCACCCTGTTTTTTGCGGCCTCTTTCTCTCTACACTTTTTCTTTCACCTCACCGCTGTTTTCCTCTTTTTATCCGTCACACAGCCCGCTATGCTCCTCAGAGAAACAGCACCCAAAAACTTACTGGGCAGAAACCGGACAGGCACTAAATGAAGTCCTTCAATTCTTTCTGCAGTTTCTGTCTTGTAAAGAAGATGCGGCTTTTTACCGTTCCGAGGGGGAGTCCGAGGCGTTCGGCTATTTCGCGGTATTTGAATCCGGAAACATGCATGGAGAAGGGTACTTTATAATCACGCGGCAATGAGTTGACGATGCGGTGCATTTCTTTCAGGTCGTATGCGCCTTCGGTGCTGGCGAAACCGGAATCCTGCGGCATGCTCAGGTGATACAGGTTATCGGTCTGGTCTACGAAAGTCTGTTCACGGACTATCTTCCGGTAGTTATTTATAAAGATGTTACGCATAATGGTATACATCCAACCTTTAAAGTTGGTGTCGGGTTCATATTTATCCTCATTGTCCAAGGCTTTAAGAGAGGTCTCCTGCAACAAATCATTCGCTTCTTCCCGGTCGGCCGTTAATTTGTATGCAAAGCGAAGCAGTTCTTCTTGCACGGCAAGTAAATCTTTTCTAAAACTGTAAGTATTCATACTTTGCTAATTTTTTAAAATGGTTAATATTCGTTTCGGTTTAGTGGTTGCAAGTATACGGAAGTTTCCAAGTCCTGAGGGCTGGAATACGGGTATTCTTTGGGGTGAAAACTATCATTTGACAGATTTCACCCCCTATCTTGACAGTTTTCAGGTGAGATAAAGCGGCTGGTTTTCAGCAGGAAGTACAATTTTGACTATAATCGGCGTACGATTTTGGCTATAATTTATGCCAATATTACCATAAGATAAACAAAATACAGCCATATGAGTTATGAGAAAGAAATAGTATGAGGTATGAGAGAGAAGGTATAAAGTATAAAGTCACCCCTCTTTCTCCTGCCCTTCCTCATCGTTGCCCGAGAGTATGGGCAGGCAAATCTTATATTTCACGGCCAGAATACGGGTGATGAACACGGATATCCCGCCTATCACCTGGCAGCCGTAAGACTGCATGCCGGCAAGCCCGCAAATCCAATACATCGTACCGCCCACTACGCACGCCATCGCATAAATCTCCTTACGGAATATGAGCGGTATCTCATTGATAAACACATCGCGTATCACACCGCCCGCGGCTCCGGTGATGCTGCCCATGATAATGGCCACCCAGAAAGGATAGCCCAGCGCCAAGCTCTTGCCCACGCCCACCACCGTAAACAGTGCCAGACCGATGGTGTCGAATATAAAGAATGTATTGTGCAGATGGATAAGGTGCTTTCCGAAGAAGATAACCCACAGCAATGCCAGTCCGGTACATATCAGATAAATGGGGTCGGTCATCCAGCCGGGAGTCACATCCAGCAGCAGGTCGCGTATCGTACCGCCGCCGATGGCCGTTACGAAACCCACGACGTAAGCGCCGAACCAGTCGAAACGTTTCGCCGAAGCCAGCCGTATGCCGCTGATGGCGAAAGCAAATGTACCGATAAAGTCGAGTATCTGAACAAATGTTGGCATGAGAGCATTTCTTTTTTTTGCAAAGTAACAAATAATTTCCCTAAGAAAGTGTATTTTTGTACCGCCAATTTATATCAGCAATGAAAATAACCATCGTATCGGGCGCACGCCCCAACTTTATGAAAATCGCTCCCCTCTGCCGCGCCATAGACGCAGCCAGAGAGGCAGGTAAAAATATATCCTATCGCATAGTCTACACCGGACCGCAGGACGACACCACCCTGGACGCCTCGCTCTTCTCCGACCTTGCCATGCGCAAGCCCGACGCCTATCTGGGCATCAGCGGACGCGACCACTCCCAGGTGGCAGCCGCCATCATGCTGGCCTTCGAGCGGGAGCTCGACGAACACCCCGCCCAAGTGGTGCTTGTGGTGGACGACATGACCGCCACCATGAGCTGCGCCATCGTAGCCAAGAAGCGCGGACTGAAGGTGGCGCACGTCATAGCCGGCACGCGCTCGTTCGACATGAACATGCCGCGTGAGGTCAACCGCACGATTGTAGACGCCATCTCCGACTATCTCTTCACCGCCGGCATGGTGGCCAACCGCAACCTCAACCAGGAGGGTATGATACCGGAGTATATCCACTACGTAGGCAATATCCTCATCGACACCATCCGCTACAACCGCCACCGCCTTGTACAGCCGCTCTGGTTCTCCAGCCTCGGACTGCGCAAGGGCAACTATCTCCTGCTCACCCTGAACCGCCACGACCTGCTGGAAAAGAAAGCCGTACTCGGTTCGCTGATGCAGACAGTGGCCGAAAAAGCGGGCGATATGCCCATCGTAGCCCCCATACACCCGTACGTGGAGCGTGCCGTAAAATCATTGGGGCTTGACATGCCCAGCCTGCACATCCTGCCGCCTCAAAGCTACCTGCACTTCGGCTTCCTCATCAACCAGGCCAAAGGTATCGTGACCGACTCCGGCAACATAGCCGAAGAAGCCACCTTCCTCGATGTGCCCTGCATCACGCTCAACACCTATGCCGAGCACCCCGAAACCTGGCGTATCGGAACCAACGAGCTCGTCGGGGAGAACTCCTTTGCCCTCTCCGCCGCCCTCGACCAACTGCTGCACGGCGAATGGAAGCACACCACCCTGCCCGACCGCTGGGACGGACGTACTGCCGAGCGTATCGTACAGACGTTGATAAACGGGGAGAAGCTATAAGACCCGCGTTCGGAAAATCGCATAAAAAAGGAGATGTGCCCATACAAAAAATGCTGGTCCGGCACATCTCCCCACACTAAACACAGTATTGTAAAAAAGAAGAATAGTTTAAGCAAGTCTGTCCATATATTATCATTCGGAGTCATTCCGTATCGTACGTTACCGTACGGCAAGACAAAAGTATCCAATTATACCAAAGGCTCAAAGTTCCAATCCGCCCCATTCTTCCTATACGGCACAAATCCCGACCTATCTTGCCGATATTGATAAATAAAAGGAAGAAAAAGGCAACGTTCTCCTGCCGGTCCATCACCTTGCCCGTTCCTTCGCCTCTTAAACATCACTCTCATTCTTTAAAATATATTTGCTTCTTGATTAACAGTAAATTGTTAACTTTGCAGCTTAATTATGAAACGTATGAAACGACTATATAACATTACCCTCATCCTCTTGCTTTTACTATTCGCCTCTGTCGGCGCATCAGCACAGATAAGAGGCGTTATAACGGACTCACTCACCCACGAACCGTTGATGTACATCACCGTGCAATACGAAGGAAAAGGCGTAGGAGGCATCTCCAATGCCGACGGAGAATACCAGGTGGAGACGCGTAAAGGGTGGAATGAACTGACATTCTCCGCCATCGGCTACATCACCAAGAAAGTGAAGTTCGCCCCCGGTACGAAAGTGCTCAACGTGGCGCTGGCGCCTGCCGATGTAATGCTTTCCGAAGTCGTCGTCAAGCCCAAGAAAGAGAAGTATTCGCGCAAGAACAATCCTGCCGTGGAGTTTATGAAGAAGGTCATCGAGCACAAAAAAGCCCTGAAGCTCGAAGAGAACGACTTCTACCAGTATCAGAAGTACGAAAAGATGAAGATGTCCATCAACGACGTCACGCCGGAGAAAATGGAGAAAGGCATCTACAAGAAATTCTCTTTCTTCAAGGACCAGGTGGAAGTGTCGCCCAAGACCAACAAGATGATTCTGCCCATCTCCATCAAGGAGACGGCTTCCAGAACCATCTACCGCAAAAGTCCCAAGAGCGAGAAGACCATCATCGAGGGAATGAACTCCAACGGCATCGAGGAGTTCTTCAACACGGGCGATATGTTAGGTACTATCCTTACCGATGTCTTTTCCGACGTCAACATCTACGACGATGACATCCGCCTGCTGCAACGCCGCTTCGTAAGCCCTATCGGACGTGGAGCCATCAGCTTCTATAAGTTCTACCTGATGGACACCCTCATGGTGGACAAGCAGGAGTGCGTGCACCTCACCTTCGTGCCGCAGAACCCGCAGGACTTCGGTTTCACGGGACATCTGTACGTAGTGAAAGACTCCACCTATGCCGTAAAGAAAGCCGTGATGAACCTGCCCAAGAAGACGGGCGTCAACTTCGTGGAGAACCTCGACATCGTGCAGCAGTTTGAGCAACTGCCCGACAGCAACTGGGTGCTCACCGACGACGACATGACCGTGGAACTCGCCCTGATGAAAGGCATACAAGGCCTGGAAGTGCAGCGCACCACCAAGTACAGCGACTATAAATTCGACGAGATAGAACCCCGCCTGTTCCGCCTGAAAGGCAGCGTCATCAAGGAAGCCAACATGCTTGCCAAGAGCGACGAATACTGGGCCAAAGTGCGCCAGGTGCCGCTCACCAAAAAGGAAAGTTCCATGGACGTGTTCATGAACCGCATCGAGCAGATACCGGGCTTCAAGTACGTCATCTTCGGTGCAAAGGCGCTTATCGAGAACTTCGTGGAGACGGGTAGCAAGAAGCACCCCAGCAAGTTCGACTTCGGCCCTATCAACACCATGATTACCAGCAACTATGTGAACGGAACCCGTTTCCGTCTCAGCGGCATGACCACCGGTAACCTGCATCCGCACTGGAGCTTCAGCGGTTACGGCGCCTACGGCACGCGCGACAAGAAGTGGTTCTACTCCGGACAAGCTGCCTACTCTTTCAACAAGCGCGAGTACGTCCTTTGGGAATTTCCCAAGCACTACCTCGCCTTCCAGTACACCTACGATGTGATGTCTCCTATGGACAAGTATCTGGCTACGGACAAGGACAATATGTTCGTGGGCTGGAAATGGACTACCGTAGACCAGATGTCGTACATGCGCGACGCCACCCTGACCTACGAGCTGGAAACCAATACCGGCTTCTCCGTCAAGGCCATGGCGCGCCACCGCAACGACCAGCCCGCCGGCATGCTGCAATACTGGAAGAACAACGGCACTATCCCCGGCGAATGGGACGAGAAGAATACCCTGGTGCACGACATCACCACCACCGAACTCGGAGTGACCCTGCGCTACTCTCCCGGCGAAACGTTTGTCAACACCAAGCAACGCCGTGTTCCCGTGTCGCTGGACGCCCCCACGTTCACCCTCTCGCACACCGTCGGTCTGAAAGGCGTGCTGGGCGGCGAATATAACTTCAACCTCACGGAAGCCAGCATCCGTAAACGTTTCTGGTTCGGTTCGTGGGGCAAGCTGGATGTTACCGCCCGTGCCGGCGCGCAGTGGAACACCGTTCCTTTCCCGCTGCTGAACCTGCCCATGGCGAACCTCTCATACATCACTCAGAACAACGAATCGTTCAACCTCATCGACAACATGGAGTTCCTGAACGACCGCTACGCCTCGCTCGCTCTCAGCTACGACATGAACGGGAAGCTCTTCAACCGCATCCCCCTCATCAAGAAACTGAAATGGAGAGAGATGTTCCGCATCCGCGGCATGTGGGGCACGCTCACGGACAAGAACAACCCCTACAAAAGCAGCAACCCCGACCTCTTCCTCTTCCCGATGCGCGACGGCGTGCCCACCAGCCATGTCATGGGCAAGACCCCTTACATCGAAGCCAGCGTAGGCATCTACAACATCTTCAAGCTGCTGCATATAGAATATGTGCGCCGCCTCACCTATACCGACATCCCGGGGGTGAAGAAAGGCGGAGTGCGCTTTATGATATTGATGATATTTTAGTTAGTGATTAGCGATTAGTGATTAGTGATGAGCGAGGAGCGGTTATATGGGAGAGGGAATATTAAAAAACAAATCAATGAACTTTGCTATACGCATTGTGAATTTATATAATTTCTTGAATGAAACCAAACAGGAAAGAATTATGTCTAAACAAATCTTAAGAAGCGGTACGTCGGTGGGAGCCAATATCAGGGAAGGACTGTTTGCCGAGTCCCCTGCCGACTTTATACACAAATATTCCGTTGCTCAAAAGGAATGTTCAGAAACCCTATACTGGCTCGAATTGCTAAATAAAACAAACTACATCACCACAGAGCAATATGTGTCCTTGGATACCGATTGTACGGAACTGATGAAGATGATAACCTCTTCCATCATCACCCGTAAAAAGAATCTGCCCCCTAATCACTAATCACTAACCCCTAATCGCTAACCCCATGCAACCTTTAGCAGAAAGACTCAGACCCAAGACATTAGACGAATATATCGGGCAGAAACACCTGGTGGGACCGGGGGCTGTGCTTCGTAAGATGATTGATGCGGGACGTATCTCCTCGTTCATTCTGTGGGGCCCGCCGGGAGTGGGTAAGACGACGCTTGCGCAGATTATAGCCAATAAGCTGGAGACGCCGTTCTACACACTCAGTGCCGTAACCAGCGGGGTGAAGGATGTGCGCGATGTGATAGACCGCGCCAAAAGTAACCGCTTCTTCTCGCAGGCAAGCCCGATACTGTTCATTGACGAAATCCACCGTTTCAGCAAGTCGCAGCAGGACTCGCTGCTGGGCGCTGTGGAGCAGGGAACGGTGACGCTGATAGGCGCCACGACCGAGAACCCCTCGTTCGAAGTGATCCGCCCGCTGCTCTCCCGCTGCCAGCTCTACGTACTGAAATCACTGGAGAAGGATGACTTGCTGGAACTGCTCCAGCGCGCCATAACCACGGATGTGCAACTGAAAGAACGGCAGATAGAGCTCAAGGAGACTACCGCCATGCTCCGCTACAGCGGCGGCGATGCCCGCAAACTGCTTAATATCCTCGACCTCGTGGTGCAGTCCGAAACCGCAGACCCCGTTGTCATCACCGACGAGATGGTGACCGAACGCCTCCAGCAGAATCCCCTTGCCTACGACAAAGACGGGGAGATGCACTACGACATCATCTCCGCCTTTATCAAGTCCATCCGCGGCAGCGACCCGGACGGAGCCATTTACTGGCTGGCACGCATGGTAGAGGGCGGTGAAGACCCTGCTTTCATAGCCCGCCGTCTCGTTATCTCCGCCTCTGAGGATATCGGGCTGGCAAACCCCAACGCACTGCTGCTGGCCAACGCCTGCTTCGATACCATCATGAAAGTGGGTTGGCCCGAAGGACGCATCCCGCTGGCGGAGACGACCATCTACCTCGCCACCAGTCCCAAGAGCAACTCGGCCTATATGGCCATCAACGATGCCCTCGAACTGGTGCGGCAAACCGGCAACCTGCCCGTTCCCCTGCACCTGCGCAACGCCCCCACCAAACTGATGAAACAGCTTGGCTATGGCGACAACTATAAATATGCCCACGACTACCCCGGCAACTTCGTGCGCCAGCAGTTCCTGCCCGACGAACTGAAAGACCGCCGCATCTGGGAGCCGCAAGCAAATGCCGCCGAACAAAAGCATAAAGAAAGGATGCAGGCCCTGTGGGGAAAGGAAAGATTTTAGAAATGGAAATTCTGCAGAACAACATTAGAAACAACTTATAATAACACTTATGAAAATAGTAGTCCTCGACGGCTATGCCGCCAACCCCGGAGACCTCTCCTGGGACGAACTGAAGAGCCTGGGCGAATGTACCGTTTACGACCGTACCGCCCCTGCCGAAGTGCTTGAACGTGCTGCCGGAGCAGACATCCTGCTGACGAACAAAGTAGTGCTCGATGCAACAACCATTGCAGCCCTGCCCCAGTTGAAATACATCGGCGTACTTGCCACCGGATACAACATCATTGATACCGCCGCTGCCAAAGAACGGGGTATCACGGTCACCAACATCCCGGCATACAGTACCCCGTCCGTTGCGCAAATGGTTTTTGCCCACATCCTCAACATCACCCAACGGGTGCAGCACTACACCGACGAGATACACAAAGGCCGTTGGACCAACAGCCCCGATTTCTGCTTCTGGGACACTCCGCTCATCGAACTGAGTGGCAAGAAAATCGGTATCATCGGTCTTGGGCAAACCGGCTACAACACCGCCCGCATCGCCATCGGCTTCGGCATGGAAGTACATGCATACACATCCAAATCGCCTTTCCAGCTTCCTCCCGAAATCAAGAAAACGGAACTCGACGAACTTTTTGCCAACTGCGACATCATCAGCCTGCACTGCCCCCTCACCGACTCCACCCGTGAACTGGTCAATGCCGCCCGCTTGAAACAGATGAAGCCCAACGCCATCCTCATCAACACCGGACGCGGTCCGCTGGTCAACGAACAAGACCTTGCCGATGCACTAAACAACGGCACCATCTTTGCCGCTGGACTGGATGTGCTCTCACAGGAACCACCCCGTGCCGACAACCCGCTGCTTACCGCCCGGAACTGCTACATCACCCCGCACATAGCCTGGGCAAGCGCCGCCGCACGCGAACGCCTCATGCAAATCATGCTGGATAATATAAAAGCTTTCTTGGACGGAAAGCCGATTAATTCAGTAATAAAATAACCAGCAAAAGGGTGTGACGAAAGCTCCGGCAAGCTTGTCGCCGGGGCTTTCGCCACACTTTTATAAAACACACCCGCGTTAATCATGGGAAAAACCGCCGTCAAAGGTCTGTTTCATCTGATACTGATAGCTACCACATTTGCACTGGCTGTTGTCACCATCATCGCATCCCGTTCCGGGCATTACCATCCGGAACATTCCACCATCATGCCCTTGCTGGGACTTGCCGTACCGGTACTGCTGGTATCCTGCCTGATTGTTGCCCTCTGCTGGGCATTGGCACACAGGAAATGGGCGTTCGTCACGCTGACGGCTTTCTTCTTCAATTGGGAATACCTTACAGCTGTTATCCGTTTCGGTTCTCCCCAGGAAGTACCCGCCATCGCACCGGCACCGAACCGACAAGGCGAAAACAGCGATTACCTCACCGTAGCCACCTACAACGTTCATAACTTCGGAAACGAAATTACCGGCTACTCCTGCAAGCAGATTGCCAAGTACATGCAGCAACAACACGTCGATGTACTCTGCTTTCAGGAATTCGGCGAAAACAAACACTTCACGGCAGACAGTCTGCGTCGTGCCCTTTCCCACTGGCAATATGCCATTATCCCTGCAGACGACTCCATCCGCGGCATTCTCCCCATTGCCGTATTCAGCCGCTACCCGCTTATCGGCGGACGTTTCATCACCTACCCTCACAGCGCCAATTGCAGCATGCTGTGCGACATCATTCTGAATACAGATACCATCCGCTTGCTGAACAATCACCTGCAAACTACCAGTGTCAGCCAGAACCGTAAAAAATGGGAACGCGAACTTGCCACCGACAATACACGCCGTGAAGCGCAAGCCGTACAGGATGCAGCGGAAACCCTGCATGAAAACTTCGTGAAACGCGCTTTCCAGACCGACAGCATCTGTCAGCTCGCCACTGCCAGCCCTCACCCCGTACTGGTGTGCGGAGACTTCAACTCCCTACCCTCATCCTACACCTATCACCGGCTCTCCGAGAGCCTCAAGGACGGCTTCAAGACAGGCGGACACGGCTACATGTATACCTACCGTTACGGCAAGCGCATGCTACGCATCGACTATGCCTTCCACTCACCGGAGCTGGAATGCACCGACTACTACTCTCCCAATCTGGATTTATGCAGTGACCACAACCCGGTGATATTTACGGTGAAGTATTAAAAGAGGATTTTAAACACCATCCCACTCTGCCATACCGTATTTCCTCTTACGCTCAAGGTACAATAAAAAAATAGAGCTGCCCCGGTTTCCCGGAACAGCTCTACCGTAAAAATAAACATGAACAAAAATATCCTTAGAACGTCAAGCGGATACCCACCTGAGCATGCCAGCGTGAGGAAACATCGCTCTTGGTGATTTCGGACTTGTTGTAAATATAGTTAGGAGTGGTCTGACCGTCCACCGTTGTCAGTTTCGTAACGGAAATCGGTGAAAGGTTATAGAGTGAACCATAGGTTGCTCCCCACTTCTTGTTCAGCATATTGGCAAAGTTGATGATGTCGAAAGTAAATTCCAGTTTGCCCAACCCCTTAGGATTATAGATGGTCTGAGCCAGGTGGAGATTGATTTCATGCTCCCACTTGGTGAGGTTGGAGTTACGCTCGGCATACTGTCCGCGATGCTCCTTGGCATAAGCGTCACCTTCAATCCACTGCTTGAAAGCTTGGCGGCTTTCTTCGGCAGTCATGGTTACCTCTCCCTTTTTGTTTGTAGCATCCACGAACTTCATCTTATCCAACTCTTCGTCAGTCGGAATATACAGCAGGGAGTTACCCTTCTGTCCGTCGCCGTTGAAGTCGGAAGTTTCATTCATGGTCAGGCTGTAACGGTTTCCGGAGAATCCGTTGTAGATAACAGAGATAGAAGTGCTCATCCAGTTGTTCCAGTATTTCGGAGTAGTATAAGCCACCTGAGCCATTACGCGGTGAGGAATATCGAACTTGGAGAAACCCAGTTCATTACCGCTGTTGGTGTCGCGGGAGTAGTTGTACTTCCAGTTAGAGTAGGCAACGGAAGAAGTTCCGTCGTTTACAGACTTGGAGTGTCCGAAGGTATAAGATGCAGACATGTCAAGACCGAACCCGAAGTGTTTCTCCAACAAGGCCGAAAGAGCATAGCTATAACCCTTGTTTGTATTCTTCAGGTTGATAATAGAGTAATAGTCACCCGCCTGTACCTTATAAGAAGGAGAAGCGGAAGCCTCTACACCCGGAACGGCATACACCTGTCCGTTTTCCACAAGAGCAAGATTCTCGAAGAATACATTATTCATGGTCTTGGAGTAAACACCCTCGAGAGTCATCTTCACATCACCCGGCAAGAACTGTTCCCAAGCCAGATTGGCACGCAACACCTGCGGATACTTGAACTTCTTGTCGGTAGTCACGATATCCTGCTTCATGCTTCCTGTAGCGGCAGCCAGCGGATTATCCTTGTATTCTCCCAATGAAGGAGCTTCATTGGTATCATTCTTGCCCGATTCATCCTTGGGCTGGAGAGTAGTACCCTTCTGTTCCATACCCGTATTGTTGAACGAGTTACTGAGCCATACAAACGGAACACGTCCGGTAAAGATACCTACACCACCGCGGATAAGCGTGCGGTGTTCTTCGTCGGTATACCAGCTAAAGCCCACACGCGGTGAAACCATCAGCTTGGCACTCGGAGTTTCGCCTACGCGCACACCCATATTACGTCCGGCTGCAAAGTCGTTGAAAGTAGGATTCACAGTAGGTTTGTTGAACAGCAGAGGAATATCGAAACGGATACCGTAGGTGAAGTTGAAGTCTCTTGACACTATCCATTTGTCCTGAGCGTAGAAACCGAACTGACCAGCTTTCATAACAGGAGCATATTTCAGGTTACCACCCGTCATGTCGGGGTCGCTGTACTTATAAGTAAACTTGTAGGGCTTGTCTTGCAGGAAGTGATCCAAAGAGTTATAGTACCATGCACCTTCCGAAGCCTGGATAAACAAGTTGCTGATTTTGTAGATTTCGTTGTGAGTACCGAACGTCAGTGTATGGTTGCCAAGGTACCAAGAGAGGTTATCCTCAAAGCTATACACATCCTGATTCAGCTTGTTGGCACCGGAAGAGAACTCTGTACCGATATTGGCTGTAATCTTAGTTTCACCGTCACCGCCTGTGACATTGCTGATTTGCACGCAAGGACCTGCATATTCCGTATCGCGGAAGTCACGGACAAACGTACCCGATGCACGCAACTCGTTGTAGAGGTTATCTCCCAAACGGGAGTTCAACTCGGCCACTACCGAATTCATCTTGTTGTTCATGCGATAACCGCTGTTGCCGAAATAGTAAGTGGTGGAATTTGCTCCGTACACATCTTTATAAGAGTTGTTGTGCTGGTAGCGTACGGCAAGTTTATGCTTTTCGCTGATATTCCAGTCCACACGTGCCAGAAGACCGAAAGATTTCTGTTCGATATCACGTTCACCGTAAGTTTCTTCTATACCGGTGAGCTTCTTGTATTGGTCGGCAATCAGCTTGGCAGTGGTGCTGGTGATGTAATTAGTGGTATATCCCGGATAAGTGCTTGAGGGATAGCTGTTCTTCTTACCTTCTGCACTGACAAAGTAGAACAGTTTGTTCTTGATAATGGCACCACCCAACGTACCACCGTAGGTACGGTCGAACTGCTGGGACATCGGCGACTTCTCATAACCGCGTACGGCGCTATACTTGCCATACATGTTCTGGTTGTTGAAATAAGTGTAAGCTGAACCGTGGGTTTCGTTCGTACCCTGCTTGGTGATGGCGTTGATGCCACCGCCCGTAAATCCGCTTTGGCGAACGTCGTAGGGAGCCACCACTACCTGAATTTCCTGAATGGCATCCATAGAGATAGGATTGGCGCCTGTCTGAGCACCGTTCGTGCCACCGGCAGAAAGACCGAACACGTCGTTGGCCACCGTACCGTCAATCTGGAAACTGTTGTAACGGTTGTTGGAGCCTACGAAAGTGATACCGCCGTTTTTGGAAGTCATAGCCAACGGACTGTTCTTCACGATGTCGTAGATGTTACGGTCTACGGTCGGAGTGTTTTCAATGGCGTTGGCAGAGAAGTTGGTAGCAGCACCGCTTTGTGTTTTGGCATCGGCTACGACAACCACTTCATCCAGCAATTCCGAACTGGGATGCATTTTTACGTTTTGTGTATAAGTGTTACCCAATTCCAGCATGATACCGGTGAACACTGCGCTCTGATAACCTACATAAGACACCGTAAGCTTGTACGGGCCACCCGTACGCATACCCTGAATCGTATAACGTCCATCCACATTGGTGATAGCACCGTACTGTGTACCGGAAGGCTCATGAACGGCAATAATCGTCGCTCCGATTACCGTTTCACTCTGTTCGTCGGTCACCTTACCGCTGATAGCGGAAGTCGTAACCTGCGCATTTACGCCCACAGCCGTCAGAACCAGCATAAACGTAAAAATAAGTCTTAATACTTTTAACATAATAGTTTTTAATTGGTTTCTTAAAATGTTATATTTTCGAAAACATTGGCAAAGATAAGCAAAATAATATATAAATACATTACAATCATGCTACATTTTTTAAGAATTGAGTCTACAGCTATCCAGATACAACATATAACGTAAAAAACTATTCCACACATGGCAATACCACCGCAAACCGGCTTCCCCGCCCTATTTGCGACTCCACTTCGATACGCCCGCCCAACTTTTCTGCTATAGCCTTGCAGATAGCAAGCCCCAATCCCACACCTTGCGAAAACTCACTGCGCTTGTAGAAACGGGCGAAAATCATCTCCTGCTCCTCTTTCGGAATACCGATTCCGGTATCTTCCACGTAAATGCTCACCTCGTTGGTAGCAGGCCGGTAGATGTATCCCAACTTGATGTAGCCTTGGGGCGTGAATTTATTGGCATTGTTCAGAAAGTTCGTAATGACCTGCGTCAGCCGTATGCAGTCCACGTTCACAAAGACATCCCTGTCGGAGAAATCCGTGACAAACTCCAGTGGCGGGTTAATCAGCACACTATGTGTCTGGTAAATCGTTTCGAGCAGATGATGAACACTCTCCCGGCACAGGTCGAAAGACATGTTTGCAGTCTCCATGCGCGAGAGCTGCAGTACATCGTCCACCAGTTTCAGCAGCAGTTTGGTATTGGTGTTGATGATGCCTGCATACTCCTGCTTCTCCGCTCCGGACAGCTCCGGATCGTACACCAGCAGATTGGCAAAACCCGCTATGGCATTGAGAGGTGTACGTATCTCATGGCTCATGTTGTTCAGGAACGACTGTTTCAGTTCGGCATGCTCTGCCAGACGACGGGCACGTATCAGTTCCTCTTCATGGTCCTTGATGTCCTGAATGTTCTGCAACACTCCAGTAATGATATGCCTGCCGCCTGTGGTTGCAGACAGCGTACTGTAACGCAGTTCCCACCATTCGTATCCCTCTTCTGTGAAATCGAAGCGGTACTGCCCTTTGTGGCTGCGCACAGTTTCCGACGCACGATAATTGCGGTAGAACCGTCCCCGGTCGTCAGGATGGATAAAATCCATTATCTCGTCCAAAGTGATACGCTCACGCGGGTGATGGATAACCTCATAGAAGTGCGCGTCGCAGATAATCCCCTCACCTTCCATACGCCATACGTATGTGGAACTTCCACTGATGGCAAGTGCCAGCGTCTCGTGCTCGTAACGCAGGGAGTGCAGTGCCTCGTGTTTACGCCTGCGCTCCACGGAAAGACTTCGAATGAGGAAACCTATCAGCAACAACAGAAGCAGACCGAAAAGGGATGCCATATATAATAAGGTGTAACGGTAACGCTCCGTAAAGGGCATGTACATTATGGTGTATTCCTTGGGAATACAGCTCAGAGGAATACCGTAGCGTTGCAACACGTGCCAGTTCACCACGTACCGTTTGGCACAGTACCTCACTTGCTCGGCAGGCATCCTTCCCCGAAGACGTTCGGCGATACCCTGCCCCATATCATCCAGTTGCGTTTCAATAGTGGCGAAATAACCGCCCAAAGCATAGTCCGACAGACCAAAGCCTTTATTTACCGTCGCGAAGCAAGGATTTTGAAAGAAACTGGCAGAGTGCACGGTTATGAAGTTACGGTGGGTGAAAAGGCATAGCGTGCGGCTGCCATATCCCGTCCACGCCACTTGGGTAAGTGAGAGCGAGTCGCTGTTGAGACGAACAATGGCTGTAGTGTCGAAACGTTCGTTTTCCCAGTTCACGCCGGGAACCAAGGACGGCAGATCATCGCCCAACTTCCGGTGAGTCGAAACGTGCATGCCCACCCGTCCGCAGTAAATCTCGTAGCCTTGTCCGTCGAACTGCGTCATGAGGTCCTCCCATATGAAGCGGTCGAGCACATTGTTACGGTTTATCACGCACACACGGGATTTGCCCATGATACGCTCCAGCATACGTACGGTATTCAGATAGTCGGGAGCATCGGCATAGCCCGTCACATTGGGATAGCGTTCCAACAGTTGGCGATTGGGATAATTCACGCCGCTGAACACCACAGGCAAGTCGTGCAACAAAGGATTGCCGCAGGCCATGAGCGAGTAAGTGGCCTGATCATCCAGCACTGCCACAAGATGGGCGCCCCAGCGGGTAAAATCATCAATGAAATCCGAACAGAACTCCTCTTCCTTATCGGACAGCAGACCGTCGCAGTTCAGGAAATATTCGCGGAAATCGCAGGACAAGCCGCGCTTTGCCAATGCTTCACATAGCAACCGACGGGTGCGCTCCGCATCCGGATACCCCTCTTCGTAGGAGTGGACAAGAGCTATCTTATACTGCCTGGTATAAGGCTTATGCCCGCATCCCGACAGGCAAAGCAGAATTAGCCAGCAAGGCAACAGGATAGCTATTGTCTTTATGTTCATTTTGTTTGTTCTTCTTTTGCACTTGCCAAGATAGTAATACATACCGGAAACAAATTGTATTGAATATCGTTGATATTATAAAATAAAAAAAACATTGCCGCTTTTATTTTTGAATGCCCTGCACCATACTTGCCGAGATGTCAACAGTATGTCATCATCTACCACCGCCTTTTCTTCCTGCAGGCTTTCTGCAATGCCACACCGAACAGGCAGCAAGCGCATTTCAATTCTTTTGGGGAAAGTTTATCCAAATTGTCGAGAATACCGGAGATCGAATAGTTTTTATCAAGAAACTCATAAGGGTCGGCAGCTTCTTCCAAATCCTGCTTCATCAGGCAGGTGCATAGAGGACTTTTATCCATTAGTTTATTTTTTGGGTTTATGTAAGGGGTTATCTTATCTGCTTTACAAAAACATGTCGGGAAAACACCCATCGAAAAAACACACCTCACTCCCCTTACGGAAAGAAGGACGCTCAAAGATAACACTTTTTGCCATTATTTACATGATTATGGATAAATAATACAATAAAAAAGAAGAAATAAGCCGTATGACAGGAACATTACAACGGCTGTACCGAATTTGATAAGAGTGAGTGAAATGAATACCTAACTAAATCAGTTCGTTACGCCAACATAGTAATATACTAAGCGATATTTTTACCGACATGAAATCGATTAATCTGTAAGAAAACAAAACGGGAGGAACTGTCCTTTACAGGACAACTCCCCCCGTCTTTTTTCAGAGTTCTTTGAAATGATGTTACATCCTATTATTGCATAACAGGTGCCATTTCATCCCATGTGTAAGCATTATCTTCCTTGCTGTAGTAGAACGACATAGCATAATTACCATTGCCACGTCCGCCATATATCTTATAGATAACAGTATAGCTTATATCCGGGTCGGGATTATCTACCATATCGGGCAACAGGATAAGCGGGAAAGCCTCCTTTGCAAGACGTTCGTCCATGATAACCTGGATTTCCTCATCTTTCAAATCGTTCAGATAGCCGTCTACATTGTAATATTGAGTCCAAGTGGAATACTTGTTGTTGATATTGTTATTCTTTGTATCGGCGCCGAAATAGTACTCGGAAGTTGTGTTCTGCGTACTCATAAACTCCGGTTTGTTTTCCTTCACCCACTCTACCAACTTAGTGTATTCAGCATTGGTGAGAGACAGTTCCTTGATATCGCTGATAAGGTTGGAGAGCTTCCATTCCTTGCCGTCGAATTTCATCACTGTGATGCGCTCGGTAACGGAAACAACAATGGATGCCTTCGGGTTATATACCTCCCAAGCGGAACCGTTGTAACGGTAAATAGTTTTTTTCTCTTTACCGGATACTTTATAAGTTACTTCTACAGTCAGACCTTCCTTGGCAACATAGGTATATTTGTTCTGCAGGAATATCGGCAAATAAGCATCAGCCTGCTCATCGGAAACAAATGTGTCATTAGCTCCCGGCTCGCCAGCTTCTATACCCATAGCGTCATAATCCTGCTCTTCCAATGGAAGTTTCTTATCTGCATCGTAAGGAATAAGCGGCTCTTCTGTCCAACCGTCTGCACCTTTTTTGTAGTATTTAGCCTGAGTAGTGGTAACTCTGTTACTATAATATTTATATATTATCTTGCAGATAAATCCTTCCGCCTTGTCAGCATACTTCCCTGCACAGAAATCCGGCAGATAGTCATTCGGATCGATTCTATACGAGAAGTTATCATGTTCACCCGGTTCATTCTTGCCCGTGCCCATTGCATCATAATCTGCTGTGCTCAACTCATAGGCATCTTCATAAGCAGGTTCTTTCTCCTGAGAAGGCATCACATCCGCCACCTTCACCTTAATCTTTGCCGATGATCCCTTATCACAATACGGATAGGTATCCTCAAGCATTTCGATCAATGCTTTTTCTATGGTCGCCTTTCCTGACTCTTCATCACCCTGCACAAGGCTGAAATAGCCTTCGGTAGGGTACTTCCCGGTAAATTCTCCTTCGTAGTAGACAACGTCTGTCAGAGGTTCCTGGTCGAAGCCGGGGAAGTTATCTTCATTATAGTCGCACGCCGTCATCAGGAACGAGGCAGCGCACAAGCCGTATATTAACTTTTTATTCATAATTATAGCTCTTAAAGGTTTAGAAATTGAATTTCAAGCGTACGGAATAAGTACGGCCGAAACCGTAAAGTACACGTGTTGCGGTTTCCCAATCGTGCTTGCTGCCATCGCGTGCATCGGCAATGTATTCCTGATCCAAGAGGTTGTTAACGTTACCGCTCAAAGTGGCACGTACCTTACCGAAGTCGAAGGAATAACCCGCACTCAGGTCGAATGTGTGGTAGGAAGGTATCTCCCAAGGTTCTGTAACCACGTATTCATTACCCATACCGGCTTGTCCTGCATCGATATCGTATCCGGCATAGTTGCGGGCAAAGAAGTTCCAGTCCAGACTGAGACGCAAACCTTTCATAGGACGTACGTTCACACCCAAAGCGGCTGTGGTCTGTGCCGAACCACCTACGTGGATGTTGTCCATCTTGATGTTGGCACGGTATTGCTCTGCATTAGCCATATCGCTCACTACTTCACCGGTCTTCAGGTCGGCAAGCATCTGGCCTGCTCCATTGTAGTAGAAACCTTTCGCGTTACCGTTCCAACGCCAGTCTCCCCAAGAGAACATACCCGTTACATCAAGCCATCTAAGCGGCTTGGCAACGAAATCAAGCTCTATACCCATGTGGTTGGCATTGGCTCCGGTCATGTTCAGCGTCCAGCGGTCTTCTATCTCTACACCTTCCTCATTCTCATAGTCGTATGTACCTGAGTCGTAAAGTGCCTTGTCTTTCCAACGGGTGTAGTAGGCGTTCACATTGGCTGTAAAGAAACCGGTACGGAAACCGTAGCCCAACTCAAAGGACATTACTTTCTCGTTCTTGGCATCGCCGTTGCGTGCATGTGAGTTCTGAGAATTGATGAAAGATGTATCGAACATCGGGGCGCGGTTGATATAACCGGCATTGAAGTAGATGTTGTTGTACTCGTTGAGGTTATAGTTAATACCGCCTTTGACGTTTCCGCCCAGGTAGTGTTTCTTGTCGGACTTGGCATGTGCCTTATCGTAATACAGACGGTCGTAACGCCAGTAGCTGGTGTTTGAAAGACCACCGGAAACAAATGCGCTCAACTTGTCGTAGTTATATTCCAACTGTGCGAATACACCTTCAGACATTACAAAGCCGTCATAGTCGCGGTATATCACATCGCCTACTCCCAGTTTTTGATTCTTGAAATTGGGATCGGCAGCCGCCGCATTATTCTCAACACGTACATTTTTACGGTTGTCTATATCCACGAAGTATGAACCGCCAAAAAGGTCGGTAATCACATTCTGGTGCAATCCTTTGTAGTAACGCAAGTCGATACCGCCATAGAAGTCGAAGTTCTCGCCGAACTTGGTGGTGTAAGTGGAAAGCAATCCATACCATGTATGGTTGTTCATTGCCTTGGACATTATCATCTTAGAACCGGTAGTACTTGCCGCATTCATGGCTTCTACCTCATCGTATGCAAATGTGCCGTCCACTTCGCGGAATTCATTGTTCACCAATCCGTTGCTTGCACCATACCACTTGCTGCGGTTAGCAGCATCGCCCGAACCGCTGTAACCGTTACCGCGACCGATGGATACGTACAGTGCCGTACTCAAACTTGATTTGCGGTCTATCTGCCACAGATGGTTCAACGAAATCTGCGGCTTGTGGTATGAGTTTCTGGATGAGTTGAATACCTGTCCGTTTCTGTAACCGAAAGTAGGATTGTACTTATAAGGACTGTCCTCGCCCATGTATTGCTTTACGCGCTGCCATTCCTTGATGGTAAGTCCGTTCTGATTGTTGCGCTGATTGTGCCACTGCGGAGCACCGAACGCAGTAAGAGACAACTGGTGATTATCGTTGAAACGCTTGGCAACACTGGCAAACCAGTTGTAGCCTTCAAACTCCGTACCCTGGATGTATCCGTCGCCCCAGGTCTTACCACCCAGCAATGTGAACGCCCAACCGTCTTTGGACAGACCGGACGATACGCTGAAAAGGATTTTATTGTAACCGTCATTACCCATGCCATAAGATACGAATCCGCCTCTCTTGGCTTCTGTACTCTTAGTGATGATATTGATAGAACCGCCTACTGCCGGAACAGACACTTTAGCAGCACCCAAACCGCGCTGTACCTGCATGCTGCGGGTTACGTCGGACAGACCTGCCCAGTTGGACCAGTACACTTTCTGGTTCTCCATACCGTTCATGGGCACACCGTTAATCATCATGGCTACGTTCTCGCTGGAGAAACCACGGATACGAGTCTGCGCATCACCATAACCACCACCATCTTTTGTGGTATATACACCCGGAGTGGATTTCAGAATTTCAGGAAACTCCTGCGAACCGAGTTTTTCTTCAATGAACACCGGGTCTACGGTAGATACCGCTACCGGAGTTTTACGGGCCACTGCAACGGACGATGTAATCGTCACATCCGACAGCATCACTGCATCAGGTTGCATCTTGATAGTTCCCAGCTCTACGGAAGCACCTTTCTGTGTAATCTTTTTCTTCTGGTCTTTATAACCGATGTATTTGAAAAGTAATGTGGCATTCGAAGCAACGCTTTGCTTGAAATAGCCGTCAATGTCGGTCACGGAACCTTGAGTGGTTCCCTCTACCATAACGGCAGCACCTACCAAAGGTTCGCCGGTTTCAGCGTCGACAAGCTGACCATGCACTGTGGTCTGAGCCCATGCTGCGGAAGTAAATACCAACAACACGGCAACCAACAGAAATTGAATTAGATGTTTTCTCATAATTCTGCTTTTTGTTAATAGATAGTGTTAATTAAAGTTTAAAATGATATTGAGTTGCAAATATACTATTTATATATCAAATAATTATTACGTTTGCACTACATTTTTTCAGCCTAATAAAGCATTCTAAAAACTTTTTAAAAGAAAGAAACTCCACAAATAGCTTGCAGAGTTTCTTTTTATTACAGATAAATCAGGTATACTTTCAGTTTAAAACCCGAACTAATCATTCATTAATTTTCTATAACGAACGCGAGTAGGTTCTTCCTTGCCCAAACGTTTCAATTTATTTTCTTCGTACTCCGAATAGGAGCCTTCAAAGAAGAACACATTCGAGTCGCCCTCAAATGCAAGGATATGCGTACAGATACGGTCGAGGAACCAACGGTCGTGACTGATGACAACAGCACATCCGGCAAAATCCTCAAGACCTTCTTCGAGAGCACGCAGTGTATTGACGTCAATGTCATTGGTGGGTTCGTCAAGAAGCAACACATTGCCTTCTTCCTTGAGACAGAGAGCCAGGTGAAGACGGTTGCGCTCACCGCCGGAGAGTACACCGCAAAGCTTTTCCTGATCTGCGCCGGAAAAATTGAAACGCGACAAGTAGGCACGGGCATTGATATCGCGCCCACCCATGCGAATGAGGTCGTTGCCACCGGAGATTACCTGATAAACGCTCTTATTGGGATCGATGTCCTTGTGCTGCTGGTCCACATAGGCTACTTTTACGGTCTCTCCTACCTCAAACTCGCCACTATCGGGCGTATCCAGCCCCATAATAAGGCGGAAAAGGGTAGTTTTACCCGCTCCGTTAGGACCAATGATGCCTACAATACCATTAGGCGGCAACATGAAATTAAGGTCGTCAAACAAGAGTTTGTCGCCAAAAGCTTTTGCTACGTGCTTAGCTTCAATAACCTTGTTGCCCAGACGGGGACCGTTGGGGATGAAGATTTCGAGCTTCTCTTCTTTTTCCTTCACATCTTCGTTCAGCAGTTTATCGTAAGAGTTCAGACGGGCTTTTCCCTTTGCCTGACGGGCTTTGGGAGCCATACGCACCCACTCCAGCTCGCGTTCCAACGTCTTGCGGCGTTTGCTGGCAGTCTTTTCTTCCTGCTCCATGCGCTTGGTCTTTTGTTCGAGCCAGCTGGAGTAGTTGCCTTTCCAAGGAATACCTTCGCCACGATCGAGTTCGAGTATCCAGCCTGCCACATGGTCGAGGAAGTACCGGTCGTGAGTTACAGCAATTACCGTACCTTCGTACTGCTGCAAGTGCTGCTCCAGCCAGTCGATGGATTCGGCATCAAGGTGGTTGGTAGGCTCATCGAGGAGCAGTATGTCGGGCTTTTGAAGCAACAGACGACAGAGCGCCACACGACGACGTTCACCACCGGAGAGATGTTCTACCGACTGGTCTTCGGGTGGACAACGAAGCGCATCCATCGCACGCTCCAGCTTACTGTCGAGATTCCAGGCATCGGTAGCGTCGATGATGTCCTGCAGCTCCGCCTGACGGGTGAAGAGCTTGTCCATCTTGTCCTGATCTTCGTAGTATTCGGGCAGTCCGAACTTCTGATTGATTTCCTCGTACTCTGCCAACGCATCTACAATGGGCTGTACGCCTTCCATCACCACTTCTTTCACTGTCTTCGCGGGATCGAGGTAAGGCTCCTGAGCCAAATATCCTACCGAATATCCGGGCGAGAACACCACTTCGCCCTGATAGGATTTGTCCAAGCCGGCGATAATCTTCAGCAAGGTCGATTTACCCGAACCGTTCAAACCGATGATACCGATTTTCGCTCCGTAGAAGAACGAGAGGTAGATGTTCTTCAACACCTGCTTATTGTTCTGCTGAATGGTCTTGTTCAGCCCTACCATAGAAAAGATAATTTTCTTATCGTCTACTGTTGCCATGTGAGTTAAGTATAAAATATAAAGTATAAAATATAATGTTCGAGATGAAGTGTGAGACTCCTGCACACGAAATTTCGGTACAAAGATAAGAAAAAAAGCGAAAATCTTTTGCAACTTTCAAAAAAGTATCTATCTTTGCACTCGCTTAACAGCAATAAGGATTGATTCGCTAGCTCAGCAGGTAGAGCACAACACTTTTAATGTTGGGGTCTTGGGTTCGAGCCCCAAGCGAATCACAGCAAGGGATTACAGAAATGTAACCCCTTTTTTCTTATTATCAGCAGATTATGTAATTATCAATGATTTATACGAACAAACGCGGTTCTATATTTGTTTCATTTTAGTTCACTATATTTCATTGTATTTCATGAAATGTGCAACAAATGTGATACCCTTGTGTGATACCAAATCTTTTAAATTATGAAGTACCCAACAGCAAGATTTGTGTTTGACCGGAAACACACAGCAAGCAAGACAACAAAAGGAACCGTTCAGATAGAAATATTATTTGAACGGAAAAGGAAATGGATTAGTACAGGCGTTAGGCTATATTCCGACCAATGGAGCGAAAAAAACAAAGTCAAGAATACAGTTCAGTCCATAGACCTGAACGAAAGACTCGATGCACAGATACAGAATATAAACGAATTTATCAACTCACTTATAAAGAACAAGGAACCTTTCAACTTTGAAAAGCTGGAGCATTTCCTAAAGTATTCACAGCAGAAAGAGAGTTTTCTTGACTTCATAAAGCGCCGGGTAAGCGAAAGAACAGATTTAAGAAAGGGGACTTTAAACACCCATGCTACATTAATAAACTCTCTGGAAGAATTTGGTAGAATCGTTTATTTTTCCGACATAACAACGGCCAACATAATGTATTATGATGATTTCCTACATAAGAAATACAATAAACAGACCACCGTTCATGGCTATCACAAACGCTTGAAAAGATATATAAACGAAGCTATTAAATATGAGTTGTTAAAAGACAACCCATATAATAGACTCAAATTTGACCGTGGGAAAAGCGAAGGAATAAAATACCTTACCATGGACCAAATAAAGCAAATACAGAACTTAGAAATAACATCAGAAAGCATTAGTAAGGTTAGGGACTTATTTGTCTTCCAATGCTTCACCGGTCTGTCTTATGCAGATTTATCCAAATTCGATTTCTGCGGAGTAATCAAGAAAGGAAGCAAATTTTTTATTAGAGATATTAGAATAAAAACAGAAGAAGAATACTTTCTTATGCTCCTAAAGCCCGCAATGGAAATATTGAGAAAATACGACTTCAAGCTACCGATAATAAGCAATTACCAATATAATTTAAGGTTGAAAGTCGTTCAGGAAATTGCAAGAATAAAGCAAAGCCTTCATTCCCACATGGCAAGACACAGTTTTGCGGTAATGGCTCTGAATATGGGCGTATCAATCGAAAACCTTGCCAAAATGATGGGACATACAGATATAAAGACAACCCAGATATACGCGAAGGTGTTGAATAAGTCCGTGCAGGAAGAATTTGAAAAGATGGACAGCAAGTTATAATCCAAACAACCCAGTGGGTTAAATTCAACCCAAAACAAGCGCAACAACCCACTGGGTTATAAAATCATTCTCGCCCTTCAATAAATTCTTTTAATCTGTACAGCCTGTCAATTGACGGGTTATAAAACGGGTCGGGGAAATGCTGGTTTATATCGTGTATATTCGCCTGTACGTATTTCTTGACATCCAATATATTCTCCGACTCGCTCAACTCTATTTGAGCAGGTAATTGAGCCGTTAAAGCCCAATGAACAATAGCCTTTACATTATCTTCGTCGTATGCGTATTTACTTTCTTGTGCCATTCTATCTTATATCCTCTGAGTAAACCTCTTCTCCGGTTTCATTACACACGATTGAGACGATTCCTCCCTTATAATCCCCGAAATATGATTCATTGGTACCATTATAGGCTTCTATATAATTTTTGCAGTACTCGAATGATTCGTTAAAACCCTTGTTATTAGAATCATTGGAGTCATTGAAATATACATCGTAAGTTTTCATAACCTTGTTTTTAATTGTTTGCAAAAATACCGTTTATCCTTCTTTAATTCATCTTATACAGCATGTTTTAAAGCATATTATTTAAACCCGTTGAAATATCCCATTATTTTATCTGATAATTCACGCAGCCCGCAGCATATATACGTTTCAGTCATCGTTACACTGGAATGCCCTAACATCCGGCTGATAGAATACAAGTCCGCACCTCTTAAATATAAGTTGGTTGCGCAAGACTTCCGGGCGGAATGCGAGGAAATAAATTCCCACTTTTCACCGGTTATATATTCGCCCGCCTGGTACAGCTTTATACGCTTGCTTATCCCACATCGCCGGCATATGCTTCTTATCGTGTCATTAAAGGTCACATCCGAAACCTTTCGTTCATTGATGCCGTATTCCCGGTTTTCTTTCAATATCCGGAGCACAGCAGGAGCCGCCGGTATCTCCGCTTTAATCTTGGTTTTCCGTGAAACATATATCAGCCTTCCGTCTACTATGTTGTCCTCTGTAAATTCTATATAATCCGAATGTCTGGCGCCTGTAAGGCAACCGAGCAAAAAGCAATTTTTTACAGCGCGCTCCGTTTCATTAATAGGATTATACGCCAATAACGTTTTTATCTCGTCATCCGTTAGCCACGTACTTTGCGTAGCGTCCTTTTTTAAGGTCAATATAGCCTCAAAACCTTTTGGAAAAGAATACATATCGCTGTACAGGTTAAGAATTGATTTAAGCATAGCGCAATAGGTTTTAGCGCTATTGGTGGACACCCTTTCATTAAGAGCCTGAACAAAGTTGTACAACCTCGGTTTTGTTATGCTGTCGAATGTACATTCCACTTCGTTAACCTCTTCATACACCCGCAACACCTTTCCGTATTGCGGGTATTTCTTCAAAAACACTTCCTTTAAAGTCTCCATATTATTCACCTGATTTATTGTCTTTTGTTTTCCCTATCGCCATAGCGATGCCTATCAAAGCCGACGTAATAACCAGCGCCGGGCTGATGTTCCATAATATCACTACCAGAACAATTGCCCAAAGTATAAAACCTAAATACATATTATTTCCTCCTTTAAATTATTCGTTTATTAAATCCACCAACTATTTATACCTCCTACCTTAATTCTGCTTTAATCTTTAACAGCAACCAGCTTTCCGCCTTCCGTCATAACAAACCGTATTACCGATTCTCTTCCCAACAAATAAGAGTCCCCAAAGAGCGTATATCCTGCAAAACTATCGTATTTTAGAGAACCTTTACCGACGGTTTTAGATTGTCCGTCATGATACACTATATCACCTTGCTTTATTTGTGATATATGAACCTTTTCAGCGGCAAATAAATGCTTTTCCTTATTAATATGCAACGCCAACACTCCCATATCCTTAAAATTTATCTGATTCATCATTTATAAATTCCTTGATTCTCTCTATATCGGTGCCGCTGACAAACAACACGGCACCGAATAACAATAACATAATACCTAACATACATTTATACGAACTGGTCTAACTCTTTTTCAAGCTCCGCCTGGTCAATTTCCGGGAACAGTTCTAAAACCAGATTCAAGGCCCCGCAATAGTCGCACCCGTATTCCTCTGTATCCATCAACCGCAACACCATTGTACACGGAATACTTTTGATACTATCAAATTCCGGATTATATATTTTTGTATTAAGCAATTCGCGTTCATTTATAACAATGTCGTTAGCCTTCATATTATATCCTCCTATATTTAATTATATAATACTTCTTAACCGTCCGTTTTCGCCTATATGCGTGTTAAGCATCTCCGCCTCTTTTGCGGCTTCTTCTTTAGTCGGATAGCATTCTATTATACAGTTGTCCAAACTATCTAATACGCCATAATATCCAGGTGTTAACGGCTTATCCTTTACGGTGTAACGCTTTCCTTTTACTTTCTTCTCGTAAAATTCCACACCCTCCGCAAGCGGGGTGTAATGTGATGAGGCGCTAAGCGTGCCCGATTCTATTTTGTCGTTAAACTCAATTATACCGGGTAAATCTTTTTTTAAGCTGCTTTTCACGCTCACACCGTCATAGGTTACGCGAAACTTACGTTCTCCATCCGTATATACATTGAAAACATCGCCCGGCTGTATATCTGCACGTACTTTCGCACTGGTCATGATTCCCGCGCCTTCAATATCATAATAGCGCACGCCGTTAAAGTTGTCCGTTTCGATTAAATGGATATTTTCAAATGGTCCCGTTTCCTCCGCAAGTTCCGGGATATATATTTCTTCAGGAAGCGCCGGCAACTCTGTAGGCGTTATCAACTCTTTCACCTTGTCCGCTTGCTTCTTGCTAAATATCCAGCCGGCGCGCTTTTCTCCGTTATAATTTAAAGAAGGGTTAAACCGTCCGCCCAGTTCCTTTAAGTGCTCTTTTATAGCCTTCGTATCGCCAAACACAGCAACCGCCTTTTCTGAATAGTCCACGATTTCCAGACCTTCAACCGTCACGGCTTCCACTTCTTTGGCTTCCTCAACCTTTTCAGCCTTAACGCTGCTTTTCTTTGCTTTCGGCTCTACAACCTTATATTCATCACTCACTTTTATCTTTAAATAAAAATTAGTGTCGTAATAATCCTGCATACCGTCGCTATCATCGTAACGGAAAGAACTTGCGTAAGTCGTAACAGCGTCCAACACTTCGAACATTTCCGGCGTTAACTCATCTTCCCATCCCTTTACGGTGCTCATCGTGGACATATAGCCACGTTCTGCACTTCTTGAACCTTCAACAAAAGGAATGCAAGTGCCTTCTTTCAGCTCAACATACATTGAATCCGTGTACATACTCCATTCGGAACGTACAGAGAATTTAAATTCCGGGAAATTCTTCTTTGCAAAAACCCTGACCTTTGCGGCGATTTCCTTTGTACTTAATTTGCTGTCATAGTTCGAACCAGCCCAACCGCTTGCGGTGTAGAAATTCATTGCTTTCATGATGATAAGTTTTTATGTTATTAATTTGTGCGTGTCCCGGAACTTGCACCGGGTGCAACGCTTGTACGTTTCACGCTTTGATAAATTCCGAGAACAAAGGAAGCTTATCCAATGCCATGGCAGCCGTATATCCTCCAGACCATCCTTTTTTATATCCTCCAAAATCTTTCTTGAAAGTTAGGTTAATGCAAAATTCTTTACCGTTATCGTATTTGTACAAGGAAAATTTGTACAAGTCTTTTTCTGAATGCTTTTTAAGCCACTTTAAATTATTCATTGCTTGCTTCCATTCATTTTCTTGTCGTTCAAATTCCCACCCGGTTTCTAAATCGAAGTAGATAGACTTATTTAGTAACTTCTTAACGCATGATAGCCCTACATTGTACGTATTTCCATCGCTTTTCCCTTTTATCGTAGCAATATTAAATATTGTACGTCCACAATCATCACACGTTAATGGAGTGCCATTTTCTACTGTTTGCATACACACGTTAATTAATTCGTATTCCTGTGTAGGTAAGTTCCCTTTTCTCATAATGTTATAATTTAAATTGTTAAAATTCAACCTTATAGCGTGATTAATAGCCTGATAACCGCCTGTATACACTGCCTGCATACTGCATCATTATAATAAGCCAACGAAATTAATTTGAAGAATATTTGCAGGGAAAGAAATAAGAAAGTACCTTTGCTCCAGATACGGGGGGTACTTTCGTACTTCCTACCTTTGAGGGTCTTAACATTGCAGTGTTAAGGCTCTCTTTTTTATTCCAACACTTAATAACACGCCTGTAAGAACAAGAACCTTATATCTATCTCTTTCTTACATTACAAAGATACGAATTATTTAGTAAACAGCAAAGAATATTGCAAAATATTTTCATAAAATAATCATATTATAAAACATACAACAGATACGACATAATACACTATATATCAAACACTTACAACATAAAATACAGCCATAAGAATATGTAAATATATAATACCATAGCAAGCATAACAAACACTTTAAACATAATAGAAACAATCTATATTAACAATAAAACACATAGATAATATAAATATATGCAGGTTCTTGACGGAGTGTCTGACGTAATAGATTTAATCTATATTACAAGATGTATATATAGACAACGTGAATAAGCATAGGACGCTAACGAAGTACAATGATCAATAGATATTATCTATAACATACACATGTGATATTGATTTTATTTATTTACCGGATTGGGTGTCTTCGGCTACGCTGTGATAGCCTTTACTTTATTCCCAAGACTTTAGAGTAATAACAATGTAAATAAACACAAACTTTATATTATATGTATAATGTAAACCGCAAACCGCTATTATACAACAAAATACATTGCAAACACCCTGCAAAGAGCCACCCCCACCCCTTTATTTTTGTAAGGAAATCGGCGTAGTCACCTCGCCTAAAAATTTTTTATTTTCTCCATTTTCTACCAATTTGTAATGATATTTTACAACAAGTCAACCATTGTATTTTTACATTTTTGCACTATATGGATGATTATTGGGTAATTTTCTATGTTTTAACGCATATTAATTAGAAAATTTACTTGTTTTATAATCAGATAGTTGTATATTTGCATAATGAAGATAAAGAACATAGATATATGTATTTAGCCTTTACAGATAAAAGAAAAAAGGTTATTTTCATAAAATGCGCCTATAGGAGCATGCGTTATGTTCTTTTAAACACAAAATGAGCGACTTACAATGAATAGAAGGGAATTAAAGGATTATGTGCTCGGTCTGCTGTCGCAACATTGCGACGAATATGCCTCTACATTCAGGGATATATCTTTGGTTACAAGCAATCCGGAACGTACAGACAGATACGGCAGGCGTCTTGAAGGATTGTTCCGGGAGGGGTATGGTGTTGTAACGAAAGACATTGCCGATTACCGTGTTCCGTTGTATGTTTTTACGGGAAAGATATACGAGTACATGGACTACAATGTGCTCTATGATGCCGTAGACAGGTGGCTTGAGAAAATGGGTGTTGCCGCCCGTGACCGAACTAATAAGATTATGTATTCTTACATGAACCGGATAATCAATGTCATTAGAGATCATGAGCTGCAACCCGACCTTAGCATTATGTGCTTTACTAATTGCGTGGTTGACATGAATACTTTAAAGACTTACCCACACTCTCCGAAGTTTGACTGCGTAAAGATGTATCCGTTTAAGTATGACCGCAAGGAGATTTTTAATTGTCCTACCTGGAGAAGCTTTCTTGGAGAAAGCTGGATACCTACGGAAGAGCTGGATGGCGTATTGCCGGAAAAGCACAAGCGCAGGATATTGCAGATGTTCCTCGGTGCTTGCCTTGTCAATAGGAAAAATATAAGCTTTGAATATTTCCTTATATTGCAAGGTACTGGTGCGAACGGTAAAAGTGTTATTTACCGGGTTCTAAAGGATATGTTTGGAGAGGATGAAATACTAAACATAAAGATGAGCCAGTTTGCAAGAGGTGGGGATGAGCAGCTGCGTGCCGCCTACTCGATGTCAAGGAAAAGGCTTATGTACTGCACGGAAAGCAACCGGGGTGATTTCAAGGACATGAGCATCATCAAGGCAATATCCAGTGGAGAGCCGATTGCCTGTCGGGGAATAGGTGGGAATATCACAATGATGCAGAGACCTCCTATTATGCTGTGCAACTCCAATTACCGTTGGCAGCCGAAAGATTTTCTGAACCGTGACGACCCTGACGACGAGAGTATGCAGCGCCGCGCCCTGGTGCTGAACTTTGACAAGACAATACCGGTGGAAAAGAGAGACACCATGCTCGCAGAAAGAATGAAAGCGGAACATGCCGGTATAATGGCTTGGATTGTGAAAGGGCTGTGCGAACTTAAAAAGAACAATTGGCGGATGCCTGAGAACTTGGGCGGGAAGATTGATTTGAAACTGGAACGGATACGGTCGAGCGCTACAGGAAAGGATGGGAAACTCGTGGACGGGAGTATTTCGGAATATTTCAAATACAAAGAGTGCCAACCGGAAGAATTTGAAGGGAGCGGTTCCATAGAGCTGACATCCTCGGATATATACAAGAACTATGAACGGTTTTGTAAAAAGAACGGGGTCATCCCGGTGTCTCAAAGGAAGTTGGGGATTGACATGCTTTCGCTCGGATACGTACGGGAAAAACGTGCAGATAAGGGATACAGCAATGTCTATACGCTGTGGTGTGGCAACGAGGATATTGTGAATAACTTTATGAGACACGTGCCCAATATTGCGGAAGAGGCGAAGACCAATCTGTTTGAAGGTTGGGAATATTCGGACGAAGATTTCCTGAATGAGGATTAAATATGAAGAATGATACGATACTACATATCACAAAAAAAGAGATTGAAAGAGGTTGTATTCCGCCTGACTGCGATTTTGCAAAGGAAATAGGTTTTACTTCGGACAAGTTTTCAGGCTATTTATGGAAACGTGGCAATGCCATATTAGTTTCTTTAATAATAAGCCGGGAAGAAAGAAGAGGCAACTTTTTACATCTGCTCAATGCCTTAAAGGAAAAGGGATGTGACATTGTCGTCCCCAATCCGAGCAGCCGTATGGCGTTGATATGTGACAGGTTCGGCATGGAACTCATACAACACAAAGGGGAAGAATATATGTTTTACAACAACAAAATAAAAAAATAAGGATTATGGATTTCGGAAAGACACAAATCGGGAACATGACTTTTGTCAAGTACAAGAAAGGCGGTTTGCCTTTTATTAAGGTATCAACCGTAAGCGGGGACTTCTCTGTTGAATATGGGGCAGGAAGTGTGATGTTTATGATGCTGAATAATACTCCATTGGAAGACAAGGTAGATAACCTGCCAATGCTTATAGTGCGTAATGCCCAATATGTTGCCAATTGCATTGATGTGGAGTTACAGGTGGATGTATTAAAGGCAATAGGGAGTGCCCTTGACCGTGCGGATGCTAAACCTATATCTGACGAAGAAGACGCTAAGATTATTGAGGAGGAAAGGCAGATGTATGAGATGAAAAAGGAAATGGAGGATAATCATGAATGAGCCAATACTAATAACTCTTAAAAATGGGGGAAAATTGAAAGCGATAGAGGATGCGTTATGTGACAAGAACGGATACAATGTTAGATATTTAGGAGAAAACGGAAAATATTACTATCCCTCCGATATAGCTTCAGTACTACCGTTAGATAAAGGTAAGCAGATAAATGAAAGAGACTTTTGCTATCAGATAAGAAAAGACAAAGAGGAGCTGGAAAGGAAAATAGAATCAATGCTTTTGTCCTTCTCATATCAGTATGGCGGAATTCATATAGATTCTTCCATCAAGGAGTATGAAACAGTCGATGCGGAGACAGGTAAAAAATCCCCGATGTTTGCAGTTTCTTTGGGAATAAGAATTTAGCTATGGGAAATGAGTTCGGGAAGAACATATTTTATCGCAAAATGCGGCAGTAAATACTTACACGAATTGGTCTAACAGAAATACACTTCTTAAGCCGGGTATCACTTCCCGGCTTTCTTTTTAGCGGCAAGATACAAGGAGCAATTATTGCATGAAAGTGGCAGATAGAAATGCACTGTGGTGTCCTCTTCCTTTATTTCGTCCTTTTTGATTTGCGTAATGTCTGCTATCATTTTGGTGAGGTCTATCCATTCCTTGCATCCCTCTTTCCCGTCATATTTCTTGCGGGCAGCGATAAGTTTACGAAGCTGGTTTTCTTTTGATAGCTCGGAAGCAATATCTTCCTCACTAATACCATCTACCAATATATCATCCTCTTTCTCGCTCTCTTTTTGCCTGCGTTTAATCTTTCTGCTTGCAGAGGTCAAATAGTCCATGAAGTCTTTATCGTCGGACAAAAGGATATTCATGTTCTTCTTGTTTATCTCCAGGTTATATACCGGATTGTAAAGACCGGAAATAAGATAGGCGTCCTTGTCTTTCCATCCTAACGCTAAAAGGTCGGCAAAAGCCTTCTCTTTTATACTGATTCCCGCTTTTCTGCATTCAGAACCCAATCCTTTACTGAATGTTATTTTTTCTTCCTTCCCTCTCAACATATTATATGATTTTTAATTATACAAACACAAAATAGCAGCAGCATCTTATATGCCACTGATTCTGATAGTCGGATATGGGATGATAGCCAACCATGCTGTCGCAATAAGAGCATGGGTAACTGCTCCCACGGTACGAATAAAAGCCCGTATATCCTTTATCCTTATGTTCAAGCCCCCAAAACAACATCCATGCAGAACCTACGGCGAAGCGGGTAAGGGTATTTAACGAGTTGTAAGCGGAATTAGACTTCCCTACCCCATAACTCACACCATCTGTTTTAATACGTGTGGCAGCAGCCCCGCCATTATAAACCGCCCGCTTAAAATAAGGATTGGTATAAGGTGAATTAAGATAAGATTTTACACTACCCTTTATTTTATCTTTCCCGATTCCGGCTATCAGACCGGCTGCAATGGCAGCTTCCACTTCATACAGAAATCGGTTGCAATAAATGCTGATACGCTCTGATAATGTCTTCCCGTGGTCTTCCCTGTTTATAAAATCTACAATTGCATCTCTTTCCTCCTTTCTGTCATATACAGAAAGAGTTTCCGTGTAATCGTAAATTAACTCACGCAACTTACGGAGTACTTCGCTTACGTCCCGCTTTAAGTTCTCATTTGCAGAGAACCGGAACATTGCAGGCTGAATATCATACTTGAATGATATATCTATAATCTCTTTTGCCGCTTGTACAAGAAGCTCCTCCAAATGACTTTGCATAGATATTTCAGCCTGCAAACGTAATTTTATGAAATCCTTGGCATCCTGTATCTGTTTTTTTGTAGGTTGCTTCATAGCTTGTCGTCTCCTGCCGGATTATGTTCAACTTCATTATCTGTGGCGGATACCTGCTGGGATTTCAATTTATAAAGAATATCAGCCTGCTGTTCTTCTTTCTTTTCTTTCATAATCCTATCCCAGTCACGAGGATTGCTATACATCTGAATTTGCTCATTTGCAGTCTGTCGGGACAAGAACCCGTTTTGAACAGCAACTGCAAGATTTTGTAGAAGTTCAGATTCATTCAGATGTATATACGGCTTTATCCAAGCATATACATTCAAATTTTGCAAGTCGATAAGATTTTCGGTTTCCACCCCATAGCCATAAGTGAATATCTTTACCATATCGTCAATGAGATGGTTATATTCTTGGGCATCCTTCATGGCATTTTCAAAAGCAGGAGAATAAAGCAGCTTTATGGCTACACCTGGAAGGTCTCCGCTTCTTACTTCCGGTGGAATTACCGCAAAAGACTGCTCATAGATTAACTTGTATAAAGTATCAAGCTGCTTGGTAAAGGCAGTGGAAACATCTTGCTTGTTAAGATAACCGGCTTCATCATCCGGTCCCATTGATATACACTTTATAGTGCCATCAATCCCTCCCTCTATATTAATACTATCTCCCTCTCCTTTGAAATACATAATCGGGAAGGCGTAAGCTGTATTGTTTTGTGACAATTGCGAAAAAGCAAGTTCATATTGCTCTATGCTGTCTTGTGAAGGAGACCAACAAGCGCCGGCTTCATTTCTGTGATAAGCCACAGGGATAAATGTAAAGCCATGTTCCTGAGAAGATATGAGTTCGTATCCGCTTAATCCAAACAAGTTCTTTATCACTTGCTTTATTTTGTTGTACGCCCCTTTCCCTTTTCTAAAGCGACGGAGATATTTCTCATCCCAAACTTCAAGCCAGTCTGTAACTGTATTTCCATTATTGTCAAAATCGGAATAGGAACGGGCAAACAATGTAAGCTCCCCTGTAACATTATCGAAATGGGGATATAACGTATCTCCTTTCTCAAAAGAAAGGACTTTCCAATAGAAAATTCCTTTTCGGAGATAACCTACAAATGCTGTGTCCCCCGTTATCTTTACGGATTTTGCCGCTTCATACCATGCTATCTCCATGTCCTTTACAGCCCATCCGGTTCGAAACTTAAAAAATGTATCCTTTACTTTTTCATTTTCGGTATCCCCTTCCAGCTCAAATTGAATGTCGTTTCCACAAAGATGAACCAGGTGTTTGATTGTTATAATCCTCTGAAACGCAAAAGCACATCTGATAACGGACTCTCTAAACCACTCTTTTGTTTCAGGGTCTTGTCTTAATCTGTCCGGATATACCAATGGGTCATTTATAGCATGTCCGGACGGCTCAAATTCCCTCAAAAAATCCATTTGAGTTATTATCTGATATGTCGGATTGTCTAAAGGCTCATTAACGGACAAGCTGCCAGATATAACCCCTACTGCTTGTTTGTATCCATTTGGCAATATTCTCCGAAACGGACGGCGTACCATAATCTGTCGTGTACTTATATTCTCCATAATCCTTTTGGTTTAGTGTGTTGTTTTCTTATATCAAAAATCTGTCTGTAAATCATAGCCTCTATAAAGTCGGGAGAATGGCCAACGTACTTTTTCATCACTTCCTTTTTAATTAAAGAGAAGCCTTTATCTGTGTCTGCATCCCGGATGGCTTTGCGTTCTTTCATCAGGATATTATAAAGTGTCATATCTGAATATCCGTTTCCTGAAAACTTACGCGACAACAAATCGGGGTTAATCGAAATTTCATCATTCTTAATCTTCTTAACGAGAATATCAGCGCATTGTGATTTCAGGGAAGAATAGATATATTTTATAGATTGTTCGTCAGCTTTTGTCGTTGGGATAGGAGCTGCCATATTATTAAACTTGACCGCGTCTGGGAATTTGCCCTTAAAATCCTGTCCAGGTCCATTCAAGTCAAAAACAAAGTCTTTCTCCAGGACTCCCCATTCACGCAACTTATATGCGACGCACTCTTCCGTCCGCTTGGAGTTATCCCGACTTACATATACGTCCTCTATATGGTTCCCAATCCAAAGCCACAAGACAAGATTATCTCCACCTTCATATGCAATATCACATGATACCCTTCGCTTATTATCTCCATATTGGGCGGAGTTGTTGAAGAACCGCTCCATGTGTTCGATTTTAAGAATATCGTCTCCAGCCGCTTTAAAATTCCAATTTCCTTCGAGGTCGCGAGCGCGGGATTCTTCATCCTGCTGGGCAAGATTAGCCGCATAATTTGAGTCAGCCTCAATCAATTTGATATTATCCTCCAAACGTGCCCGTATAAAGACGACTGACTTGACAAACATTGTTTTCTTATTAAATCCCAATTTTTTGTAAGCATCATTCCAAAGAGGGTCTATGATGGATTTACATTGTTCATATACCTCTTCTGGCGTGTCTCCCCAAAATATATTATTGGGAGAATCTCCATCCATAAAACAATATCTTTTCTTTCCATCGCGTTCTGGTATAGGATTCCCATCCTCTCCTATCCACCAATCTATAAAAACGCGCACCCAGCTATCCGGGTCCGGATTACAAGTACCCCAAAAACGGTTTTTAATACCATAAGCGTTACGGTTGCAAGTGATAAGGTATTTAAACTTGTCATAAGAACAATGGGTTATTTCGTCTATACCGATATAACAGAACTGTTTACCTTGAAAGCGCTTCTTGAAATCCTCAAAATTATCAGCAAAATAAGAAAACCACAGTTTTCCAGCGTTTTCTCCAAAATTCCAAGTCATATCCGATATAGAACGGTTATAAGTTCCAAATTGGGAGTAAATAAGATACGACGTGTTAATCATATCTCTAAGGTCATCTTTCTCGTTACGCAGAAGAACGGCATTAAAACGTGGATTTTTAATGTCTGGCAAGGATTCCATTAATAAAGTAAATGTTTTTGAACCGCCACGATTCCCTCCCATAATAACAATGTCGGCATCGGAAGCTAATGAGTTCTCCTGCCCGCCGGATTGAGCTATAACATTGAAATCATTTTTCAAATTACGCAACCTGTCTATGTATTCATAACTGAATACACCCTCCCCCTTTTTCGTATATACAATCTTGTCGTGTTCCATAAAAAAAATAAGCCGGCGTATGCAGTATAAATCCGCACACTCCGGCTTGAATCACAGCTCTATGAGTTATATATAATGCAAATATACGATTTATTATAAATTTTCTAATATTTCTCATATAAAAATACATATAAAGCATTGTATTTTAGAAAATATACTATATATTTGCAATACTAAATCATGTGATATGATAAAGATAGACGCTAAGCTGGATGAAAAACAGACCAGCGAAAAAGGGAATTTTGTAACATGTCCGGTGTGCGGGCAAAAGTTGACCGATGTAAAAATAATACACGGTAGCGTATTGTTTAGGACTGTATGCCGAAGATGTCGTAATTTTATCAGCGTCAGAATAGAAGAATAGCAATTTTACATATGCAAGCCTAAGAGCTTATTAGTGCACAAAGCACTGATAGGCTCTTTTTTTTATAACACAAACTAAATAAACACGATGGAGAAAGAACAAATCTTATCCGAACTGACGACCAGATTAGGACAAACCAGTCTTTCGTCACAGACATTAATGAAGTACATAGAATTGAATCCGGTAGCAGAAGGGGTGGAGCCTGATGACGCTTATTATAGCAAGGCGACATCTTTTCTTCAAGGAATGCAAGGGCAGTACAATCACGATGTCGCAACACAAGTTGAGAGTTTTAAGAAAAACTACAAACCTCAACAGAGTTCTCCTGACTCAGGAGAAGGAGCAGGAGATAACGTCCTTGCCGACAAGCTAAAGGAAATGGAAAATGAGATTTTGCTTTTGAAGGAAGAGAGAGAGGTGGAGAAAAACGCCGCGTCAATCAACGACTTAAAAGGCCAGTCTATGGACTTGTTGAAATCTCAAATTGAAAACGGGGGCAAAAATATCTGTAACGATGAAATCCTGAATATCGCCATATCAGACGTGAAAATCACCAAAGATATGGAAGTGGAAGAAATTGTCAGTTGCGCCAAACGCAATTATGAAAAAAGATACAAGGCGATTTTCGGAAATGGCGCTTCCCCAAGTATCAACCAATATGCAGAAACCGGAGAAGAACAGGCAAAAAGCCGCCGTGAAGCATTCAAAGACCGGCTAAGAGCGCAAGGGAAACTTCCTCGAAAACAATAAACACATTAAAACAGACAAAGAATGAGACAATTAGGAACTTTCAACACTATCAGTCAATCCCGGTCGGGATTTGGCGGAAATTTTCCTGTTTGGTCAAGAGTAAGAGAATTATATCAGGGTGGTGGTATGATTGATGTCGCCGGAATGGGATTAAAGTCTGGTGATATTATACATGCCGGCACAATGGTAAAATTCAATGGAGCAGGCAAACAGGTAGAGGTAATTACAGCAGATGGAGTGACTGGTGTAAAGGCAGTAGTGACGCTTACTATCACTAAAAAGGCATCCGGAAACGGGGATTTGTCTATTGTGTTAGGCGGGGAAAGCTATTCGGTTGCCGTAACAAGCGCATCAGAAAGTACCCCAGAACTGGTAGCTACCAAAATCGAAGGAGCAAAATCTTCTTTTGCAGAATGGGATGTAAAACGCAGTGGGGCTACTGTGACTTTCACGCAAAAAACCGCTGCCCAACTTTACGCGTACATGTTTATTCCAGGAAATACCGGAGTAACGGGAGATATTGAGGAAACTGTCAAAGGAGTTCCCGCCAGCGGAAGGCTAACCGATGTCAACGGCCTTGTATTTGAAGACGTATGTATCCCTGAAGGCTGTATCCTTGCAACATGCGCAGTTGTACGCGCAGGCAGAATTTACGCAGACAGGGTGTTCGGTGGTGGCATTCCCAAATCGGTAGAAGCACAGCTGCCTATGATTGAATTTGTGCGTGAATCTGACGAATAAAGAAAGGAGAATAATATGTACACAAGAAACAAAGAATTTTACGACATTGTAGGGAAAGGTCTTGCAGCATTGGGATATACTGGGAATAAACCGCTGGAAGCATGGATTAATGACATGTTTGCCGAAAAATACAATGCGGAACAAACGTTCTCCCAAATGGGTTTCCCGTTAAATCCTAATATTCCTCTGAATCCCACATATGAGCAGATAGAAGCAACAGTCCGTGCATACACGCTGGCTACCTATGTGGATATTGACAGTGATGGCGCAACCAAATCTACAGACGGAATGTCCCTGCAAATGGGTGGATTGCCAACCTTCAAGCATGAGATTGTACTGAGCCGCAAAATCCTAAGAGAAAAAATGATGCTGATGGATGCCATTGGCGGTACCACTCCGGAAATTGAGTCTACAATAATGGAGCTTCTGTTTAATGGAGTGGACAGCTTACTTGGTGGTAACTACAATACATTCCTATACCAACGAAATCAAGTTGTATCCAACAAAGGTAAGCTAATCATTGACGCAGCTAACAACCCGCTTGGCATTGCATTGACTATAGATTTCGGTGTGCCTAAAAAGAATATCAAGGATTCTATCTGGTATAAGAAGCCGGAAAGCAAAGCGGTGCAGGAAGAAGCTTTGGGTACTACAATAGACCCGATAAAAGTCATGAGGCAGGTAAGACGCGATTCCCAAGAAAAGGATTTTGCCCCTGCTGGTCACTGGGAATGCTCCAAGACGACCTTTGAGGATTTGATTAACCTTCCGTATTTCCGCCAAATGTACACAGTTGCGACACGCCCGGATATTTCCGATAAAGGCATGCAGTTGGCATTTGCTAATCTTGTCCCCGATGAAACAATCAAAACTTTCATTGAAACGCGTATCGGTGCTGAAATCAGAATTGTCGATTCAATATCCGTAGTGGAGAAATATGACAAATCTTCCAAAGCTATACAATACAAGAATTTGCAAAGCTTTGAAGAGGGAGTATTGGCATATGTTCCAAATGAAGACCTGGGTGATGTACAATGTGGACGTCCTATTTTCATGGAAACACCGGGTGCCCGTACGGCATTGTATGACGGCGGCCGCACTCTGATACGTCAGGTATTCAATGATGAAACCATGACGCAGGTAATCAAATCAGAAGTGACCGGATTGGTTGTTCCTAATAAGGTTCGCTGGTTCTACTACTTGAACATTAAAGGTAAATAACCATGAAGGATTCTCAAAATACAAATACTGGCACTACCATAGAGGAATATCTCCGTGGTTGTGTCGGTTTTGAAGTTACGGACAGTGCTATTTCCACCATACTGATTGACAGGGGAATTGCACCGGGGACGGATGTCAGCACGTTGGAAAAACGCCAGAAAGACTTGTGCCGGGCAGACCTTTATATGTGGTGCGCAAGTACACCGAGCGTAACTGGAAGCGTAGAGGATGCCAACGGTGTATGGAAGCACAAGGAGGGTGGTACACAAAGCTCTGCCTATGACAAACGTAACCTTCGGCAAATGGCAAATGACATATACGCATTGTATGGAGAGAACGTCCGTAAATCATCTGTCAGAATTGTCAACTTGGGTATGAACATGAATAAAAGGTATCCGCTATGAAAGTAAATAATCCACGTTTTCCGCATACATGCAAAGTGTATCGCATTTCCGGAGAGACATCTTTTGACGAAGGAAACGAGACCGTATTGTATGTAGGGAAATGCAACAAGTATGGAAGGACTTCTCCAAGAACATCCACGAAAGACAACGTCATAAAAGTAGATTATGCCGTAGATATTCCCGGACTCGTGAAGGGGGTTGTTTCAGGTGATATTGTGGATTTTGCCGACTTTGGAGCACCTTTTGAAGGATGTATAATAACTGATTGCTATCCTACAACAATGGGGACAACGTTATATTTTAATCAGGCTAAGGGGTAAGGTATGGAAGATAATGCTAAAGTCTTGGAAGAAGGCAAAAAAAAGATGAGAAATATCATTGATAAATATTTGCTGGATAGAATAACAGAAATCGGAATCAGACTTCTGCAAGACGGAGTAGTATCAGCCAAGTACCATAATGTAACCGGAAATACTCTAACTTCATTAGCTGTTGGAATTTATTATAGAGGTGGATTGTCTCGTATAATTACCGCCGTTGTGACACAAGGATTAAAAAATCCCACCCGCCCCAAGCTTGGCAGAGGAGACGGTATTGGCGTGATAATGGTCCAAAGTTACGAAAGTGGTAAGTTTATTCCCATAAAAAAATACAACTTGGTTGACACCAACGGGGAGTACGGTTTAACCACTTCTGTAAATTTCCTCAAAGCATATAAAACTCCAAGTGACGGCATAGGATTAGTGATGTGTACAGGTACGGAATATTCTAACTACTTGGAGTCAAAGAAGGGGTTAAATGTATTGTCAGATACATTTGATTACGCGGAAAGCATTGCTAAAATGACCTTTAAACCAATGAAATGATATGGGGTACGAACAGGATTTTAAATACAAAGACGCGCTTAAATCATTGTTTGACGCAGCAAAGACAGTAAGTGAGAATGTGTTCACAAATGACCGTCCCGCTGCTGTGCCTAAGCAAATGGATAATTTCATTGTGGTGTCATTGCCCGGCTTGTTGTCTTCCATGACCTATGGCAGCGGATTTGGGAATATCCGTACCTATTGCACCATTGAAGTGTATGTCAGACAGAAAAAGGGAGGTGCGGAAGATTTGGAACAAATGGACACTATTGTAGGAGATTTTCTTTCCCTATTCCCCATCAGCGACAATTTCATAAGTGCCTCAAACCCCAAATTGACCTTGAAAGGAAATGACGGATTAGGGTTCAGCGCAACATTGATAAGGGCTGACCTTGTGATAAAGTAAACATAAAATAAAACGATTAAAACTATTTATTATGGCAATGAAAACAAAGCAGGAATTGAAAGATGTATTTAGCGGTCTTTCATCCATTATGTTAGTAAAGGGTGGCATTGCAAATTTTGCTACGGTAACTCCGGATTTTGATTTGCCCGTTACTGTAGATACCCTTTCCTTGTCCCAAGCAGAACCGACATTAAACCGTACAAAGGTACACGGTCTGCAAGCGGATTGGGCTGTTACCAGTACAGCAGGAGATATTACTTTCGCTGCTACCGTTCCAAGTGTAAGCAAGGAATTGGTAGAATATTTTCTTGGGAAAACCACTGAAATAGCGCAAGCGACTATCAACAACCAGCAATTCAAGGGATTCTCTACTGTGCTAAACAGCAAGAAACTGAACGTAGGATTTGCGCTTATAAGTGACGACGGAGAAAAATGTCTGCTTGTAAAAAGAATGGCCGTTTACGCACGCCCCTTGTTTGAGAATGCGTCCACTACCCCATTCGCTTTTGCGCTTAGCGGAACTATTGAACTTGAAGATGGCGCTTCGTCCGGCTCCTCTTCCGAAGATAATATCGCTTTCTTGACAAAAAAAGCCGACTGACCGTAGCTCCAGCGTCCCTGTCTTTTACCAGCGCGGCAGATAATACAGGGAAAACCATTACCGCAACAACCAAGGAAAGCTCTGTCTCTGCTTCATCAACGGAAACATGGTGCAAAACCTCGGTTAGTGGGAAAGTGGTGACGGTCAAAGTCGACGAGAATAGCGGAGCAAAAAGAACTGCTACAGTCAGCGTATTCACCGCCAATGAGTTCAGTGCGGTGGAAGTTACCCAGGACGGTTCTTTGATTTAAAAATATGGCGGTGTGCGTTATTGCCGCCGCCTTCTCCTTTTTCACACATCACAATAACACAGCATGAACGATAAAACAATAAACCAACCTACCACAGCAGAGCAGAAAACGCTTGACGACGTGCTGGAGAACAGCATAGATTATATTACGATAAGAGGAAAAAAGTTCGGTATAAAATGGCTGCACCGTGGAACAATACGAAAGTTAACCCATGTCTTGCATTCCTGCAAAAGCGAGGATGAAGTTACTGCCAAATGTGCCTCTCTCATTATTCTGAATAATTGGTGGAAGATAAGACTTTTCCATTGGATATACTGGCGTATGCTATGGAAAAAATACACAGATGACGAATTGTACGGAATACTTTTTATAGGTAAAAAAAAAGTGGAATCTCAGAGACTGGAATACTTGAATGCTTTCACATTACTGACCGGAATGAGAGACACGATAATGACGATGACGAGAAAGGAAGCAGAACGTATCCTTCAAGAACTTCGGCAGGAGCAGCATTTGCAAACGGAGAAAAACATCCGGAACTGACACGACCGTTAATTCTTCTTTGGGGCATGGTTAATATCCCCAACTGGCATATGGACTGGGTATTGACATGCGCCCAATATGAACTTTTTATGTGTGACGCCCCGATTGTAGTGTATGACAAAGCAGACACAGAACAAAAAACGCACACAGCCAAAGAAATGGAAGATTTAAAAAGGAAGTGGGAAGAAAAGAGAAAAGAGCAGGAAATGAAAGGACAAAGAATTTCCCTCAATGATTTTATGGTAAACGGCATTAACGCTATCAAAAAGGCGCAAAACAATAATTAACATGGCAGACTTAGGTTCACTCAATTTTAGCGTTCACTTGAAAGACTGCACGGAGCAGGATTATGAACAGATAAAAAAGAAACTCGTTGAAAAGCAAGTCAAACTTAACACTAAATTGGGAGTTAAGGTAGACAGACAAATTATTAGAGAGTCGATAGATAATGCACTTAAAAGTAAGATATTCAAAGTCAATGTAGGGGTCAATAAAATTAACATTCCCTCCGAAGTTAAAGCAAAACTGAAAATAGACGATGCTTCTCTTAGAGATAGTATATCCAGTGCTGTAAATAAGAAAAAATACAAAATAAACATAGTCGTAGATAAGGCTAAAGTCAGTGATGCCGTCAAACAGGCATTACAAAAAGCTGGATATAAATATAACACAACAGCGAGCGATGTAAGACAGCAACGCATTCTTGATATTCAGGCAAAAATGGCAGAAAGGGCAGCGCTCGCCGAACAAAGACTCACCAATGCTCGGATGCAGGCTGCAAGAGCTTCCGGCACACACAATGCCGCCATGACAAAGGAAAACACGGCTCTATCTTCTCAATCACGGATAGCCAGGGAATTGAAAAATCAAATCGCCAATGTGTATTCCATATACACCTTAGAGCGTTTTGTAAGGGGATTATATACTATTGGCGGAGAGTTTCAGAAACAACACATTGCCCTTACCTCCATTCTTGGAGATAGTATGAAGGCGGAAACCATATTCAACCGCATTAAGGATTTAGCGGTTGTCTCTCCGTTTCAGTTTAAAGAACTGGCTTCATACACCAAGCAACTTTCCGCATACAGCATTCCGTATGAAGAGCTTTACGATACGACCAAACGACTTGCCGACATTTCCGCAGGTGTGGGTGTCGATATGGGACGTATCATATTGGCGTACGGGCAGGTGCGCAGTGCAGCTTTTCTCCGTGGGCAGGAATTGAGGCAGTTTACCGAGGCTGGTATTCCGTTGGTGGACGAGTTGGCGAAACGGTTTACTAAGCTTACGGGAGTGGTAACTTCCGCCGGAGACGTATTCGATAAAATCAGCCGGAAAGAGGTCAGCTTCGGCATGGTGAAAGATGTTCTTTGGGAGCTGACCGATGAAGGCGGCAAATTCTACAACATGCAGGAAGCTCTTGCAGAAAGCCTTGCTGGCAAATGGAGCAACTTGCAGGACGCATGGGATGTTATGATAGCTGACATTGCGGAAGGCAATAGCGGTGTACTTTCAGATAGTTTAGAGCTGCTTACTGATTTAATGAAACATTGGGAGGCTGTCGCAGATATACTTGGTATACTTGTAGGAATTTATGGCTCTTATAAAACGGCTGTGATAGCTGTAAATGTAGCACAAAAGTCTTCTTTTGCAATCAGTCAAATGCAAGCGTATTATACATGGTTAAACAAAGGAGTCAAAGTCACCAAAGCAGCCGCAGTAGCACAATGGGCACTTAACTCAGCAATGAAAGTCAATCCGTGGGTATTTTGGATAACCACATTAGGCGCTATAGTTACAACATTGACTGTATTCCAAGAAAAAGTTGAAACAGTTGCTGAAAAAACAAAAAAACTAAATATTGAGTTCTCAAAAAACATAGAGAAGATTAAAGAAGAGGAAAGTAAGGCTAAAGGATATATTTCTCGAATATTCGATAAAACAAACGGGATTGATGCTCAAAGAAGGGCATATCTAAACCTTCAAAAAATATATCCCTCTCTCTTTGAGAATATGAAATTTGAACAATTTCTTTTAGAAGGGGAATATCAAGCCATCCAAAAAGTGTTATCTGCATCAAAAGAAAGAGAAAAAGTCAAAAGCGCAGGGCTTGTAATCGGCGCGACCAATAATAGAAATGAAGCTCAAAGAGAACTTAACAGATTGAAATCTCGCAGAGAATATTATCAATCACTGGACGGGTATGAGAATGTCATAGAGTCCTTAGATGAAGATATAAAAAAACAAGAAGAGGTTTTATCGCAAGCTCAAAAAACACTGAATGACGCATTAGAAAATTATTCAACTTACAAGATAAAGAAAGATGACAAGAATTCTGCCTGGTTCAAGAAAGCGACCGAATTGTATGAAAAATTCGGTATAGAAAGGCTAAAGCCTGATGCAGAAGGTGGTCTGCAAAAATACATAGAAAATATAATCGGTGCTAATGAGGATGCGTCCTCTACTCTTAGCGAATGGACTAAAAAAGAGGGCGAATGGAATGAAGAAACTCGTAAAAGTATAGATAAAGCCAAGCTGTTAAAGAATGCTACAGATGAAATACTAAAAACATTCGGGCGTGTAACCAAAGAGACCCAAAACACGAAAGACCCTATTGCCGAACAATGGGAAGCCCGTACCGACCTCATAGATAAAGCCGTTTCCAGCTATGAGAAATGGAGAAAGATAGAAGGAGAAGAAGTCGCATCCCAAAGGGTGAAGGGCATTTCTGAATTTGCCCCTATCTTTGATAAGAACGGGGTCAATTTGGACTTAAAAGACCCAAGCAAGGCTTACAAATACATTCAAGGGCAGTTAGACCGAAGCAAAGAGAAGCAGGAAGATTTATACATTTCTCTTGGTGTCAAGATTGACAAGGCGGGAATTGACAGTGCGAAGAAAGAAGTAGATAATGCCTTAAAGGAGATAGAGAAGTACGTTTCCCAAACCGGAGAAAAGTGGGATTTATATAAGAAGCTATTCAATGCTTCCGGCAACAAATCTCTTTCCATGAACATCGCTTTCGGCGGAGAGGTCTCATTCAAAAGTGTAGTAGATGATTTGCGCAACCAACTTTCCAAAGCGCTTGAAAATACAGGAAGTAAATTCTCCGTTACAGATGTCCTTGCCATGAAAGAGGATGATGTAAAGAAGCAGTTTGGAGAAGGAGTAATTCTGAAACTATACCAATCAATCAACGAGGAAAGTAAGAAAATGCGTTCAGAAAGCCTTGAAAACCTTTTAGGCATGATTGAGGATTATAAAGATTATGCCCAAAGGATAAAGGATATTGAACGTAATCTTCAAAAAGACTTGGCAGATATTGAAAGCCAAAGAGGTCAATTAGGCGAAGAAGCGACCGACAGACTTATAGCACAAAGGAAAAAGAAAGCGAGCGAAGATGCTGCATCTACCAAATTTGAACAATTCAAGAGTTCGGAAGACTGGGCTAAGACCTTTGACGACCTTGACAGACTTTCTTCTGCAACTCTTAGCAGGCTAATCAAGAACCTGGAAGAGTTTAAAAATACGACCGGGCAAAGTCTAAAAGTCAACGAGTTTAAAGAGCTTGTCAATGTATTAAAAAAGCTACGTGACGAAAGTGAAAGCAGAAACCCTTTCAAGACATTATCAGACGGAATAAAAGAGTATGCGGAAGCCACTGAAAAACTGAAAAAGGCTCAAAAAGAACTTGGGTTTATCCAGGATGGCGGTGAAGTTACTACTGGTGTTTCTGAAACGAGCCATACGGAAACCAAGAAAACGGATGGCGGCTTATCTTATCAGGCTAAAGTCGTCGATAAATTAACTCCAAAATTAAAAACGTTGGCAGATGCGGAAAAAGAAGTAACAGATGCGCAGGATGAACAAAATGAGGCTTCCGATAAAGTTCAAGTAGGCTTTGGAGATATTGTCGACATGGCTAATCTTCTTATCGGCACTTTGGGAGATTTAGGGTCAGCATTTGATGCCTTAGGGAATGATAGTATGGGAGACACTCTAAGCGCTGTACAAGAAGTTGCGGGTGGATTATTGAATACAGCTCAAAGCGGAGCTACCCTTTTCGCTGGTATATCTTCCGGCAATCCGATGGCTATCATGCAAGGGGCTACAGGTGTAGTCAGCGGTATTACCGGAATAATAGGAAGCATAGCCAAAGCCCATGACAAGAAGCTGGATAAAGCAATCCAACGTTCGCAACTGGAAGTGAAAAAGCTTTCCAACGACTATAAGAACCTTCAATCTGTCATAGAACGGCAATTGGGTGCTGTTACCCAAAGTCAATCCAAAGAGATGATTGCAAATCTTCAAAAGCAACAAGAAGAGGTGCAAAAGCAAATGAAGGCGGAACAAGACAAGAAAGATTCGGATGCTTCTAAAATAGAGGACTACAAGCAGCAGTATATCGAGTTAGGCGAGCAAATCAAGTATTTCTATGAAGATTTGGCAAGCGAACAATTCGGTATAGACTTAAAGGGATGGTCAGACCAAATATCAGAAGCGTTAGTCAATGCGTTCGCCAACGGAGAAGATGCAGCAAAGGCTTTTGATGATACGGTGGCTGATATAATGCGCAATGTCATAAAGGAGATGATTTCTCTGAATGTCATAAAACCTGCCATGAATAAGCTAAGAGATTATCTGTTTGGAGATAAAGGTATATTTACAGACAGTTCCGCTGGGGGTACAAATCTGACGGAACAAGAGGCTACCGGACTAATGCAGCAACTTGGAAGCCTTCGAGGGACAATATCAGACTCAAAGAAAATATGGGATTATCTAAATGCTGCTGCAAAAAAAATGGGAATAAGCCTTGAAGAGACAAGCGCTTCAAACACTCTTTCCAAAGGGATACAAGAAAACATTACAGAAGAAACCGCCAATATTTTAGCTTCTTACATAAACGGTATTCGTGCAGATGTAAGTGTAAAACGCGCTTTGCTTGAAAAGTGGGGAAACGAGATTCTTCCGAAATATAATGTTATAGCCGAACAACAACTTACTCAATTGAGGGCGATAGCCAATAATACGTTAAGAAGTGCCCAAAATACCGAAGCAAACGTTGCTTTAGTACAAGAAGTTAGAGATATGCTAAGTATAGTAATAGACAGAAGTGGTAGAAAAATCAAAATATAATATGTTATGAACGAAAAGGATTTAAGCAAAACATTACTGAACCAAGCTATTACGTTTGGTTTATGCCAACCGTGGCAACACGCATGGGGGAATCCTACCCAACAAGGATTAATTGACAAGTATCTGCATGGGATTGATTTTGCCATTAAGCACAATTACCCTACCAACACTTTCATAAAAGAACACTTCGACAAAGACCTTCTCCACAAGAATAATATTTTTGTGGATGAAGATGTGCAGAAACGCAACATGTCACAAATTTCTGTTTTGAACGGAAATTGTAAAGGTACTCTCCTATTTGATGGCTTTTCCGTATGTGATATTTACGTGCGCCATGACAGCGAAGTAACCATTGACTGTTCACAGTATTGCAAGGTATTCATTAACGTGTACGACCGGGCAAAAGTAAATGTTATCCAAAAGGATATAGCATCGGTATATGTTTACATTCATGGAGAAGATTGTATTGTGGAAACCGATGGGGATGTCATGCAAAGAAAAAGCCAGGCTTAATGTCTGGATTTATTGTTTTACCTAAATAATAGTCAATTTATAAGCTTGCAAGCCACTTCTTGCCTTTTCGAGTATTCAGCCAAAGAGCAAATAAAAGGGCTAAAGCCCCAGAACCTCCTAAAACGATTAATAGACCTTCCATAATTACCTCCTTATCACTTTATAACCAATATAAGCAAATACTATTGTTGAAAAAGCTCCAATCAAAAGCAAAAGCCAATATAACTCATTGTTTGAACTTGTGAAAAATGACACAGCCCCACCTGCTACCATTGCAGCAAATGATGTTTTTGCCAAATCATAAAAGAACTTTCCAAGCGTCTCTCGGCTTATTTTCTCTTTTTCCTTGCCCTCTTTCTTAACTTCTTGCCTTTCACTCCAATTACCCATTTGTATTATATTAATGCACAAATATAGAAAGAACGAACGAAAGAACAAACAAATAAACAAATAAATATCCGATAAATCAGCTTTTTAACAAATCCGATTAATTATAATTCATATGCCGAAGAACAGCATCTTGATTATTTTTAGTTATATTTGCATTATTATATATAAAGCACAAACATCATATTCGTTATGAATAAGATAATAAGCATAGACATTTATGACCGGGATGTAATGGTTCATTTTGGAGAAAAAAAGCATTTGAAGGCAAGACTATCAAAGATATTCGGGTGCGAGAAGTCTTCTGAAATCGTTTCTATGATTAGTGGAGAAGAAAAGGGAAAAAGTTTTTTATTGCCTGGCGGACAAATGATTTTGTATATGCCAAATTTGCCGAAAGACATAAAAGGATTGTCAATATTAGCGCACGAGATATTTCACATCGCCAACTTTACATTGGAAAAAGCAGGAATAAACTTAACCAGTGATAGTGACGAAGCTTATTCCTACTTAATTGAGTTTCTTACGAAAAAGATTTTAGCGATGCTGCCTATTTCTTTCTCTGACGATGTTCGGTCTGCGTAGTGCTTGGATGTCTTTTGACTTTTTCCCATGCTTTCTCATATTTATAATATTGTGGCAATATTACCATAATCGGTAGAACAAGCGATATGCCACAAAACAAGAAAAGCGGAGAAACTCCGCTTAACTTAATGATTACTTAACATTAAAAATTACTGTTTATAACTTCCATAAGCAGAAAAATAATGACCATCACATTCAAACTCCCACTTAAATCCTGGCTCATAAACATGTGATAATCTAAACTGTAAAATTCTTGTTTCTCCAGAAGATAAATATCCTAATTTCGCCTCATCAGTAATCTCAATAGGAGCACTACCGCTTCCAGTAGAAAAAACTTTAAACTTAGTAAGTTTTATAGTCTTTGAGCTATTGTTCTTTATAGCACATGACATAACGCCCGTATAATATCCCGAATTAATAATCAAAGAAGATGTAGGGAAATAAACATCCATCATACCTCCTAATGACACAATATAAACAGTACAGTTTGCCACATGTCCGCCATCTTCTGACGTTGCCGTAACTTGTACTCTTCCTGATGTATTCCCTAAAACCACTCCATTTTCATCAACCGGAGCAATCACAGGGTCGGATGAAGTCCATATCACATTCTTATTAGTTGCGTTTTCTGGTGTAAACACAACATTTAGCTGTTTTTGTCCTCCAACTTCAATTTTATATGTAAGGTTATCAAAACTTATAGATTCCAATAAAATGGGTTCTACTGTCAGCTCACAAGTAGCCTCTAACCCTGTATTTCCCAAAATAGCCTTAACTATACATTTCCCAGGAGACATGGCAGATATACTGTTGTCTTCATTAATCTTTGCAATATTTACGTCAGAAATCTCCCATGCTATGTTTTCTTTTGTTGCATATGCAGGAGTGATTATTGATTCTATAGTAAAAACATCTCCCACCCTTACATTTTTTTCATTTTCTTTCAAGGAAAAACCTTGTGCTACAACAGGATTAACCTTCACTTTGCATGTTGAAGTTATAGAAGATTCAAACCCTGCACGTGCTGTAATTGTAGCTTCTCCTGCCTTTAGTGCTGTTACAATAACCGAATTGTCTTTACCCGATTCTAAACTTGCAATTTCCGAATTATCTATTTCCCAAAAGACCAGTTTCTTCGTAGCATCCTGAGGTTCAATAGAAGCATCCAAAATCAAACTTTGTTCTCCATTAAACACAATCTCTTTCTTATCTATAGATATGCCAGTAACTTCTATAGGCTCAACCGTCACATTACACACAGCCTTTATTACTGCATTATCAATATATAACAAATCCGTTATATCATCATCTCCAATCCAGGCATTTACTGTAAAGTTCCCTGGCTTCAAAGCTGTTAGTTTCCCGTGTGAATCTATTTTTGCCAAATGATTGTTTGCATTTACAGGATATATCCCCCAATTAATTTTAGGCAACTTCGCTTTAGAAGGAGAGCCTTTTACCGTAAATTGATAAGTTTCTCCGGGCTTCAAAGTCATATCCGACTTGTCTAAAAGTATAGATGTTACCATATCATCTTCATTCTCACAGGAGGATATAAGAACACAAAATAGAGAAAGTAGAAAAAATATTTTATTACTCATAAAGCATGTATTTAGTTAATTAATGTGTGGCAAAGTTAACAACTTTGTATTGGAGAACAATATATTATATACAGTTTTTTCACCTTTTTTGTTATATGTTATAAAGCATGTTTGGATATTACTATGCGCCCCTTTTGGATATATGGTTTATTTTCTATATATTCGCATAATAACTTAGAAAATAAACGAAATTAATTGATTTTCTTATAAGGAGTTTGCTACTTCAAGGATTATGTATATCTTTGTGGTGCCAAACAATAGTAAAGTATTCTTTCTCCGTAGAGCACGGTTATCGCTCACTATATTTAGTTGGGCTTTTTTTATGCCCAACTGCCTGTATAAAAAATACACGGCTGTCTTTCCTGCGTAATATTTCCTCTTCGGAGAAAATCTTACTATTGTTTGGCGACACGGGAAATGACAGCCGTTTGTCTGTCTATAATTACAACGCCAAACAATAGTAAGTATGGAAAACTTAATTCCAAATCAGAAAGGTATGACCTCTCTTGAAATTGCAGAGGTTACGAGTAAACAACATGCCCATGTAATGCGCGACATTCGCAGCCTATTATCGCAAGGTGTATCCGCATCCAATTTTGGATTGGGGTCATACACAGACGCTAACGGTCAAAAAAGACCTCTTTTTAATCTCACTCCTAAAGGCTGTCTTATTCTTGCATCAGGTTATGATGCGGTTCTGCGTGAAAGAATAATCAACCGTTTAGAATACCTCGAAAATGAGAAAAAAGTTATCAAGACTCCACAAACTTATCTTGAGGCATTGGAAGCGTTAGTAGCTTCTGAAAAGGAAAAGGAACAACTCCGTATTGAAACAGAGCGGCAACAAAAGCAAATCGAGCAGAAAGATGCAAAGATTACCAAACTCCAGCCTAAAGCCGACTTCGCCGAAGCTGCCTTCAAAGCAGAGGGCAAAGTAGACATAGGTCAAGCCGCAAAGATACTCAATCTCGGTTTTGGGAGGAACACCCTTTTCGGGAAGCTAAGGGATGCGGGCATATTCTTTAAAGACAGGAACGAACCGAAACAAAAGTATATTGACGCAGGCTACTTTGAAATGACGCTGTTGCCGCCAATACGCAGAGACAACCACCCAGACATATTATGCCAAAAGGTGTTTTGCAAACCAAAAGGTCTTGCCTACATCAACCATCTATTTGGCGGAAAGCCTTCTGACAGAAAGATTTCGCCTATAAAATAGTATAGCACAACAACACATATTTGCGTAGTATTTAGTAAATTTGCAGAAAACGAGTAGGTTATGGAACGGATAAGGTTGTCAAAGGAAGAGAAACAAGCATTTCGGATTGTTGCAGAGTTTGGCGGAGAATGCCCGGCAACATACCCGAAGCATGTATTTACTGCTTCCATCCGTTCCATTGAGAGGAAAGGATTGGTGAAAGCCAATTATGTAGTTGGCGGTTATGTATGGAGTGCCAAACTCACCGAAGAGGGCAAGCACTATCTTGCCGTTAACCCCAACTTGCACAATCCTATCAATTGGAATTTAATACTTGCCATTGTAGGCGTCTTTATATCTATCATAGCCTTATTCGTTAGCTGCATGAAAAAATACTAATCACGCTATTTTAATCATCCGGCAGTCGGTTCCAATGCCCGACAGCCACAACTATATCCAAAACGAAAATGGAAGAATTAAGAAATACTGAATGAAGTAATACTCGATATACAGCAGGAGAAGCTGGAAATAATGGCGCTTCTTGCCCCTATGTCTATATCAAAATACAACCCAAGCGCCTCTAAGTCAGATTTCGACCTTAGAAGCCTTAATAAGGAAATATTGCCACATGTTAGCATAGATGCACGTTGAGGTTCGACCAACGTTCACGTTATGATACCCCGCCAGTAATACGGCTGGCGGGCAGATGGCAGGAATAACGACTAAAACAAATATTCATCATGGAAGAAAAGATATATAACTTGCAGAAAGAGAACAAGCTCCTCAAACTTCAATTATTGCACTTATCCGAAGATATTGAACTGATGTACGAAAGGATGGAAAAACTTGAAAGGAAGCTCAAAGAGAAGCGGGTAAAGAACCCCTACATGAAAATCGTGTCACCCGAAAGGTAGTATTCATTGCAAATATAATGTAAGCCGGATGACTATATCAATTTTCTAACATTTTACTTGATTATTTAGAAAATACACCATATATTTGCAGTATTGATATAACAAGCCAAAGAGCTGATTAACGGGCATGCCGTTGATTGGCTCTTTTTGTTTTTACAACACAAACTCAAAATAACACATGGCAAAGCCTTACAGTATCTATTTTCAGAAAATTAAGCTGGGGAGTCCTGTTATTGACACCAAATCCCAATGGGGGATTGTGTGCAAGGACTTCCCTTTTACTGTATATGGAGATATTAAGGATTTGCCCAAAAGGGACTGGATAGACCAAGACGGAGAAGACACCTTTTTCCCCGAAGAACTCTACGTGCAAGCCTATGATATAGAAGTAGAGTTTGCCTATAAAGGTGATATGGGAACAGCCAATGAAAAGATTGTCGCCTTCCTGGACTATCTGATAGGAAAAGACGGCTACGGAACAGAGTTAAAGGTTTATGACACCTATACCCAAATAGGCAGGCAGGGGGTTTATTTTAAATCTATAAAACCCGACCTTTTTGTCCGCAAGACGGATGAGGGAGATGTCGTAACTTTCAACACTGCATTTCGGGTAACCGACCCTAAAACACAAATTATTCTTACGGCATAATGGGACGGTTTATAATATACAGCAAAGACGGGCAGACGCAACGATGTGTCGCTAACAAGTTAGAGTATAACGGAGAGTTCATGGGAGCTTGTTCCGTTAACATTACCGTTACGTCCCCCACTCCGATTGATTTTACAATCGGGGACTATCTGATATATCGCGGAGAAAGATTTGAAATAAACTACGACCCTACTGAATTGAAGCAAGCCTCCAAAAATACATACGGAGAGGCTTTCAAATATGAGAACGTAGTTTTCAACTCTCTTGCAGATGAACTGACAAGATGCGAATTCCTGGACTATGTAAAAGAGGATAACTTAATTCACTACTCTTCCCTACCTACATTCAGTTTTTACGCTGAAAGCATAAATGCTCTCGCAGAAAGAATACAGGTGAACCTTGACCGTATCTATAAAGGAGAGCAAAAATGGACGGTTACGGTGCATCCCGAATATGTTAATGAGACTAACAAATCCATATCAATAAGCAGTATAAACGTTTGGGACGCACTTGCTTTGGTAAATAGCGAGTTTAAGGCAAATTTTATCATAAGAGGACGAACGATAACAATAGGCACTGCCGGAATTGCAGTAGGAAACATGTTCGGGTATGGAAAGGGAAAAGGGCTGTACTCCATACAAAAAACCGCGGACTCGTCACAGAAGATAATTACCCGCCTAAGAGCATATGGTGGTACCAAAAACTTACCGTACAACTATTATACAACATATGGAAGTCCTATTGTCGAAGCTCCCATCGAGGATGTATCTTACGGATATGACCCTAATACACATTTGATAGACGGCGCTGTTGTGACTCTTCCTTTTTATATGAAATTCCTATCCGACACAGCATTGTATGATGTGACAATCAATGGGCATTCTTATAAAATAAGAAGAGGTAGCTTTCTTGGGAAATGCTACGTTTTGTTGAATAGTGAAGCCGACAAGGACAACGTCCGCATAGGCGCAAAGATGCGGATAGAAAAAGGTATTGAGGCGGACAATGTTCCAAGAAAGTACAAAAGACCTTCTGGAGCATTAGTACCCAATAATATGGCTGTTAAAAACTTGATGCTTCCTGATTTTCCGGAAAAGACACTTGACCCATACCTTGATAGTAAAAACATAGATATTATCGGAGTTCGGGAAGGTTCGGTTTTCTTTGACGGGAGCGATACTTCTTTACCGGAAATATATCCGTCTATGGAAGGAATGACGGCACAGCAGTTGAAAGACGCGGGAATAATCGTAAATGCTACCGGAGCGTTGGATGAAATCGCTTCCGATTCAGTGAATAAGGATAATACGCCAATCGCGGATGATGGTTACTTTGAAGAAGGGGAAACCATCCCACCGTTCAAAATATATCTCAAAGACATTGGATTTGACATAAACGATTATCTAACAGGGGAAACCGCCACCATATCCATGAAAAGCGGAATGTGTGGTGGGCGTGAATTTGAAATACTTGGAGATGCAGACAAGCCCGTAAAACAAGGTGACATGTGGGTCTTGACATGCAACAGAGTCTATGATGAAGGGCTGAATCTTTATTTCCCATATAAGGATTTTACTATCAAAGCCGGAGATAAATTTGTGCTTTTGGGTATTGATATGCCGGATGTGTATATAAAAGCTGCTTCCCAAAGATTGCTAACAGCTTCTAAAGAATATCTTGCAAAAAATGATTATGTAAGATATACTTACGAGCCTAAAGTAGATGAAATATTTATGGCGCGTCACCCGGAACTGCATGACAGTATAAAGGAAGGTGATTTAATGTTGTTCGAGGATGAAGACTTAAACATCAACGGGAGCATTATTATTGACAGCCTTACAATAAAGGAAGGAGACGCTCTCATCCCAACGTATGATATTACCCTTCGCAATGACAAAGCGGTAGGAACTTTAGAAAAGATACAGAATCAGATAGACTCAATTGTAGGCGGGCAAGGCGGTGGAGGATTAACTACCCAACAAGTGGAATCAATCATTAAAGCCTTTGGAGAAAAGCTGTTTTTGAATAAAACCAAACCTGACCAAACCAGCTATTTAATAAAGTTCTTAGGCGGATTATTTTCAGACTACATCCAGTCCATGAATTTTTCTTCCGGTGCTCTCGGTGAAGGCTTTGTCATTAAAGTAGACAGCAAGACGGGTAAATCCTACATTGAAGTGGACGAACTCTTTGTGCGTATTAAGGCGATGTTCTCCGAGTTGGAGATAAAGAAGCTCTCTTATGCAGGCGGAAACTACATGTTCACCGCTGCCGGAATGAAATGCGGAAAGGTGGAAGAACACGAGGATTTTTGGCGTTGCTATCTTTTGGTGGATGATGGAGAAACGGCTATCGAGAACCCGTTCAAGGAAGGCGACCAGATACGTTTTCAAGACTTCAATATCAAGCCGGGTATCTACGAGAATGTATCCAACCGTTACTATTGGCGCTTATGTGTCGGCGTTGGTGAGGATTACATAGACCTTAGCAAGACGGACTGTGATGCAAACAGCGACATACCACAGGAAGGCGATAGCCTTGTACAGCTCGGAAACAGAACAGACAAGAAGCGTCAGAACGCAATCACCTTGTCCGTGTATGGCGATGATGCACCGAGTATCCATCAGTATGCCGGGATAGATTCCTATTCTTTAGCAGGCAAGGAAGTGACGGTTATCAGTCCGCAAGGCAACAAGTTCATGGGAGACTTTATCTTGAAAACGGGGATAAATATTATGACCCAGTTCAAGATATTGGAAGATTTGATTTACTCTGAAATCTCCAAAGTGCTTGACGAGGTGCAGGCAAAGGATAATTATCTGTATAACGCATCATTTGCAAGCAATACGAACGGTTGGGAGACAAAGAACGATGTTCGTTTCTTTACTGTGAACGGAAAGTTCTTATTGGTTAACGACAAGTTCTATTCCCGCAAGGATGCTATGGCTGCCATTATCAGAGACGGAGATAGAAACGTGCTTCGTATCCTTTCTTCCGGAATTAAACAGTCAAATGCGGATTTAGCCAATAAACCGACCTATGAGGAAGGGGAAGAACCGAAGAAGTTCTTTATCTCTTTCCGGTACAGGGTAGCTACAGCCGGAACGCTGACAATAGGATTTCCCGGTCAGAACCTGCATTTCACCGAACGTCTTGAACCGAGTGAGGAATACGCAATGAAAGAGTATTCCGGCACATGGGACGGAACGGGCGATTTTGAGTTGAAGTTTACGGGGGATATATACATACATTCGCTGGCTCTTACCGAAAACGCATTCGAAGATTTATATACAAAATTGAGTTCCGAAATAGAGCAGACAGCGGAAAGTATCAGGTTGGAAGTAAAGGAACTCTCAGAAAGTAACAATCAAAGGTTCTCACAGATTGAGCAGACAGCGGAAAACCTCAAATTGTCTGTTACAAAAATAGAGGAAGATGTAACGCAGTTGGGGCTGGACATCAATGGAGTTACCGATGAACTTAAATTATATGTCAAAAAAGACGGATTAGGTTCAGAAATCAATGTGGCACTTGATAACATTTCCGTGGTTTCCAAAAACATATACTTTACCGGAGATATATCCGCCAACGGGAATGTGTCTATTCAGGCAGACGGGACAATAAAGGCTATTGGTGGATATTTTGAAGGAGAGATAAATGCAAACAGCGGGGTGTTTAAAAATGTAAGAACTCCTAACAACTCTTTGGTGATAGACGAAAATGGGAATGTTAGCATTGTTGGCAAAATGTCAACCGCTTCGTCAGGTACAAAAATAGAAATAAACCCAAATTCAAACAGCCTAAAATTTTATAATTCAAAAGGATATGATGTGGGTGGAATTTCATTCCTTGATAGTGGAGGCGGAGGTACTTCTGTTACTTACCCAAGATTAAAATTGGACAATATAGCAAGTGATGGCAACTTAACTGCGTCTACCACCCTTTTTGCAGGGTCATTGTCAATGATTTCAAATTTAAGTGGGTCAAGATACCAAGTGTCTCTTGGCATCTACGGACTTTCTTTTTATAAAGATGGAAGATTAACTAAATCATACCCAAGCTCATGAAAAAGATAAATTTTAAACAATTACTGATTGCTACGGACATTACCCGTAAGCATTGTGAAAATATAGATTGTAGAGAGAATTTTGCGAATGTATTATACCGGAACGGTAACGGTATCGCATCGCATGCACTCGCTTTGAAGATATACAATTCCAATGAAGAGACAGAATATACTGATGAAGAAGTGTCCTTGATACAAGAGCATGCAAATACTTTTTGCAAACCCTTCTTTATTGACGCGCTCAATCGTGCTATCAACAATCAACCGGAAGAAGCAACCGATAAACAGGAATAATTATGGCTTGGACAGAACAGGATTATCAAGAAATAGTTGCCCGTCTTATGGCTAACTCCATAGGGGTTAATGAAGTACCGAATGCGGACAAAGCGGATGATGTAACGTCATTGCCTGCATTTAAACCTTCAGGAAGCAACAGTGAAGCTTCTGTGGTCAATTATCCTTTAGAATTTTTGAAAGGAGAAAAAGGCGAGCCAGGTATACAAGGCGAACCGGGAAGCTCTTTCCGTGTGGCTGGCGAATACGATACCCTTGAAGCCTTGAAATCCGCTGTTCCCGATGGTTCGGCAGTTGACGGGTTTATGGCTGTAGGCACGGAAGCCCCTTATGATTACTACGCATGGGTGAACGGTGAATGGGTAAGCCAGGGTAAGATAGGCGGCATAGAAGAAGCGCCAACTGATGGAAAGGCATACGGTCGTAAAAATGGGAATTGGGCGGAAGTTCCTGAAAAATCCGACGTCCTCACCAAAACCAACAGTGAAAGTTTCACCCCAACCTCGGACTATCAGCCTGCAACGAAGAAGTATGCGGATAATATCAATTATGGTAAGGTTATTAACGTTTCTGTGGGCACTTATCTTGTTACCAATAAAAACGAAAAAGACAGGGAAGCAATAGACCTTATAAACACCATCTTTGGTTCGGTTGATAATCTGAAAGAAATAATCCAGGATATTATAGCGAACCACACCAAGTATTATTTTCACAGTTATAATAGCAAAGATAATTGTATTGAACTTAGTAGCATTTACTCTTTTCACAACCCTGAAACTGAAGAATATAACTTGCAATGCAATATCAGTTATTATATTAATAACGGTCCTGTTTCCAAGCGTATGGGATTTAAACTAATGCCCAATGATGAAGACTGCGCTGCCTCTATAGAAGATATACTCACTTCCGATAATCTACAAAGAGTTGTTAAACGTACTAAAACTGAATATGATAGTATCGGTACTAAAGATAATTCTACAATGTATGCTGTAATTGAATAAAAACTTAAAGATATGGATAGTAATTTAAAAGTTGGTTCTAATAATGCAGGATTGTTTATTGGTAATACTGAGATATTAGGGGGGGGGGTAACAGTTAATTATGAAGATGGTTTCTTTAATGACCCTGGTTCTGCGTGTATTATAGTTAATAATTCGCAAGAAACTAAATCTTTTAATATAGATAATAATACAGTTAATGTTGCTTCAAATAGTATTTCCTTTTTATATAATTATTCCAATTGGAAAATATCTACTAATACAGATATTATATATGATTTTCGTTTTGGCGATACTGATAATGGAGAAGCTAATGATACTATTACAGCAAAGGCAAATGATGTATTATTTAATTTTACTGGTTATGGTTCTTATTTAGTTTTAGTAATAAAAGAATAAATATAATTGATATGGATAAAGATACGAAAGATATTAACGGGGGGGGTAAGAGTAGGTATAAGTAATACGAGTATTCGTATTGGAAATCAACTTATTGCTGGCAAAGAATTTGATTGGAGTAAATTATATGATGCTTTAACTTATTTACCGCCTACTGAAACGTTATATAAGACAAGAATGTTAATAATAGCCAATCTTAGCTCACATAATATTAGTCTATATAGAAGTGGACAGTTAACTACTGTTGAAAGTGGTAAAATAGATTGGTATTCTAATGGTGTAGGTAGTAATATTAATTTTAATATACAAAATGAAAATGTTGACGACCCTGTTAGATTTTTAGAAATTTATAAATGTTATTTAGTAGGTGAAAGCAATCAGCAATTAGACGTTAAAGAAGGTGTATGTCAACCTGGAAGTGGTATTTGTGCTTTTGCTGAGAACGATTATGATGATTTAGATTATATGGTTTTTATTTTTGATTATAATGAATAAATAAGATGATGTATATAAAAACAATCTACTACAACAACAAATTAGCGAAACTCATCCTCTTTGGCAGCTACACGACAATCATGCTCTTCGGCTTCATCCTTACGAAGCTGAAAGAACTGTCCGAAACGACTATCCGTCATGAACGGACACATCAGAAACAGTTCTTCGAGTGTATGGAGATAGCGGCTATCCCGTCCGTATTGCTGGCATTCCATGTCAGTGCGTGGTGGTTGTTACTTATCCCGCTATTCTACTACATTCTTTATTTGGCAGAATGGTTTGTAAGCTTCGTGTATCACTTGTTCACAGACAACAAGATTGGGGACGGAGAGGTCAATAAAAATGCTTACCGTGCAAGCGCATTTGAAATGGAAGCCAAATTCAACCAGGACAACCCGAACTACTTGAAAGAACGTAAATGGGGAGCGTGGTTCCGCTATTACGGCAAGATATGAAAATCCCGTCCTACTCTCACGAGCAAAACGGAATGACAGTAGTTAGCTTATTTGATAAGAGACACAAAGATAGGAATAATTGACAAATAACGATAAGATGAGTACAGAAGTTGTAAATGCAGCCCTTCAAACAGGCAAGGGTATTAGTGATTTTGGAATGATGGCTATAACCGCAGGCTTTTTCCTTGTGTTATCAGCCTTGTTGATGGTGGCGTGCTTCCGTTGGTTTATGAATATGGTAAACCAGCTTATGACATCACAGAAAGAGATAAACCAAGACTATAAGGACACCATGAGGCAACTATTGGAAGAAACCCGTGCGCAGAATGAGCGATTGAACGTGCTATCGGAAAGTCTAATGCCCGAAACTCAGCTGCGTATAAAAACGCTAAGCAATGTATTCTTCGACCTTTCCGTTGAGAAGGTGTGCCGCATTATTAAGAAAGTACGTGAAGAAAACCATATATCAGACAAGGAAGCTACTGCAAGAAAGATACGCACATTGCTTACAAACATACACGAGGACAGAAATTCAAAACTTGACTGCTTTTCGTATCGTGGGAACAGGCTTTCGGAATACACGGAAAAGAAATGGATAGAACAGGTTGCTAAAGCCGTTGAAGCGGAGATTTACAATGAAAACGGAGCGAACAACGGCAGGGCATACACGAATGTAGAGTCGGTCTATGCGAATATAAGATTGGAATTTTATCACAATTTGAATGAAAGATAAAGATGTATGGAAGAATGGAAAGATATTAAAGGGTTCAATGGATTTTTTCAAGTCAGCAATTTAGGGAATATCCGTTCTGCAGACAGAAGTTTTACTAATAAAAATGGACGTAGATATTCATTTTCCGGTAAGCCTCTTAAACAGCAAAGTAGTAAAAATGGATATAAACTTTCTTGTTTTAACTTTAATGGTAAGTTATATCGCTTCCTTACACATAGGCTCGTTTATGAAACCTTTATTGGAGTCTTAGATGAAAGGTTGGTAGTAGACCATATAAACGGTAACAAGACAGATAATAGAGCATCAAACCTCAGGCAAATAACAAGCAGGGAGAACACAACCATCTGTCGTAAAAGAAAGCACCCAGTGGGATGTAACTCGGTAAATGGGAAGTACTATATTGCAAGTTTTGGCATTGGGAAAAGCAATAGAGTTTATCTCGGCTGCTTCAATTCGGAAAAAGAAGCGGAAAAATCCTATAATGACGCTTTGGTTGAATACAACAATACAGGAACTATAACAATACGCCCTAAAAGAAAGATTAATAAAGTAATTAATGGGATGAAGGTATGTTCTAAATGTGGAATAAATAAATCTGTTTCGGAATATTCGCTGTGTAATCACGGACATCCATATAGCATGTGTAGGAGTTGTGTCAATAAAAGAAAGAGAGAGAAGAAGTGTGAAATAATAACTAAAGATAAGGAGTAACAAAATGAAAAAGAAACTGATTATCGCGGCGATTGTTATCGCTATTATCGTGGGAGTTATGCTGTACATGCACTACACCCCGTTTTGGGTGAACTTGACTACTGTTGTATCATTCGGTGTCGGTGTTGTTGCCGGATGGGTGGCTCGTTTAGTTTATGACAAATATTTCAAGGAGGACGTGCAGAATGAAAATATTGATTGACAACGGGCACGGAAGTAACACTCCGGGCAAGTGTTCACCGGACGGAAGATTGAAAGAGTATGCGTATGCCCGTGAGATTGCCATACGTTTGGAAGCCGAATTGCGCAAACAAGGCGTTGATGCCGAACGTATCGTCAAAGAGGAAATAGACGTTCCCCTATCGGAGCGTTGCCGTAGAGCAAACGAATACAAGGCAAGTGACACAATTCTCGTATCTATCCACTGTAATGCAGCGGGAAGCGGCTCTGAATGGATGCAGGCACGTGGTTGGGAAGCATGGACTTCGACAGGTCAGACGAAAGCCGATAAATTAGCTGATAGCTTATATGTGGCAGCCGGACGACTTTTGCCGGACATGAAGATACGCAAGGATATGACGGATGGCGACCCTGATAAGGAAAGCGGGTTCTACATCTTGAAGCACACGAAGTGCCCGGCAGTCCTTACAGAGAACCTATTCCAAGACAATAAGGAAGATGTTGGCTTCTTATTATCGGAAGAGGGGAAGCGGGCAATAGTGGACTTGCATGTGCAGGGAATTGTGAACTATTTGAATAACTCTAAAAAGTAAACATCATGGCAGCAGAAGTTTTATCATTTCAACAAGAAGAAGGCAAAACAGCGTATTACGCAACGTTTGTCAGTGACGGTAATCCCGTTACCATACAGATAAAGAACAAGGGCGGATATGTGACCGCTTTCGCAGGAATTGATGATTTGGAGCCCGTTCCGCTTTATCCCAACGCATCCCAATATAACGGTGCGTCCAATACGATTTTCCGTATCGCAGGGATAGCGAATGGCATAAACGTCACAATTAAGAGCGCTACCGAAGTATTGGAAGCCAAAATGATTAAAGAGGGATAGTCTATGAAACCAATCACTATCCCCAACATCGGCATTCCGACAATCGGTATTCCTACTATCGGTATACTTACTATAGGGTATTCATATATCAAGGATAATAAGCCGGACCCATCCCCTGATGGAAGGTATTTATTATTATCGGATGGCACTCCGTTATTGTTGGCTAACGAAGAGCCGATATTACTTACAAATAACAAAAAATAAAAAGATATGGCAGAAGGATTACAAATAGGAGAACTCCCTCAAAAGGAGAACTTAACAGGAAACGAGCTGATACCTTTTCAGCAAGGTAGTAGCAACGGCTCAATGAGTACCGCTACATTGAAGAAATACATCGGCACTGGTGGTGGCACTGGTGGCGGCACTGACTATATGAACTACATCACCGAGTATAATGTTTCCGTCCATCATCCTACTTCGGGTACCGATGGAACAAACCGATATACACTTGAGACAGCGATAGTCCAAGTTCCGCCAGAACTTAGAAATATCGGACTGAAAGTATCATTCATCAATTCAGCCGGAAAAGTAGAAACGTGGGAGTTCCAGGGCGGAACGTTTACTGATGTCGATGGTTGGACAGATGGAACAGAAAAAATAGCCAAGTTAGAACGTATCCTTTTTATCGACAAGGCAGAGTCGGTTCTTGCTTTTCCGCTGTCTTCTCCTAAAAAAATGAGTTATTGGAACCTTGCAATTCCTGATACAACGTTCAAAAAGTGCAGTGCGATAAGATTTACTGCTTGGGCTGCCGGTGCAAAAATTGCCTTACACAAATATAACCCCAGTACTCGGAAACAAACTCTTCTTGAAGATATACCGACACCTACAACGGATGGAATCAACGAAGTCTGGTTGTCCAAAACGTATACCATTGAGGATGATGAAAGATTCTTTATCCGCTTAGTATCTGAATATGGACTTGCTTTTACCGAACATGACCAGCCAATGGTCACCATTGCAATCAGCGGTGACACCATAACTGAATATAGAGATAGAAACGGGTATCCGTTAATCCAGCTAATATCAGAAAGCAGTCGGCTTACAGATGAAATGGGCCAGGTCCAAAAAGACGTATCCGAATTGGACAAAAGGGTTATAGCCAACACTGCATTAATCGGGGAGCTTGAGAAAAGGATTTCCACTGTTGATGAAAGCGAATGTGCCGGAATTGATGAGGATAGTCTTACTGTAACAGAAGGTTCGGGTAGTTTCTGTTATACTGTTCCTTTTACGGACTTTGCACAACTTGACATTACAAATGTCAATCGTAGAAAAGACCCGTACAAGGCTTTACTATACGACAGAAATGACAACCTTATATTGTATGCTGTTGAAAGGAGCGGAAATAATGAAGATACAACAACAATCCATAATCGGAGCGGGCTCATTTCCAAAATAAAATTTGTGTTTATAAACAGACAGGATAAGGCTGTTTTTTCATTAAGCGGCAAACCGGTATCAATATCCAACCTTGAGGAAAAAAACAACCTGTATATCACTGACGGATGCGGATTTTTATCTTCATTCGATAAAAAACAAGTTATTGGGAATAAGAAGTGGGAAATATTGGATTACCAAGTAGTATGCAATATCATACCGGTCAAGGCAGGCAGTAGTATATATTTGAGTGTCGGCGGTTCAGGCTGGGGGACAGTTACATATATTGTTAGAGGTTCTGTTGTTTTGAGTAAAAATGAAAGCTTTGCTTCAAAATACAGATTTACACCTTTGTTCCCTTCCGATGAAATTACAGAAGACGGATTTATCGTAATGGACCAACAAAATAACGAACCTTATGTGATTAAAACAACTCCCATTGCCGATGTTCCATCGAATTATACTCGTTTGTCAATAATAGCCCAGGAAGAGTCCGACAGTACGGAAAGAGTTCCTTCTTCCGCTTATGTTAAAAAACTTGTTTCTCCATTCCAGGCAGACTATTATTCCGGTATGGTAGTTGGATTTGTCGGAGACAGTTATGCGGATAATGGAGCAAACATATTCACACCCGCCGGGGAACTTTATCATCCTACATACCCTGAAATCTTTGCCCGTAAACATCCAACTGCCATTACAATAGACAAATGCAAGGGCGGTGCGGCAATATCAACAGGTGGAAGTTACGGTCAAGGAATAATTTATAACAGGGCCAAATCAATAATCGATGAATATGGTGATAAGTTGAGTGTTCTGCCATATCCGATTGGAAAAAGCGACAACCTTACTCATTCGATTGAGGGCGGCAAGATACATCTCGGCATTGCTGAAATGGATTATATAGTCGCCAATATATATCCTAATTCCGCAGACTCAAGGCAGGACCGTCTTACCATGCGGGTATACTCGTACAATGAAGACGGTACCTATACGAAATTGTGCGAATGCTATGTTCAACACGAGATGAGTGACCGTACAAGATGTATCAAGGCCTTTTATTTTGACAAATCCGTCAAAGCAAATGAAGGCGAGACCCTTGCCGTGGACTTTATTGTCTGGTCGACTTCTTTCGGAACGTCAGATTCCGCTGTTTTTGTAGTAAATGATAGCGGCAGTTATGTTTGTAATGGAGAATCGGAAAACGGTACACCGCTTATGCAGTTCGGAACATTGGGAAAGTTGGATTATATGGTATTCCAAGGCGGAATCAACGACCAAGGCGGTGGAGCTCCCATAGGTAAGTTAACAGACGGCTATGATATGGAACAGAACTTTGACCCGGCAACTTTCTACGGCGCAGTTGAAGCAATGGTTGTTTATGCCCGTAAAAACAGCAAGCGGACCCGACTTGGATTTGTCATTATGCCATACAGAATGGATGATTACAGTTCTGCAATAAAAGCGGTATGCAAAAAATGGGGAGTTCCTGTTATGGATACCAATGAACTGATTGGTGTCATGACAAATGGGCTTAACGGCCAATATCCGGCCAGGAGTGACGGGGCTTGGTGGACAAATAACCCTTATTACAATATAAACCCAAACGGTGAGTCCAACAATCACCCTTCACCAATCCTGTACAATCTTGTGAATGGAATGATTATGAAGTGGATAGAAACATTATAGAGCATCTCCTATGTTTTAATTTTTAACTCATCCCGGCACTTCACAGTCCGGGATGAAATTAATATCATAAATATATACTAATTGTTATGAAAAATAACATCTTAGGTGCGGTGGTCTATCTATCCACCGCCATAGTATTCGGTGGCAGTACTGCACTGCTGATGCTCTTTATCAAGGAGAACAGCGACCGTTGCCACTACTATAACGGCAAGTGGAACAAAGCAGACTTGCTGTGTGGAGCTGTCGCAATATGTGCAGGCGTGGTTGTAAATCATTATTTGTTGAGGTCATGAAAAAACTACCCTGGCTATTAGTTGTATTGCTGGCAATCGCTTGTGTGGCGGTTTGGTTCTGTCCGCACGAGCCTTTGCCGGCAGAAATACGTACCGAAACAAAGATACAGACGGTTGTCAAACTTGATACAGTTCTTATCTCCGCACCGATAGCGGTCTTTTGGCAGATATTGCCGAATGACACTGTACGTATAGGTGATACCTTGCTTCATCGCAGAAAGGTTGTGTATGAAGATAGCCTGTATCGTGCGGTGGTGAGCGGATATGTAGACCCGCGACTGGATAGTATGACTGTGTATCCGAAGACGGTTTATCAGACGGTGACAAATGACATCTACCATCCGGTTCCCATCAAGCCGAAGAAAAAGCGTTGGGGATTAGGGTTGCAGACTGGGTATGGTTATCCGAGTGGAATGTACGTAGGCGCAGGAATAAGTTATAATCTATTTGTATGGTAAGAAAGAAATTAACGATGTAGAAGTTGGCTTGTAGCTGACACTCTTTCGGGGCTTAGAGTAAAAAGAAAGCCCCCAACGTTCAAATAATTATTGCCACATAAAAATTTGAAAAAAGCATAAGACACCGCACGTTGGAGGCTTTAATATCTTCAACACGGTATCTTATGCTTTGTTCGTATATAATAATCAAATATTTTATGTGGCAGGGCAAAGATAAATATAAAATTCAGAAAAACTATGTGTAAGTCAGAAATCTTTGCCGAAACAATCAATCTCGTGGCGCAGGAGACCGAAATACCCGCCAGCCGAATACTATCTTCGGATAAGGATACGGAAACCGTAGACGCCCGCTATTTGCTTGTACAGTTGCTTGTCGAAAGGGGAATGTATCCTTCGCAGATAGCTCCTAAAATCCACAAAACCAAACGCGCGATAAACTACATGATTTCCAATTTTCAAGAACGTATGGAAGGCGGGAAAATGTTGAGAATATATTGGGAAAACATTAGGAAAGCGTTGGGAAACAACTGATTTCATGGCAGTATCGGTATTTATACTTTTGTGATGCGGTTGATTTTGACCGTAATACAAAATATAAATCTCTATGGAAAGAACGTATGTCTTCAATCAAGACGGGAACAACGGAAATGGTGGCGGAAGCAAATTCGACATCATGGCTATGTTGCCCAACTTGATGGGAAGCAAGGGTGTAGACCCCGGACTTCTCGCTTTACTGAACCAGGGACGTGGCAGCCAAGACCAATGGGGCGGCTCGTGGTGGTTCATTTGGATTATCCTTTTGTGGTTCTGTTGGGGCGGCAACGGCTTTGGCAACCGCTTTGGCAATGGTGGCGGTCTGCCTGCCGAGCTTAACGGTGATGTCGGTCGTGAATACCTGATGTCAGCCATTCAGGGCAATGGCAATGCCATCAACCAGCTTGCTTCTTCTTTGAACTGCTCTACCCAACAGTTACAGAGCGCCCTGTGCAACATCCAGGGACTTATCGCCAATGTAGGAAATCAGGTGGGCATGTCAAGCCAGCAAATCATCAACGCATTCCAGTCCGGAAATCAGGCTGTTCTTACTCAGATTGCAGATTGCTGCTGCAAGACTCAGAACGCCATTACCACAATGGGCTATGAGAACCAGCTTGCGATGTGCAATCAGACCAACGCGCTTGTCAACACGGCCAATCAGAATGCTCTTTCATTGCGTGACGGTGCGACCGCCAATACCAATGCTATCCTTGCGAAGTTGGACGCTATGCAGAACCAGGCATTGCAGGACAAGATTGCGGCTCTTACAGCAGAAAAAGCCACTTTGACTGCTGAAATCTCCCAACGTAACCAGAATGCTACTATCCTGAATTCAGTAGGACAACAGATTGCTCCTTTGGCAGCAGGCTTGCAGGCATTGCAGTCCGATGTCGATGGAATAAAATGCAAGATGCCTAACACTGTTCCGGTTGTTTACCCTAATATTCAAGCCATCAACACAGATTGTTTCCGTGCTGCGGCTTTCGGTGCTTACGCCGGTGATGCAATGTATGGACGTGGCGGTTGTGGTTGTAACAACTACTGGGGTTAATTCCGGTAAGAAAGGGGGTAATTATGTGGCCTAACTTTTTTACAGGATTTCCTTTCTTGTTCCCTACTATTGGAAGGGCTAATTTCAATACCCTTCCTACGGTAGCCGTAACGGTCGGCACGGAGAACGTGACTTTGGAGCTTCCTAACCATGCGTTCCGTAACAGAAGCTATGTAGGCGGTTTCTATGTCAGTCTCCGCCAGGCAATACCTGCCGGTACGACTGCTACACTCCCGATACTGATAGGGACTAACGGGGATACAAGACCGTTGCTGGCTTACAACAATGAGCCGGTGACTGTCGGCAACCTTGCTGGAACGGGTATCTACGAAATCCACTATAACAAGTACACCAACGAACTGTTCCTTGTTAACGGTGGGTATCGTCCGACAACCGCATCGGCACCGACTCCGACAGCAGAAGCAACCGCTCAAAAGAGCAAGTAGTTAACATGGGGCTTTGTGGTTGTTTCCAAAATGGGAATAGCCACACCCCTTTAAAATCAAACCAATATGTTTCAATCACTTCGTACCAATAACCAGTTGTATATACTTCATAAGGATGCTAACCCGTTTATCGAATACGGTCCGGTAGTCAGCGTTTCCGCTCCCAAGCCGAAATATCCTATGGCACCCCCTATGGGACAGTTGCCCCAAATGGAAATGGTTGTGGATGTCGTTGTCTGTATCAACGGGCAGAACACTACTTTCCAAAATCTACCTGCCGGCATGGATATAGCCGACTTTGGACAGAACGGTAATATCGTAGTGTCATGTTCTCGTGATGCGATGAACAACGAGGTCGCTTCTATGAAACAGAAAAGCATAGACATTATCAACAGCATGGACTTCCACAATTCCGTCATTGCGGGATGTGATAAGATGCTGACGCTCTTGAACCCCGAATTTGCAGAGAAACAACGTCAGGAACAGGAAATATCCTCTCTGAAAGGGCAAATGGCAGAAATGAGCAAGAACATGTCCGACCTTATGGAATTGAACAAACGGCTTATGGAACAGCTCGGAGTGGCTGAAACATCTAAAACAAAGAAATAATATGGGAATGTGGGAAATATTGGAAGAAGGGCGCGGAGAATATGACCGTGACTTCGGTATGAGAGGCGGTAATCCTATGGAAGAAGCCTATAGAGAGGGTTGCCGTCATGGTTACGAGAGAGCCATGCGTGAGATGCAGGGCGGTGAAATGGGCTATCGTAACAGCGGTGGTTCACGCGGTGGAAGCTATAGCGGCGGCTCAGATATGGGCGAACGCCGTATGCCGGGTTACTTCCCGGAATATCCGGTTTACAACGAACGCCGCGATTCACAGCCTTACGGTGATGATATGGGCGAACGCAGACGCAGACGCGCCAACGGAGAGTTCATGTAATGGAGAGGGGATTATTCCCCTCTTTTGCCAATCACTTAAAATCAGGAAAATATGAAACAAAGATTAGATACATACGACAGAATACCGCCTGCAATGGCTGACTATCTCAGCCAGTACGGATGGCATTTCAGCAAGAAGATGTGCCTATGGGCTGTTTCCCGCATGAAGATGGAAAACAAATCTACGGGCAAGGAGGAAAAACTTGAACCAATCAGCAAAGAGCAGGTAGAGGAGCTTCTGAAAAAGTACAGTGTAAACCTGGAGAAGGATGCAGGGTACGACAGTGTTTACGTGGCAAACATGGCGAAGTCGGATTACTACAAAAGTTCTATCACTGACGAAGCCCATCTCGCATTGTTCATTAAGGATTACATAGATGATGTGGACACTTACAATGGAATGCCTTTCACTCGGTTCTATGCCGATTGTATAGGCTCCGGCAATCCTATCATGTGGGAACAGATGATGTAGCCTATGATAATACAGGAATTTTACATACCGGATTATGATTGGGAAGTGCGTGTATATTATGCGGTGGACTGCTATTATACCGACCGCATCATCGCCGACCTTCAGCGGGTAGGATGCAGGGGGATGGATTTGGCGAATGCCTATAAGAACATGCGCTCCTGCAATCTGAATACGGGTATCACTTACTCCAATATCCGAAACAGGCAGACCGTAATGGTTATAGCCCTTACTTCTTCCCCGGCAGAGTTTCAAAACTCTTTCGACCATGAAAAGGGGCATCTATGCCGGCATATCTCACGGGCGTTCGGCATCGACCCGTATGGAGAAGAAGCGCAGTACCTTAGCGGATATGTGGGACAGAAGATGTTCCCGGTAGCGAAGAAATTTTTGTGTGAACATTGCAGACGTAGCTTATGTGGAAAATAGTACAAGCCATTTTATCAGGCAAATCACGGGAAGAAGTATATAACATGCTTTCTCCCGAACAGAAAGAGACGCTGAACAGCCTTGCCGCGGCAAATGGTATAAACCGCCAACAACGTAGAAAACTTGAACGTGATGCGAAAAAGGGATTACATAGATGAACTGCTTGAATTGGCGGACAATGTCCTTTACATGGACTATTGCCGCCTTTTCCGGGTTATCCAATGGAACGTTTAGAACGCTTTGAACGGATTCTCCATTGGGTTATACCGCTTGCCGTTTTGGTGAGGGTTATATCTGTATGCCTGTAAGTTTACTATCTGCATTTAACTTTTGTAAGTCCATACTTAGCCAACCTTAGATATATCGTCCTTACACTTACATTCAACATCTCTGCCATTCTGCGGGGCTGTATATTTTCTTCCTTGTACAACTTGGTAATGTTTTCTTCCGAAAGTGGGTCAACGAAAGGTTTCTTAGGCTCTGTTATCCCCATCCGTTTACGTGCTTTCGCTGCATATGCTTCATTCTGTTTGTCTTTTGTGACGTAAATAACAGTGGTCTTGTTAAGGCGTAGAGGGAATAGCCTTCTTTCCACTTCCTTGTGTTGTTCGGCAAGGCTTTCTACATCCCCGTTGACCGTAGTGTCAATCTTCTTGTATTTGTCCGGGATGCGGGAATGTCTGTCTCTGATTATTCTGTCTGCTCTTCTCATGACTTCTCTTCATTGTCTGAAAACACTAAATTTTGTACTTCTTCTTCCCATATATCTCCCTCATTTCCTTCAAAGTCAAGATATACCGTATCTTTAGGGCTTGGATTGTTGAAACTAGAAAGCATCCCTATTACCTGCATGGGTATGGAAAGTCTTTCTCCTTGTGGTGACGGGAGTTTTATTCTCACCCGGTCACCGATTTTTAATTCTGTTATATCCATTATTTTATTATACTAAATTTATGATACCACTTGTCCGCATGGCTGAACCATCCTATAATGAATGATTTGCCGAAGAGGGTTGCTTTGTATAGTTTACTCATATGCCTATTTCTTTTGCGTAGCGTTTCAATTCTCCAATGGAAAATAATCTCTCTTTCTCGTAAATCCCGGCTGCACTATGTTCAAGACTACATCCATTGGAATAATGCCACCCTTCAAGGAATAGCACAGCATCGCATTGAAGAAGGGCGGTAATATCCCTGCCTATATGCTCTTCATAACTCGTGTCCGGATTTGAAGACACCTCTAAGGGAGATACCGCTTCAAAACCAAGTTGTTCTATAAACTCGGAAGCGGATTTGCATCTTTTCTCAACATCTTTTATGTCATACCCGGTGATAGGCAGACTGATATATATTTTCTTTTTACTCATGTGTTTCTTTGTTCTTTAATTTATCAAGGAACTTGCTATCTCCCGAATAATCCGCACCGATAGCCTTTTTACTTTCAACAATCTGTTCCAAAAGGGTTATAGCTTCCTTTTTCACTTCTTCTACTTCATTATAACCGCAGGCTTTATCAACCAACTGCTCCATAGTCGATTTAGGCTTGGAAAGCTGTTCTTTGAGCTTGTTTAATCTCCAGTAGCAGTAATCAATTGTGGCGACGTGTTCTAAATTACTCATAGTTGCTTTTTCAATAATTCCGGGCTGTCGTAAATATTGCCTGCATATCTAATCCCGAACATATCTATCATTTGTCCTATTGGCTTATTTCCAAGATTTTGAGACAGAACTTCTAATAGCACAAAAGAACCGATTTTATCACTATACACTACTTCACATAGTACACCAGTGCATTCAACCAAATCATGCTCATATATTTCTCTATCATTGTATTTAACTCCCGTGAACTGCCCAACAGTTTCAGCCCATACGTCATCGCACCGGCAGTTTTCCGGAGAATATATCTTTGCCTTGTCTGTGAAGATAAGTCCGTTTTCGCCCCTTCCGGCAGTATAGAAAAAAGAGAGAAATCCATATATCCATTTCCCCGTATCAGTACTTTTCCCTCTGAATTTTATTTCACGTTTCATAATCAATATCTTTTCTCGTTTTTAATCAATCAGTTCAAATTCATATACGAAAACATAAGGATTGGACGCCCATGTACCTTTGCCGGAGACTTTATCTATCAGTTCTGCGAATGCGTCACGAGGATTATTGTAGTCGGGTATATCTGCATTATGGAATGAATAAAAAGGAATATCCTTTTGTCCAGCATCCCATTTAAAAATTCCTTCCTTAAAGCAATCTTCATCGGATATGTTCTGCAACCGTTCTATCTTGATGTCGGTAATGCGGATATGATGGGGCATGAGGTCAGCCTTTGTAAACATGGTATTACTCCATCCTGCTCCCATTTCTTCCATTGTAAGATATTTTTCACCTATTTTATATAGAAGTAATGTTTCTTGGGCTTCATCCCGTTTTTCTACTACATCTTTGTATCTCTGTGCAACGGCAACGACTTCACTTACTTTGTATTTTGGAATATTCCAACCCGTAAAGTCTCCTTTGTCGTTTTTCCAACCAAAAGCATAATTTAATGGAGATACTATGTTCCCGTCATTATCGTAATCATTTGATTCAAAAACGGGGAATACAATATCATAAGTTTCATTTGGTCTGTCATACTTGCAGACCCTTCTCGTCATAGCCTTCCGACCATCCAATACAGCCTGGGTTAGGCTATATTTATCATTGAACATTATCTTCTTCATTGCTGTTTCTCCTCTACTTTAAAAGATAATTTCTCAAGTTTCTCCATCTGCTTACGAAGAGAAGCGATTTTCCTAATCTTCATTTCTTCCGCCTTTTTCAACGCTTCGGATTTATCGATGAATGCGTTTTCCCCTATACGGAAGTAAGAACATAAACCATCCCTTACATATTCTCTATCTTCAAATCTACTTCTAATAATATCTGTTTCTATCTCTTTAATACCTTCTGTTAAGGCATACTTTGTTATAAATACTTTTGCCATAGTTGTAATCATTTATAAGGTTAAAGTGAATTAAGAGAGGCAGCGGACACGGGGCGAACCCAATCGTCACTGTCCTGAATGTTGTCGTATCTAAAACCGTCGCCCCAACTGAGAATAAAATTGCGTTTGTTTCCTTTTCTCGTAGAACACCAATACCAGTCATCTTTCACTGGTTGTTTTCCGCAGATAGCTAAGGCTGCATTCAGCATAACCTTATGTTCATACCCTAAGACACTCTCTTGTAGTGTAGGAATGCGCCAACTTAATCCACATAAGTCCAATGCTATGACTTTCTCAGCAATTTCGCTTCCGGATGCAGCCAATGCTTTGGTATTGCCTATTCCATCGGTATCCTTCATGCCTTCTTCTGTGGTTGGATATATCTTTCCTGTTTGCTCTTTCTCCCAATCAAGAAGAATATGGGTATCATTATCCATATCTTCCGGATAGAAGAATAAAGCATTGCCATCATGGATAATAACTGCACATTGTGCCTGTTCGTTTTCTTCATGCAGTCCCCAAAATTTAGGTTTTACAAAATTCTTATTGACGGTAAAGATGAATACACCATTACCTACATTTTCTTTTGTGTAAATTCCTTTGCTCATAATCATATAAGTTTTAATATTTCTCAAAATTTGGGATTTGTAAATAGAAAGAGTTTCGAGACATGGGAAGCCAACACTTTTGCTCCTCATTGCACGTATTCCAATTATCTTCCCCAAATTCATCATTTAATGCTTCCACTATCTTATAGGCTACATCTTTTACAAAACGAGTATTAAGTATCCTCTTGCCTTTAATAACGATTGTAGGTGTATAGAGTGAAATTTTATACTCCCCACCGTTTTCTATCGACCAGCTACCTTGTGCTACTGTAATGTGCGGATTGGTTTCATTCTTATACTCTTGTACTATACTTAGATAGCCATTAAAATAGTTGGCTATTAGTTCCGACTTATATACTTTTAGCCCCGTTGCTTTTTCTAAAAGTTTTCTAAGCCTATAAGCATCATTTACAACAGGGTCCATTCTCATATAAGTTTTAACGCTTCTTGTATCCCGGCTTCCAGTGCTTCCTCGTAGGTGACATATACTTTATAGCCATTCCCTTTGTTTATTTCGTTCTCCATCCAGTCGCTTTCTTCTGTTGGAACATTGAAATCACAAAAAGAAAGCTTCCATCTTTTTCCAATAACAGGTTCTACATATACATACACACCTCTTATTTCACGCAGCCACTTTTGGGCGATATACAATGTTGGACACAAAAATTCAACTGATTCGTCATCTATTTCCATACAACACGACATACTTTGCGGAAGGTTATATTTTGTAATAACCTTATTACGGTCTATTAGGTGTTCACACTTCCAATCAAATCCTTTCTCCTTCAGCAACTTCGCTGTTTCTAATGTTACGAGTTCTTCGGTCATGGCTATTTTATTTTAGGTTTTTCATTGTACTCTTTGGCATTTTTAGCTTTTTCACACGCTTGTCTTTTCATAACTGTAGGACAATCACAATTCCCACATCTATCATTATATCAACAACAATATTCACACTGGTGCATCGTTCATTTCTCCTTTTCTTTAAATTGTTCGATTAAATACTTAACAATCCAATTCTCTTCAATTTCTTTCTAAAATTCTTTTCATTCAAGGCTTGGTCGTAATAGCAATCAGGTTCTATAACCGTTTCAGCTTTGGTTACAGGAAGCCCATTAAAGCCAATAGCAACCTTGTGTATAATAGAAGCTCTCTTGATTTCCCCTGTTTTTCGATTAAAAGAGAACAAGATATGTCCCGGATTCTTCTTAATCCTATTGATTAATTTATATTCTGTTTGCTGCTTTTGCAGATATTCTATCTGTTCCTTAGAAAGATTATCTTTTGTTATAATAGGTACTATATCCATTTTAATTATTCCTCCTTATCTATTTTTACTTTGCCATGAATGACAAATCCATCAGCGCTAAACATCGCGCATCTTTCATCAAAACCTCCGTGGCAGAAGCTATATAAAGAGCAATCCTCACAATAAAATTCATTGTCAAGTTCGCTTTTAATTATAGCTTCATGCAGCACTCCGTCTATTATTATTCCGTTCTTTATTCCCATCTGTTTCTTCTTTTAGATTCAATTTGCTCCCAGTCAATCCAAATAACCATAAGTATAGGAATGACTATTAATAATGACAAGCAAAGTATTACTACTTCAAGAAAATCGGTTACTTCCATATCATCAATCATTAGAAGTTACACCCAAACATAACACCTTGCTAGAAACGCCTATATCGTCAAATTCCAAAGTAAGATATTTCGTATCATAAGGATAAGGGTATCTGCAATGTTTCAATTCTTCCTCCGTTAATTTGCGTCTGATTCTCATCTCAATTTCGTAATCATCGGAAAGGTTCTCAATGATTTTCCTAAGTTGTCCTACATTCTTTATTTCCATGGTTATAACGTTAAGATTATATTGGTTTTTATATGCTCTATGGGGGAAACAGCTAACGCAGATTTATCCTTTTCTCTGCATATATAAAACATGTTGCTGACTTTTAAACCCGTTTCTGCTTCAAGTTTTTCCAGAATATGAGCTATCTCCATTTCGGCTTTCGCTTTCTTGTTTTTTACTTCTTCTATATCCATGGTTATTTCCCTTTCAATTTCTTTATTAGTGCATCAGCTACCCTCAAAGAGCCTATTGCAATATCATCATAAGTTTCACTGTCATCGTTTATTCCTAAAGCAATACAATACCCTTGCATAGCGGATTTTGCCAATTCATAACGCCTTTGCTCCCAATCAATAGTTTCAAAATTATCAAAGAAGTCGAGTTCTGACACTTTGAAATACCTACCATTCACTAAGGCAGTCCCATCATCATATAAGTCTTCAACCTCTACAATCCCTCCAGTCTCTTTTATTCTCGCTTTCATACTGATTAGTTTTAATATACCTGTTTTCAATACACCAGCACAGCATCTCGTAGGCTGAATTAATAAGTTCCTTACTCTCTGTCAGGTTTAATATAGAACGCGAATAAGGCTCCATATATAAACATGTTCCGCTATTTGCAAGCTTCTGTAAGGTTAGTACATGTGTGCCAATAAAACAAGGCAGCTTATCGAGAATGTCCTGCAAAGTGTAAGTTTCATGATAATAGTCGTAATTCGTATCGGCATCCGGAGAGGCTACAACCATGTTGTCTGAATCTGATTCATTCCACTCGAAACACATGCTTCCATCGCTTGTGTCCAATCCAAGCTCCTTCAAATGCATCATCTGTTCGACTGATAATACTTGTTTTGATTTCATAATTCCTCCTCCAATTTTTCCAAAAGTTCCTTGGATAACATTTCACAATAATAAATATTATCTATCATTGTGTCATCAGAACTTATATCTGCCTTAAACCTCTTAACAAGTACCCAGCCGTACCATTTTTTCACTTGAACGTCAAAAATGTGGTCAAAAAGTCCGTATCTGTATATTCTGTATCTTTTCATTTGTCTAAGTTTTTTTTCATCCATATTAGTCCGCTTCTTTCTTGGCAACATTCACAGTAGTTATATCCTAATCGTTGATACCATTTCTCTTGCCAACTACCTTTCTTTGCCTCAAGAAATACACGGACACATCCTAATCCTTTGGCTATTTGTTCTGCACGAAGCATTAAATTGATTCCGTTCCCATTTCGTCTTTGTTTTCTTACAAACAGGGATGACAATATTATTTCACTTGGATTGTCACTGTATCTATGCAATGATATATGACCATTATCCAATATTATATTTATTATTTCATTGGGCTGCATGTCTGTATTCGGTCTCCTTTCTCCTTTAACGCATAAGAAACAACACAGCAGCTACAGCCCAACCGGACAAAGCCATCATGTAAAATATGAATTTTGTATAACCAATCCATTTAGCTTCTCGATTGAATTTGTTTATCGCTCCTTTTAAGTCTCCGAACCATTCTTCAATGTTCCACATCACATTTTCTTTGACAATTTTCCTGAATCTCTCCCGTACATTCTCTGGAATGTAGAATCTGTCATCTTTATAGAAGAAATGTGCAGAACAATCAATACGACAGTAGTCATTATAGTCCCTTCCAGTATCTATCTTGATTATTATTTCTGCCACGCCCTTTTCTTTCCATAGGTCAATGGCGCGTTTTTCAATTTCTTTCTCATTGAGCTTGGCAAGGTCCGCAAGCTTGCTATACTCATATTCGTCTAACTGTACAATCTTTCTCATATTTAATCTCCTTTCTCTTTAATTCGTTCCAGTAATCCTTGTTGACTTCGAGTATCTTATCGAAAGATGGGATGGGCATCCAATGGGTAATGCCTAATCTTTCTTTATTAACATTTGCCCCGGTTTCCCATTCACCCAAAGATGAAAGCTGGCAAATAAGGAAGCCATAAGCCCCTCTTGTCAGAACCACGGTATTATTTTCTGGCAACCGTTCCTCAACGCTTATCCAAGGCGATTGCTTTAACTGCCATTCTGCACCAGCCTTAAAAAGAGGAACGGCATATTTTTGAATTAACACATTAGATGTTACATAATGCTTAGGGTCTTTATGAATCCTATAAGCATCGTGAAGTTCTAGTATGACTTTCTCACGTTCAATTCGAGCAGCTTCTTCTACTGTCTGTTTCATAACTTATCCTTATTGAATGTTCTGATTTATGTAGTTCACAATCTTTTCCAACTTGCTTGAAGCAAAATTGGTTTCATGATTTAAACCTCCATATTAGGTAGTAAATCTTCGATGTAAGCAAATCTATCTACCCCACCCCAAAGACTTTCGATTGTCAGATCAGTGAGGTTATCATATACCTTGGATTTGCCGTTTTTGAATATAACTAAAGCTGTTTTTTGCGCTTTATACGTTCGATTGTTACTATGCCATACGCTATTGATACGCCAGTTCGCACCGGCAATAAATCCTTCTTTAAATTCATCTGCACCACATTCGCAACAATCGAATGCTGTATTATGACCGTTACAATGTTCGCAATATTCACGTTCTGAACATGGATAGGTTCCATTACAATTATAATGCTTATGAATTGCTTCCCTTGCTGCTTCTTCTACTGTCTGTTTCATCATTGTTAGTTTTAATTATTTATTAATAACCACCGCCATCGTACTTATAGATGTCCCACTTTCCTTGAATTCTCCGGCGCCGATTTCAAATACTTCTCCACGTACATCTTCCAACCATTGGCGGAAGTCGACACATTTCTTTTCCGAAGCGAATTTCCAGTGCGGGCTGGTAATGGCTGCGAGCGTTCCGCCGGCTTCTAAATGTTCATACATCATTCTCACATGCTCTATATCCTGATTGTTTGAGAAAGGCGGGTTGGCAATAATCTTGGTATAACTTCCTACGCTATCTTTCGTGAAATCTTCATCAAGCAGTATCACATTATCTAACGAATGCAAAAACTCTCTGTTTTCCGGCATCAGTTCATAGCATTCTACTGTTACGGAAGGACAAGCCCTATGAATGGCTTTAATGAGAGCACCACGACCGGCACTCGGCTCCAATACCGTATCATTTTCATGTATTCCGCCGGCAAGCATGACCAGCCAGTCCGCCACCTCAGCCGGCGTTTCAAAAAACTGGTAATCCTGTTGCAGGTTGCATCGCTTACCCTCGTGAAGAATACTAAACACACGTTCCGCATTAAATGGGAAAGTAAAACCTTGCACCTTTCCACCTTGCCAGGAACCGCCGGCTTCCTCAATCCACTTCTTAGCCTCGGCATACGATTTCTTGTTGAATTGCACATTGGGAAGTTTCAACAAACCGTTCTCCAAGGTACAATGCCGCAATATCTCTTCAACGCTCCAGCTTTTCCCGCTGTCAGCTGTACCTTTCTTGCTTTCTTTGTTCTCCTCAATGCCTAACAGTCTGTTCAATGATTTTTGTACACCGATAGCAATGGAGGCATTGACTGACATCCACTCCAGTATGGCTGTCAGAAACTCGGTGTCTACATGTCCGGTCTCGTCATAAATGGTTTCCTTGTCAATCAGGCTCGGAAGCTGCTTGAATGGTTCAAGGCTACCATGTAACGTTTCGATTAAAATCTCTTTTTTGTTCGTCATAACTCTTTTGTAAATAAATTCTTGTTGTGTCCACACTCCCATGGCCGAGAAGGTCGGCCAGTTGAATGACATCCTTATTTTTTTTCAGGAACATTTTTGCGAAAAAATGCCGGAAGGCGTGCGCGTGCATCTTCCTTGAGTCAATACCGCAATGTTTGCCCCATGCTTTCAAATGTTGTGAAAAACCTCGTTGAGTTAACGGGCCGAATTTCCCAACAGCGAGAAGTCCTGTTTTGCCAGCCTCTTTCATGTATGCCATTGCTTCCTGTCTCAACTGTTTTTGGAAAAAGAAGCGACGGTATTTATTACCTTTACCGCGAAGCGTAACCTCACCTGCCGCTATGTCTTCCCACGTGAATTGTTGGAATTCTGATAGACGTGCGCCCGTTGTACCCAGTACCTTGATAAAAAAGTAGTAATCCTTGTTGGATTTCGTTTTCAGAAAATCCAGTAGGCGGTTGTACTCCTCTTCTGTCGGGACGTTGTTTACATCGAGCTTGCGCTTCATCTTAGGCCTTTTAAGTTCTATCGGTTTCTTTAACCATTTCGAGAACTTTTCTAAAGCGGTGATACGCAAACGGATAGTTTGCGGGGATAGTGATTTCTCTTCCAAAGTCCGTATAAACCTCTTGCAGTTTTCCATACTTATATCATTGGCATATTCAAAGTATTGTTTCAAAGAGGTGTGGTAAATATCTACAGTATGCGAAGAGTAATCATTGCTATCGGTAAGCCATACTATAAAATCATTCAACAGTTTCCTGTTCTTTTCTGAAATGGTATCAAGCCTTTCCAATGTCTTTATTTTCTTTTCCCGACGGTTATACCCGATTTTAAGGTGGAATAATAAATCACAAATGGCTTCACTCATCAATGGATAACGTGCCCCAATATTGGCATTTTCACGCTTATAAGCCAGATAACCACGGCGATTGATTTCTTCGGCGCTTTCAAGAAAATCCGTTACATATTTGATGTATTTGCCGATGGTATCATAAGTTCTGCTTGTTGTATACAAGTAGGAAAGATAATCGGTTAAAATCTTTTGCCTGTCATTATTCATCGCTTATTCCTTTTTCTTGATTTAATCTTGATTGGATTGTTTTTTGTTCCGGTACCGAACCATTCTAAGCGGAAACCGTGTATCTGGAGCCAATATTTAAAAGCGGGGATAGTTGTCTGTTTCATAATCAATGGCTTTTAATTTTCTTATATTTACCACACTTCTTGCAGAAATAGTGACGGACGGTGTACCAACTGCTATCACCCCAATCATCAACAGCTTCAACTCTCCTCTCAAATAAGTATTCCCACTCGTGGCAACAGAACCATTTCTTTATAACGGCATCAATTAGGCGTTTCATAAACAATCGTTCTCCTTTACAATTCTACCATCGTCTAACAACGTGTATAGTTTACCCTTATATGCCAGAGCGAAACACCATTGGCGGGCATACTTCAAATACTGATGCAATTTGTATCTGTGCGGGTGTTTCTGCATCTCTTTTTCTATTCTTTTCTTCATTTCCATAATTCAGAACCACTCTTCATCCACTCCGACCTCTACAGATAGCCAGCCCATGAGGAGGGTTATAAGGTTGTAAATAGGTTTCATCTCACTAAACTTTTATTGCGTTGGCAATATTATCCGCATCCGACAGCTTTCTTACCAGCACATCAAACGCTGCTGTACACCGCTCTGTGTTCATATTGACCGTTTTCCCGATTTTCAAACAGTCGGAAGCAAGGTTCATCACCCTTGCTACATTGGAAAGCTTCAAATATTCCAACGTGAACCCGTTGAACCGTGCGTCTTTCTTCCGAAGTTCTTTAATCCTTTCGTCAAACTGGATGCAGGCGTAATCACACAATGTTCTTGCAAGTTCGAACCTTGCAATCTCTGCGGAATGGGATATGCCGTTATCGTCAAGAGCCTGCTTGAACTGCCAATACAGCATATCCACGTGCTTGTTCACTTCTTCCGTATACTTGTCGTTGCAGTCGGCGAAAAACTCGCTCCGGTCTGAACCGATAACGCTGTTTACAGTACGCTCGTATTCCTTTCTTGCCTTATCGGCATCATTCAAATACCGCTTGAATGCCTGTTTGTAATAAGGCGTTCTTTTCATTGCATGCAGGCACTCGATAACCTGCCCGCAACAAATGTCGTTCGTGAGCAATATGTTGTAGGTGCACAGAACTACAAGGCTCTCATATTTGCTGATTATCTGATTTGCCGTGTCGGTAGTCATTGCCTTGCCTGTTCTGCCTTGTTCATATTCTTGTTTCTGCTCTCTTTTGCAAGTTCATCAATCATGCGCTGATACTTCCTTGCCACCAACGGGCAGCGTATGCGCATTGCATTGTCACGCTGCCACTCCAATTGTTCGATTTTCTTTTCAATCTCTATGTCCATAATCATTTTTTCTTGAATTTCTCGCATATCCTGCCGTATCTGCCACAAGCGCACACTCTATGGCTTCTAATTTTACAAAAGCATGAGTTCTCGATAAAGTCTGTGGCGTATGAGCATTGGCGGCAGTGGACGGGGGGTAGGGGTTCTTTTGTCTTTGCCATCTATCTTCGGCTTTCACCTTCAATTTTAACCACATTGAACATCTCTTTCACCCGGTCGGCTATATAGGCTCCATACCGTTGAGAGAACTCCTTGTCCGGGTCAAGATTGGTAGTCATGTGGGTATAGAAATTATATCGCTGCTCATAACGAAGTTGTAAAACGGTCTGAATGGCATTTATGCCCGTACCAAAGTGTTTGGCATCCATAGGCTCCCGTCCTACTTCGTCAATGGCAAGATTGTGCATACATGACCTATCTGTGTATAGGTTCAACCCGATAATACCTTTCTCGGCAAACTGTAAGGCAATCTCGGCAGCACTGGTAAACTGAAAGGTCAATCCAGCATCCGCGCCGCCAATACAATAACGGGCGATTTTTGCCGCATAGTTCTGTAGCCCTTTCAGCAAAGTGGACTTGCCCACTCCGATAGAGCCGTGTAATAATAATCCCTTGCTTACATCCAATACTCCGGGAATCCCCCAAACCCATTGATAAAGGGCTTTCAATAATTGGCGATTACTATCATCAACCATAAAGACTGGCGAGATTGTTTTCATAGATGCAACGAGTTGATTACGCCAATATATGTCAGCCTGTTCCCTGCTCCATTGCTTCTGATTAGCCTTATTTGCCGAAAACGATTGATTTGATACCGGCGGAGCTTTTGTCTGGTTCAGTATCAAGTTTCCGATTCTTTCCATAATTTTTTAGTTCAAATAATCCGGAATAGTTGTTTGCTATTGATTGCTCAACAATACATCTTGCTTTTTGGGGGTTGTTGTCACTTAACTCTAATAGATGATTATAGCACATTTTTAGCGACTTAGCAGATTTATAGTTTTCCCTTCGCTCGCGCTTATATTCAAGCCATTCCCTAAATGCATCTTTAAAATCCTCATCAACAAAAGACAAATCAACTTCCTTGTTTTTGGGAATCACTTTCTTATCTCCGTTAGGAGATTCTTTCTCTATATCATTTTCATTATCATTTTCATTAGGCTTGTTTTGGGTTGTTTGGGTTGAATTTAACCCACTGGGTTGTTTGGGTCGTTTCGATTTTGCGTTGCTATTCCCAATCGGAGCACCACCTTTACGCCCGTTGTTCCGGTTTCTCTCGACAATGCCATGATATTTAGTTTCGTCTATCTCAAATTGGTTGATAAAGAAACCAAATGCCATTTCAATGTCCTCCTCTACCGTAACCTCCTCGCCAAGTTGATACTTGAAAATTGCACGGAATAATCGTCCAAGCTGTTTGTCTGATAATCTTGATATAGGTTTGTAGAAAGACTTATATAGTATAAAGCTATCTTTTGCCATTGTCATACATCTTTCAAATAATCGTTTACAACTTTTATAAACTCATCAAGTGACCGGACAACGACATATTTGGCGCCGATACTTTCAAACTCCTTCTGATAGGCTTTCTGATTCTCCGACTGCCTGCCTGTTTTAGTCTTTAATTCCACCCCACAAAAAGGATAAAACTTATTCGGTATAAGAAGTATCAAATCGGGGAATCCTGCACGAACGCCCATCTGTTTGAACTTTGCTGCTTCGATTGCGTTGCGCTTTCCTCCATTAGGAGCATGAACCAGCCTTTTCTTCCATTTGGGATATTTCAAGTCCCAATATTTAATTATAGATTTTTGGAGAGAATCTTCTAAATGTCTCATATATATTTTACTTTAAGTTCCACATTCACCGGCTTATCTTTCATCATGGAGAAAGCATCGAGTATCCTCTCCTTAGTCAACTGGATAGGTCGGGTCATTATTTCACTCTCTATGTTTTCCAACGGTATCTTCTTTCCGTCATAGGTAATAAGAACCGCAGAAGTTATTACGTAAGGACTCATGTCTTGTATTGTTTCTTATCTGCCTTGCAATCTTCTTGCTCAGCTTACTTAGACACTCTGCCTGCTTGCTGTCACCTCCAATATTATGAATGTCTGACTTTCGGTCTTCGATAAGCTTCTGAATGGTTGCACCTTCGGATTTGGTTACTGTAAGTTTCATAATGGATTGTATTAGTGGGGAAGTTCCGAATCGAACAGAACACGTTATTTTGCTGGATGGTAAAGGATAATAAACTAATGAATAACTAATACTAATTTTAAAACAAAATAATTGGCAATCAAAAAGAATAACCGCCCAATACGTTCAACGCTACCATATTCCCCATCTTCTCGTCAGTCCCCGTATACAGTGCCATTGGCGTAATCCTGGTTGGGCTTGGCGAGATTGTATGGATAAAATTATTTCCCAAAAACACCTTCACAGGCTATCGCTCCCGGATAGGCAGTCAAGCCACACCGGGATAGTTAACTGTTAGCTGAAATTAAATCACTTAACCCGAACCTTTCACGGGACTTCTGCGTGAGCAGAGGGCGTTTAGTTAATAATTATGGTTATTTATTAGGGATATAATCATTAATCTCCATTTTCCTCATCAGTATAACAAGGCATGAATAATCCTACGCTACTGATATTTTCTATCATGCTGTAAAATACAATAGGTTGGTTAGTACCTTTGAACATAGCGGTACACTTGCCACTTTCATAAAGGGCCTTATTAAGCCGTTGAATAACTTTCATATCAAAGCTAAACTGCGGCAATGGTACAGGCTTCATATTAAGCGCATTCTGCAATACTTTTTCTGCATCTGGAAATTTATCAAATTTAGAAAAGTAGAAGAATACCTTATCATCACCTTTACTGCATTCGATACCATCTTCCGCAATCATAATATTGTCGTATTTCAACATATCCTTGTATAAGTCGGCATGAAGGAATTTCCCGTTAAGTGCTTCTGCCTCGCATTCTTCCAATCCTGATATTTCGGATATTCTGTTTTTAACGAGAATGATACCATCACTTGCGTATGCAAATCCATCTTTGAAATAGACGCATTGCATTTCTTTTCTCAGTTCATTTTTTGAGCAAGCCAAGTGCATCTGTACTTTCTTGTCGAAGTTGTTTTTCTGTTCGCTCATAGATTATTTCTCTTTCTTGTTTTCTATTAATCTTATTTCCTGCTGTTCCCCTGTAATGAGTTTTACCTTAAGCCATGTATTCATAATTTTCTACTTTAAATAAACGTTTTGTTTCTGCCTATTTCAATCTCCATTAATTGCAATAACCTCTCTTCATCAGGACTTGGAAGATAAACGCCGCATTCGGCACTCGCCCAATTACGAAAACGCTCAATGCTCGTTGTCATTTCTGCCGTATCTAAATCAGTGGAACTACGTAAAACTTCCATTTCTCCCAAAAACTTATCATTAATCCTACGGGTGAATATTGCAGGATTTACTAACTTTTTGTAATAGTTCTGTTTTACGTATTCCAGCGTGTTCCCCGTCTCACAAGCGAAGAAGCCTAAAAGGGTGTGCAGGTATTTGTTCTGCTGCGTTGTCCTCTTAGGCTTCTTTTCCGTCAGTTCCACAATGCAACCCTTTGAGAAGAGATAGTTACATCGTATTTTGAACTGCTCTTTGTGGAGTGGGTTGGATAGGTCGTATTGCATAATATTTTAGAATGGCAAATCATCTTGCGGGGATAATCCCGGAGCTTCCGCAATCTGTTCCGGTGTGGGGCTGCTCTGAACGGGCTTATATTCCTTGAAATCTCCAAAAATATACTGTATGCCTTCTTTGCGTTCTTCTTGTTTTGGGGCACAAGTAATAAAATGGGTATGCCCAAACTGTGAAGGTTCCTTGCGTTCGATAACCGCCACATTTAAATAAATTTTCTCTTTCCCGTCTTTGCAGATTACTTTCTTCATTTGCTCGCGGGGAATGTCACTAAGACAAATACTTCCTGTTAAAATCATAAAATCAATATTTTAAAGTTGATAAAGTTCTTCTTTCGTTTTCAACAAGTGGTATAGGTTATTTGTATGTATATACTTGCAGAAATCTTCCACTATACCTTGATTGTATTTTTCAGACAAATCTGTTCGAATACATTCAATAGGTTCGTAAAGGATAAAACCTGTAGATGTCACATCGGTGAGCATGTTACGTTTGTACCCCTCGAACTGAAATAAATCAAAGTAGAAAATGGAACAATCAAAAATATCAAGATAAAAAGTCCACTGGCATGATTTTGTATAATCTTCCGTATGCGGTGTGGAGTACTTGGTTTTAATATCCCGAATTACTTTGGCATATTTTAAATCCGCATAACCATGTACATGTATATCAAAATGTGAAGAATGGTAGTCTTTACCGCCGTGTACCTCATGTTGGGCATCAGGAAATTTATTCCGGTAAAAAATGGCATTTTCAACGGCCTTACTGTTAAACCTGACAATAACCCCTTCTTGCTTCTGTTCGAATATTCCTCTTCCTACATATGTTGCTTTCCCTGTTTCTACTATCTTATGAAAACAAGAGCCTATTGCCGCATAAGCGTTAGGCTCTTTTATTCCCGCAAGAACATTAAGAAGGCGTTCTTCTGTATCCCATATGGAATGTTTGTCTCTGAAACGCCGAAAGGCTTCTAAGGAAGTGACACTTATTCGATACATAACTATTGTTTTTTGAATGTAATAGCATAAGATGTGGTAGATGAACGCGCAGGCGGAAATATTGTATATATCTCACCGGTTTCTTCATCTATTTCCGTTTTATTGGTATTTACAAGCTTAAGGAAACTTTCACGTTGCTTTATCTTTTCATCCACTTCTTTCTTTTCCTTGTTCAGTTTATCCCAAACAATGTCATTGCATCCTGCAAAATCATATTTCACAGATGTCTCTTTTACTTGAACAACGGCTCCTTTGTATGACGGAGTTTCGCCTTTTCCGTATTTTTCCGTTTCCTTGATTACTGCTTCTCTTATATCATTGTTTTTCAAAAAAATAGATATGGATTCACCGATGCTTTTCATTTGAATAACGGCTTCTATGGCACTGATTTCTCCATCAAGTACTTTTTGAATAAAAAGGGAAGCTAATTGTTCCTGTTCTGATTTTGTAGCCGGAATTTTGCTAATTGATAATTCTTTACTCATGGTAGGTTATTATTAATTCTGTATTGTTCGTAATTGGCAGATATGATACTTATATCTTCTTGGGCAACCTTGTAACTTTCATTTACAAGGTTTACGAGAGAAAGGCGTTTGCCTTCATTTTTGGCTTTAGTCAAATATTTATATATCCACTCCATCAGCTTCTCGTCGTTAAACTGTTCTTTGTTAAGCAACTTTCGATTGTCTGTAACAGGCGCCGCTTGCATGCTTGTTTGGTTGTATTTTGTCGAATCTTTATCCCAATAAACATCAGCCCCCATTCCTAATGCTTTGCAAGCCACTGATATGGCATCCGTTAAGGCCATTTTGAAACATTCATCCGATGTATAGAGACCGTTTTTCTCATTTGTCACAAATGAAGAACCGCCGATGCCTTGTATAGCCTCGCTCCATTCCCCGTTCATTTTTACAAATAGGTTTATGTGAACGAAACTGGATATTACTCCATTGCCACCATTTTCGTTCCACATTCGGATGATTTCATATTTCCATCCGAAACCACACACCCCAAATTCTTCGGTAAGCCTTTTTATGCGCCACATAGGGTTTATATCAGACATACCTTTCAATCTTCCCGCAGCAATACTTTTTATAGCTTCTTGGGGGACTTTTTTGACGCGGTTGTATAAATCTAAGTTGTTCTCCATAATGTTGATAATTTAACAATATCTTGGCATCCCTTGACTAACGCAAAGAAACATCCTTTCATCTTCGAATTCGTCAGGTGTATAATCATATTGATTACATTCGAGTTCTGCGCGCAACTCCTCAATGTCTTCCTCTATAAGCTGAATGATTTCTTCTTTTGAAGAATACCCATACTTGGGAAGATAGTCCAAATCGCAAGCTTTGACTTCGTTCAGCTCCTTGTACAGTTCTTCAAGTTCATTTTCCATTGTATTGTGTTTTTAAACCGCCCGTACAAGGTTAAAGGAAAGCGGTGCGCACTTCGCTTCTCTCACGGCTTTTAGTACGGTAATAGCACTACCTTTGATGCGGCTGGAATAAATTGCTATTTCATTTCCACTGCTTCTCCATTTATTAAAGTATAGAATGCATCTTCTTTGATTGACTTACCGTCTACTTTGAACGCTTTGACTGAAATGATAGGATAAGTGCTCCCGTCCCATTCTCCACGTTCAGTAAGCACAATCCAGCATCCTAATGCTCCCTTTGCCTTGCAATCCTTTCCGGCAGCAAGGGCTATGCTTTCTTTGCTGGTAGCTGATGCAGCGCCTTGGTAGCCGGTAGCTGATGCAGCGCCTTGGTCGCCGGTAGCTGATGCAGCACCATAGTTGCCGGTAGCTGATGCAGCACCATAGTTGCCGGTAGCTGATGCAGCACCATAGTTGCCGGTAGCTGATGCAGCGCCTTGGTCGCCGGTAGCTGATGCAGCGCCTTGGTAGCCGGTAGCTGATGCAGCGCCTTGGTAGCCGGTAGCTGATGCAGCGCCTTGGTTGCCGGTAGCTGATGCAGCACCATAGTCGCCGGTAGCTGATGCAGCACCATAGTTGCCGGTAGCTGATGCAGCGCCTTGGTCGCCGGTAGCTGATGCAGCACCATAGTCGCCGGTAGCTGATGCAGCACCATAGTTGCCGGTAGCTGATGCAGCGCCTTGGTCGCCGGTAGCTGATGCAGCACCATAGTTGCCGGTAGCTGATGCAGCACCATAGTTGCCGGTAGCTGATGCAGCGCCTTGGTAGCCGGTAGCTGATGCAGCACCATAGTCGCCGGTAGCTGATGCAGCGCCTTGGTCGCCGGTAGCTGATGCAGCGCCTTGGTCGCCGGTAGCTGATGCAGCACCTTGGTCGCCGGTAGCTGATGCAGCACCTTGGTAGCCGGTAGCTGATGCAGCACCTTGGTCGCCGGTAGCAATCTTTTCCTTTACCCACTTACATTTGCTGAAAGTGAACTTGATTGCCGCATCAACAATGCTTTTAATACTTAACTCTGCTCCTATGTGGATTTTTGAGCAAGCAATTTTGGTATCATCCGTATCAACATCCATATCCCCACTTCCTTCAACTTCATGGAACTTGTTCATACCAATGTTTGCAGGAGGATAATAGCCAAATACATCTAAGGGATGAAGACAATAGTGGAAACCATTACTACAAGCGCTTATATCACCTTGTTCTTCGTAATCTTTTCCCTCTTCATATTTAAAACCCCTGCAAGTCATATCAGAATTGAAGCCTTTGAACCCTTTTATCTTACTGAATTCTTTCGGGATAGTAACATTATCAGGAAGGTTTGCTCTGAGAGCCATATATGCCATATAATTTGTATCAACCCCCGCTATTCCCGTCCCAATGGCGGTAAGAAGAAACTCCTTTTCAGGATGTTCGTTGGCAAAATTCCGTAAGTTACCCAAATAGGTTATCAAATCTTCTTCCGTGACTTTCTCCATATCTTTATCCAGCGTAGGGATAGCATAGGATTGCCCTTGTAATCCTTCGGCTTGTCCCATGATTGCACCGAATTTCTCAACTGCTAATCTGGCTGCTCCACCGGCATGGTTGCCGTTCATATTACTGCCAAAAACAAATATTTGATTCTCTTTAAGTTCCTGAATATTTTCAGGAGTAAATTTCTTTTTCATATTTATATTGTTATTAATGGGTTTCAAATAAAAACCGGACTATCTTCACAGACCGCCCGGCTACGACTAAACAAATACTTCATCTGTAGTGAAGATGTTGCGACACCCGGACTCGAACCGGGACGAGTTGTCAAGCTCCGCACATCTAAGGTTTGACATTCCTATCATAGAGTGCTGCGTCTACCATTCCACCATGTCGCAGTGTTTCCCGACCAGCACGTGGACGGGACTGTTTATATTAAAATATATCATGAATTATTCACCCTCACGGGCTTATTGAGTAATTTTTAAGAAATCAGGAGAAATCCCATATAAGGGCGTTTTGCCATCCCATTTATCAATAAATTGTTTGTATAAGATTTCTTTCGTCAATCCTCTTGACGTAATTAGAGCCTGTTCTGTCTTTAACTGTTCAAGCTCATTTCGTTTTCTCTGTTCTGCTATTTGCTGGTCTAACACTGAGATATTGGTATTAACCTCATTACGGCTATCAATCTTTTCACGTACTGCTCTTGAAAATTCAAGCTGCGCGGAAAAAGTCAACAATTGAAGCCCTCTTTTCTCAAATTCTTTATCTACTATCTGTTCCAGCCGTTTTTCAAAAAGAAGAGAACCGCCATCAGCCATCAAGCTGTCTGTCTTATGTTTTCGGCTTTCTTCTTTTATCAAGTCATAAATACGCGGTTCAAGTATATTGTCTTCAAGGCTTTGCATAAAACCATCTTTCCCGGATTCCGTATCGGCTTTATCTATATGTTTATTATCGAATACAACATCAACAGCCCTATTTTTTATAACTTTATATGAATAGGTGGGACGTGCATTAAATTCTGTGTTATCGGCAGCTTTCAAAGTGACAGGTTTGGCAAATTCACCTCTTTGGTCAAATAATGGGACTTGAAACAACTCTGTACCACATTCCCAAGTGGAAACTCTACCCGATACCACCTTGAAATCCTCTTTCCCTTGCTTACCGTAGTTCTCCATCAGAACCCCAGCATAGTTAGGGGCTACTCTTTCGCAAGAAGCGAATACCAATAAGGTCATACAAACCAATGTCAGATTAATCAATCTCTTCATTTTTTAAGTTTTTAATTAGTTTATAAAAAAAATAAATTATAGTGGCTGATATTACTGCTACGCCTAGCCAAGCGTGTAGGTGATTAAAAATCCTGTTCCCAATAGCAATTCCGATAATCAAAAGTGCTATTAATTTGATGTACTTATTCATAATTCTGATTATTTGGTTATTATTGTTCCCGTGAGCGTTCCGATGTTAAGCCTTACCACTCGCCTTAGGGTGAGCCACGGGATTATATATAATAAGCGTGTACGGGCGCCTTTCATTACCACCGCATACTTTATACCGATTTAAGACTGTATCGGACGCTTATGTTGTCTTTATGACCTTTGTCTCTTGCGATACGGGCGCCCAAACCGCATACTCTCTACCGTAGGACATTTCGGTGCGAAGAAACAATCACGATAACCAAGCCTATACGGAGTCACCGCGTTTCCGCTATCCGTAATCCTCGGTTATATTGAAACAAGTCTAAATATCAGATACTTAAACCTTATTTCACATTCAATACGTCAAAGAACTATGTATTTTGCTCCCTCTGCACGACTCGAACGTGCGACCTTCGCTAACCGGAAATTACCGGATACTAAACCTTCGAACAAGTAACCATAGCGATGCTCTGCCTGGCTGAGCTAAGAGGAAGGAGCGTTGTTCGCACAACGCGGTTTTAATAGTCAAGACTGTCGTAATACTGCTTGTTACTCATATACTCGGATACTACCGCCGACCGTGAGCTGTCGTTTATCCGACTTCTGATGAAGTCGTACTTATCGGAACTCATGCCGGATAATACATCATCGTTGTATTCTACACGGCTGCTGTATATACATCCCGCCATGATTGCTATTATTAGAGCAATCCGAAGAGCAAGCCGAGAGGCTCTGTTTAAATCGTAGGTTTTCATCTTTCCAAATATTTAATCAATTCCGATTTCTTAAATCGAAGAAGTCTGCCGTTCTTTGTATGAGGAATATTAGATATATTGTTATATAAAGTACCAACACTGCACCCAAGAATATTAGCAGCCTCTCCTACCCCAACCCATTCATCCGAACATTCAATCACTGTTTCCTCTACAATCCTTTTCACATCCTTGCGCATAAGTTTGTACAGTTCTTCTGCTAATATTCTTGCTTCTGTGCGAGTCATAACTTTTTAACGGCTGTAATTGTAATTTCCCATGTTTTCGTATTAATAGACACCTTATACCTCTCTACATCCGGTCTTGGGTCTGCTAATGCGGCTCTATAAGCAACAGCTCTCGCCGAATCGCAAGCTCTGTAATCACTTAGACGTACAGTAAGCGAAGTCCCTGGTTTAATCTTCAAAATATCTTCTCTTGTTATTTTCATATTATCTATTATATAAATTTTCTCACTTTATTTGTTTTTTCATAGAAAATAGCTATATTCGCCGACATAAAAACAAATACAAGCGGCTTTTATGGTTGCTTCTATTTTTTATGTCTTGTTGTTGTCGTTCTTTCGTTCTAACAACGACGCAAAGATACAGTAAAATACTGTATTAACAATACCAATACAGTAAATAAATGTATGTTATAAAACATATTTTGCGTATATATTTGATTATTAAATAGATATAGAAAAGCTTCTGAAATTTAAAAACTTCATATTAGAGCTTGCTGATGAGAAACAAATGATTGATTGTTCTCTTGTTGGTAAGGAAGGTTTTCAGTATTGGAAATATGTCTTTGATGTAGTTGAATCAGATGGATATGTAACTGATAGATATAATGTATGTGGAGCTATAAGCCCGGAACTAACAGAAAAAGGAAGAATATTCTTTGACTTAGGAGGATATAGCGGAGAAAAAAAGAGAGAAACAAAAGAAAAAGCTATTGATATGGTAAAATCAATAGCCATAGAAACATTAAAGGATGTGGTCAAGCATTTTGCTGTCAGAGGAATACTCGGTAATCAAATGACTATGTAATTTGCACCATTCGCTCTTAGACAAATCAAACCGCTTATCAAGTTCTGATTGTAAAAAGCGACCAAACTCTGCTGCCCTTCTTCTTAGGTCAAGCCATTCTCTCTCATACTGAAGATAGCATTCATCTTTAATAGGTGTGCCGTCTGCTTTGAATTGAATTTTTTTATTAATCATAATTCGTTCTTTGAAATGTTGTACAATCGGTTAATTGATAATATAATTTTATGGATAAAAATTTGATTTTGATGTGCAAATCTGCTACCGAATACATTATTAGGAACAAAAGCATTTCCCAAAAGAAGTGCGAAGAATTATTTGGTAGTAGTGGTACAGTAGTTTTTGAGAAGCTAAAAAGTTTAGGAGCAGGCAAAAATATTGGATACGGAGATTTGCAAGTCACCCAAGAAGCCAAACGGCTTATTGATACTAAACACTTTGACAACCTAATAGAACAGATTGAAAGAGATGAATATGATAGGAACTTGTCAAATAAAAGCAAGAAAGCCACCATAAAATCCGTTCGTATAGCAAAAATAGCTTTGATTTTGTCTATATTTTCGATGACCGGGTGGCCGCAAATGTTTTTTAAATGGCTATGGTCTATCATTCTTAAATCCGTTTATTAGCTTATTTGCAAACTCATGAATAAAGTCTTTTGTATTTAAGAGATTTTTTTTGAACTCATCGTGAAAAACTTTTTCCCCGTTTAAAAATATATCTCTTGAATACAAATCAGAATCTTCATCTACTGACATTATAATTTCAATCTTTGTTATTTTCTTCATTGCTATATAATTTATTAATTGATATAAAACAGTAATACTTGCCCGATTTCTATAATCTGTTGCCATAACATGAGAAAGGAAATCGCCTGACGGATAAGGCTGAGATTATCCAATGTTTAACATTATAATTAACGCTTATGGCAAGAATTACTGTAAGGGTCAAAACCACAACCAGGATTAAAATCCGGCGGACTGTAATTAGGGTTCGCAGAGGTTAAGACCCAAAGGGGTGGCAGACCATTGCTGCCCCTTTAAATATTCATCGTCCTTTTCCTACTTTTGTTTTAGGGAGATTGTATTTGTTTATAATCTCCTCATACGCAGAATAGGCTAAAGAGTCAACGTGCTCGTTGTATTCATTGCCGCTGTGTCCCTTTACCCAAACAAAACATATCTCATGGAGTGATGCGGCGCAATGATGATAGAGGTTTATTAAGTCTAAGTTCTTTTTGGGTTTCTTGCAGTTCGTAAAGCTCGTTATACAATATTGAGAATCTGTATACACGGTTAATGTAGCCCCTTTTGGAACGGATTTTACGGCACTTATTATTGCAAGCATTTCCATACGGTTGTTCGTAGTGCCAACGAATCCTTTTTTGGATTCTTTTATTATTATACCGTCTTTAAGTATTATATAAGCAGACCCGCCTTCTCCATAAGGAGAAAGATTATCGCAACTACCGTCTGTATATGCTTCATATTTAAGACTTACTTTTTCCATTGTAATTATATTAATATTAAGTTTATAGTTATAATGAATATATAGTTTATAATAAGTTATATAACTTAATAAATAATAACCTGCTTTGATTTGAGGTAGGGGAATTGAGCGAATCATCCCCTTACCCGTAGAGAGCGTTTTTCTCTCTTACGGTTTTGGGGATAATTCAAGAGAATGAGCCCGTCATCTCGGCTTTTTCGTCTCGGCTCTGAATTGGGTGCTTCCAATCTCGGCTTTCAGCTTTTACAGAGTTGGTTATCTCGTAACCTGCACCTGCGCACCAGTCTGCTTATTTCAATCGACTGCCTTCTTTCGTGCATCCCCTCACGGGCTTTCACCGTGAAGCTTCGGAAGGTTGTTTTAAATCTGTTATTGGTCGAACGTATTTTCCCCGATAGCCCTCCGCAGTAGCTCGTAAAGCGGAAACAATAACCGATTGTACTTTATAAAATAAAAAATCCGTTGCTAAAGTAGAGAGGCAACGGATTTCCATATAGAAAAGCCCACGTTAGGGCGATTGTTTAATCATGTGTCTGTTGCCTCTCTACTTGCAACGGGTGCAAAGATACAGTATTTTACTGTATCTCCAAATAAATACAGTATTATTATGATGAACAGTAGGGAAATATTAGAGTTTATCACTGATAATGAGAAAGTGACTCTTTCTAAGTTATCTCAGTTGATGGGGATTAAGAGGGCACAGCCATTGTATGATATTCGTGATGGGAAAATAAAAGCCATAAGTGCTAATTATGCGGATAAAATATTATCAGTATTTCCTGAATATAGCCGGGTGTGGCTTATTACAGGAGAAGGACAACCTTTTTCTAAAAATGAGAACGAAGAAAATATTGGTGAAAGTATCATCATGGCTGCAAGTGAACGCTTTTTAGAGGTTATGGAGTGCTTAAAGATTAGTCCATATTTGCTTGAAAAAGATTGTGGCGTGAAAAATGCACAAGCTAAAATATCCCATTACAAAAAAGGGGTTACTAAGGCTATATCTGGTGATATAATAGCTCAGCTTTGCGAAGCATACCCCCAAGTCAACGCCAACTACATCCTCACCGGCAAAGGACCTATGTTCATAGAAGATGAAGATAGCGGTTCGAGTCAGCAGGACACAGATTCCGTGTCTCTCTCTTACGATGAGCTGTCAAGGCTGTATGAAACAACCGTTTCAAGATACGAAAGGCTTTTTGGTAAACTGAAAAAACAGTTTAACGAGCTTGAACAGACTATTGCGAAAGCAAGAGACGAACTTGAACAAGCGCTTTTAGACGTAAAAAATGTATTGGAAGAAAAAAAGACAGCTTAAGAACAACCCCTATTTTGTAGGGGCGGTTCTTGCTTATTTTTAAAATCCGGTAACTTTTGAATGTAATATATTCATTTTATAAACCGGATGTTTATGGTACAGTTCAGATTTATGCGTCTCAAAGTCTTTTTCCAATACGGAAATTCTTTCGTGGGCCAATTCAAGGTCCTCGGATAGTCGTAGTAATTGTTGCGTAAGAATTTTAATTTGCTTCATCATACAGAGCGCAGAAAGGTTAACTTCTTCCATGATATTACTTTGTTTATTAAAAATGATAGTTTGTATAACATATAACATCATTGTTCAATAAATGTTTTGAATATTCATATGTTATTAAGCATGTTTTTGTGAAATAAAATTATTACTAAATATTTAATGAAAAAAAATACAGAACAAAACGAAAGGGCGATAGACAGGCTAAAGGCATTTGCTCACTATGCAAGGTATGAACTGAAAATTGTAAAAGGATATAGCTCCTTTGAAGTATACTGTAATATAGGAAATGGATATATCAGTAATTCGGATAAAAGTGGAAAAGGCAGAGGAACGATAGGAAGTGATATAATATCCCGGATTTCCGAAGCATTCCCTATGCTTAATGTTAAGTGGCTATGTTCTGGGAAAGGCAATATGATAGATGATGCCTGGAAATACGAAGAACAGATTAGCAAAATAAAAAAGATACTATTGTGATACCATGCAGTAATAAACCTATATAACAATGTGATAATCAAATAAATAAGTTTTATAACACAATCCCAAGCGGATCACTTGAAAATCAAGCAGTTATCTAAAAAGATAACTGCTTTTTTCTTTTGTATATACTGCGATTTGACGGCTTTGATGTAAACGGACTAACGTAAAAACGGGTCAACGTAACAATCTGAGGGATTTTATATTTAAGCATATAA
>ERZ791607.81-NODE-81-length-92146-cov-3.789643_pt1 | contig 92146 bp, 92 predicted proteins | sample MGYA00509964_ERZ791607 | MGnify/ENA primary metagenome ERZ791607 (study PRJEB30046, sample SAMN00791907) | human gut metagenome | study: EMG produced TPA metagenomics assembly of the A metagenome-wide association study of gut microbiota in type 2...
AAATTTGTAAAGCAGACGATTCGCATGTGAGAAAAATTGTTGAACTATTTAAAAAAACTTACAAGAACGGATATTGTACAAGTCTTTTTGAATGTGAATCAGATCTTAAAGAATTTTTAAAAGATGAAAATTTTATAGGATTAGTTGCAGTAATGCCGGATCAAACCATTATAGGATTTTCAGGATTATATTTTGAAAAATGTGATTATGCAAAAAATGCCTCTGGTATAATGCAAGCGATAGAAGATAGAAAACGTGGCTTAAAAACACATTCAATATCAAATATACATCATGTTTATTTAGCTAATTTTGTTGTTGATGAAGAATATAGAGGTTTGGGAGTTGGCAAAGCTATTGAAGCAGAGAAAGATAAAATTTGTAGTTCTTTGCCAGGACAAACAGTAATTTACAGTTTTGTTGTCGAGGATTCTGCTCAATCAATTAAATTAAAACTAGATTATGATTATGATATATGGGGAACAAGGGTATTTTATCATACGCTGGATAACGGTGAAAAAGGTCATATACTTATCATGGGGAAAGTTGTAGGTTGTGATAAAAAAGAAATGTATATGGAACCGGTAAGTGATATAACAGCAGTTTTAGTAAATAATAGCAGTAAACAAATTGTCAGACGTATTCAAAAGAATAATGAAAATCCACAGTTTAAAGGCAAAGTAGTTTATGATGCAGAGCCTGCTAAAAATCGAGTATATTGTAATGTTAAATATGATCCTAATGGAGATTCTATCGAAACAATCATACAAAATATAAAAAATAAAAAAGGAACATATGCAGCAATATATATAGAAGCCCAAGACATAGGGATTCACAATGCAGATAAAATTTTAATTCAAAATAATTTTTTCCCAGTAGTAATATTACCACATTTCGCTGATGGCAAAGATATTATTGAATATCAATATATTGATGATGCTTTAGCCAGTATGATTCCTGACTGCTTAATCAATAAAAATGAAATTGTAAGTTACTTAAAAAACAAACAATAATTTATTGACTAAAAAAGAAGTGTATACTTACATCTTAAATGTGGGGGGGATAAAACGTGAATCTTAAAAGATTGAGTCCATTAATAGCCATAATACTCGTGTATATGTCTTGTTATTATCCTAATTCTGTGAAACATCCAACTCAAGGTAAAGAATATTTTTCAGATCTAATACTGACTTTAGGAATTGTTTACTTTATCTTCCTTGTAGTAACTATTAAGAAGGAAAAATGCTCGTTTGATAGGCAGGCACCACTATTTTTTGGTGTTATTATGGCATTAGGTGGAATTAATATTATTACAGCGAAGTTGGCTTTATTACCTGTTTTATATTTTCCTTCACTAGACAATATATTTGCAAAAATGGTAAGTGATAAAGACTTGCTGCTAAAGTGCGTTCTATACACAATAAAACTGTTGTTAAGTGGTTGTATTATTGGCATTGCAACAGGAGTTATTACAGGAATAGTAATAGGTTTTTCTAAAAAAGCTAGTTACTGGTGTATGCCTATCGTTCGTGTTTTAGGACCAATTCCAGCAATCGTTTGGATACCGTTTGCACTCATAATGTTACCAAATGCAACACATGCAGCTTCTTTTTTAATAGTTATTTCAGTTTGGTTTCCAGTTACAGTTATGACTGCTTCTGGTATTGCGAATATTCAACAAATATATTTTGATGTTGCAGATACTTTAGGTGTGACCAAGTTAAACAAAATAATAAAAGTTGGTTTGCCTGCGGCCTTACCATATATTTTTTTGGGATTATTTAACGGCTTATGTTCCGCTTTTGCAACGCTGGTTATTTCTGAAATGATTGGCGCACGATATGGACTTGGATGGTATATAAATTTGAATAGAGAAATGCTGCAATATTCCAGCGTCTATGCGGGAATAATCTTAATTATTTTTCTGTTCACACTCCTTATAAAAGCTATATTTCTTGTTAAAGATAGGCTCCTTATTTGGCAAAGGGGGTATATCAAATTTTGAAAAATAGTACAATATTAAAATGTGAGAATATAATAAAAAGTTTTCAAAAAAAAGTAGTTGATGATATATCGGTTACCTTTAAGGAAAACGAAATTACAGTTCTTATTGGACCATCTGGCTGCGGGAAATCCACATTATTAAAAATGATTTCCGGATTAATTAGTGCGGATGCAGGACAGATCACTTTGAATGACGATATAATAACAAAGCCAACTCCAGAAATAGGAATGATATTTCAAGAACACGCTTTATTTCCATGGCTAACTGTTTTCGAAAATATTGCATTCGGATTAAAACAGCAAAATAAATTTAAAAAAGAATTGGTCAATGAGTGGATAGCCAAAATTGGGTTGAAAGGTTTTGAGAGCTATTATCCCCATCAAATCTCATTAGGAATGCGGCAAAGAGTCGCTTTTGCGAGAGCATTTATATGTAAGCCCAAGGTCTTATTATTGGATGAACCATTAGGTGCATTGGACTCATTTACCAGAATAAAAATGCAAGATGAAATTTTAGAGCTTCAAAAAAACACTAATGTAATTTTGCTTATTGTAACGCATGATATTGAAGAGGCCGTATATTTAGCAGATAAAATTATAGTATTATCTGCATCTCCAACTAGAATTAAAGAAGAGATTATAATAGATATTGCACACCTAAGAGATAGATACAGTAATGAATTCATTAGTTATAAACAGCAGGTATTAAATTGTTTAAACCGTTTTAGTTAATATTGAGAAAAATTAAGGAGATGTATGATGAAGATTAAAAATAGTTTAATTATATTAAGTTTGTTATTGCTTATTATAACAACTGGTGGCTGCGGAAAAGAAACACAAGAAAAGAACAAACTAAGAATAGCATCTAGCCCTGTTCTATGTGAAGCACCAATTCACATAGCTGCATCAAAAGGTTTTTTTGAACAAGAAGGGCTGGATTATGAATTAATTACTTTGGATACACCTGCAAAGATTGATTCAGTAGCAGCGAATACTATTGACGCTGGGTTTGGTATGACAGGAAAATTTATAGCTCCATTAGTAAACGGTTTACCACTAAAAGTTACTGCAGGAATGCATACGGGTTGTATACAAACTTTAACAACAGTAAATTCAGGGATTAACTCTATTGCAGATTTAAAAGGAAAGAAAGTGGGAGTAGCCAGCTTAATAGATGCTCAAATTATTGCAACAAAAAGAGCTTTAGCTTATTATCATGTAAATGAAGATGATGTTGAATTTGTAGTATTTCCGAGTGCAGATTTACCGACAGCTTTAGAGAACGGCGCAATTGATGCCTATACACATTCTGATCCAGCAACAGCTATTGCAATAAAAGACAAGGGGTTTAAGCCCATATTAAATACAGCAACAGATGCACCGTTTAAAGATGAATATTGCTGTATTTCTTTCGTAACAGCTAAATTAGCAGAAGAGCAGCCTGAAATTGCGAAAAAATTTGTTAATGCGACTAATAAGGCTGCTCAATGGATTGAAGATAATCCTGAAGAAGCTGCCAAAATTCAGTTGGAAAAGAATTTTGTTACTGGATTCGCTGAACTTAATGGTGCTGTTTTAAAAAGCTATAATTATAAACCTTCTATTCAGGGCGGTTACGACGCTCTATACATTGCAATAAAAGCTATGGCAGATTTAAAAATGATTGATGGGAATGTTAATGCAAAAGAATTAGCAGATAAGTCCTTTGTGTATTTTAAATAATGGTAAAGGAGATAATTGGGTGAATCCTGTAACTAAATTACTTCATTTTGAAAAAAATCATGGTAATCAATATGCAACATTGCCTCCTATTTTTAAAAATACAGCGTTTATGAGTGCAAATTCTGAGGAAATTGAAAATGTTTTTACGGGAAAAACTAAAGGACATACTTATTCAAGAGTATCTAATCCTACAGTTGAAGCTTTTGAGCGCAGAATGGCACTATTAGAAGGCGGTCAGTCTGCTATAGCGACATCTTCAGGAATGTCAGCTATTTCTGAAACATTTTTTACCTTGCTTAGTGCTGGAGATGAAGTTATTTCACTGAAGAACGTCCAAGCAGGGACGTTAGAGTTTTTTGATTTCATCAAAAACTTAGGAATAAAAGTTATTCTTGCTAATGAGTTAACAGACGAAAATATTGCGCAGTTAATTACGTCTAAAACTAAAATGATATTTGCGGAGGCAATTAGCAATCCTAGTTTAGAAGTGCTTGATATTTCCCTAGCTGCTGAAATTTCTCATAGCTATAAATTACCTTTAGTTCTGGATGCAACAGCAACACCACCTTCATTTGCGAAACCACTCAAATGGGGGGCGGATATTGTAGTTTATTCTGCGTCAAAGTATATTTGCGGCAGCGGTAGTACTGTCGCAGGTATAATAGTAGATAAAGGTAATTTTGATTGGAATTTTGAAAAGCATAAAATATTAGAGCCATTTGCTGAGTTTAAAAATTTGGCATTTGCCACTAGAGTTCGTTTTTGCACGCATTCTAATCTAGGTGCGGCTTTATCTCCACAGGCAGCTCATGACGCAATTTTAGGTCTGGAAACAATGGCTCTTAGGACTGAAAAAATTTGTGACAATGCTTTTATATTAGCAAAATACTTAAGTGATAAAATTCACGTTAATTACCCATTACTGAACCCGAAATACAAAGATTTGTGTTTGCGTCAGTTTAACGGATGTGGTGGTGGAATTTTAACAATTTGCCCTGGCAGTAAAGAGAAAGCATTTAAATTTATTGATTCATTAAAATATGCTGATATACTAACTAATATAGGTGATACTAGAACATTAGCTGTTCATTCAGCATCTACAATTCATAACAGAATTTCTGGTACTGATAAAATTGCAGCTGGTGTGCATGAGGATCTTATTAGAATAAGCCTTGGTATTGAAGATGTAAATGATTTAATTGATGATTTTTCTAATGCATTAAAAGCCATAGGATTTTAAGAGAATTTTATAAGTAGAATAGGAGTTGAAACAATGAAAAAAATTAAATTTTCAAAATATCATGCACTGGGGAATGACTACATTGTGATAGATCCGAATATAAATGAGATTTCCTTAGACCCTAAAACAGTTGCTTTAATTTGCCATAGAAATTTTGGTATAGGCTCTGATGGTATTTTATATGGTCCTACGAATATTGAAGGCATTCCCTTTTTAAGAATCTTTAATACAGATGGTAGCGAAGCAGAAAAAAGTGGTAATGGTATAAGAATTTTTTCAAAATATTTATTTGATAATGGATATCAGAAAGATACATTTCAACTACAGACATTGAGTGGTATTGTAGAAGTTAGTTACCTTGATGATAAGGCTGAATTAATAAAAGTGGATATGGGAACGCCAACTTTTATTAGCAATGAAATACCTGTTAGTGGCCCTTCTCGTGAAGTAGTAGATGAAGTTATAAATATAAATGGCAGAAACTTCAATATGACCTGTGTGTCTGTTGGTAATCCGCATTGTGTTGTTCCTGTTGATGATTTATCCAGTACTTTAGCTAAGGAATATGGATCAGGATTTGAAAATTATCCTATGTTTCCTAACAGAATAAATGTCCAATTTTTGAAAGTGGTTGACAGAAATAATATTAAAATAGAAATTTGGGAACGAGGCTCTAGTTATACTTTAGCCTCTGGATCAAGTAGTACAGCTGCAGCTTGGGCAGCTCGTAAATTAGGATTAGTTGATGATCATGTTAACGTCATCATGCCAGGCGGAAGAATAAAAATAGAATTTGATGATAAAGGGCATGCTCATATGACTGGCAGTGTTACTTATGTGTTCTGTGGTGAATATGAACTACCAGATGTAATAACTTTAAGATATTGAAATGCAAAAGCCAAGCTTATATTAAGGAGCTTGGCTTTTGCATTTGTTTTTTAAAAAGTTCTTCTAACATTGAATTCGTGTCGGTTATTATTTACGGTTCCCATACCTTCAATAGTAACAGAATGGTTGCTATTATCTACATTAGAAAATACCATTAAATCTCGCTTATTAGTATTAGGCATATTAAGATAAGTATCCATGTTTCCGCTAGAACCGTAAGCTCTAATACTATGAGCTGTAATATACTGACCGGCCATAATATTCGCAATGGCATAAACAAATTCCCGATGTGCGGTAGCACCAGCTTGTAGTCTTTGTGCTTAAGCTAACGTTTCTCCTGCAAAGCTTATTGTAACGTTGATCCCTGAAGAAAGTGACACATTTTGCTGCTGCTTTAAATTACAAAACCCAGATCCAATTCAAAATTAAATCGGGGAATTGAGTTGCTTTTTTATTAGTGTCTACTTTTTATTAATAAATGCACACAGAAACTTAACGCTCTGTAATGAAGGTTTTACTTTTTCATCGATTCTGATATCAATAACGCTCTACCGCTACATCATGCGCCAGTTTGTACTTAAACTGCATCCCCGGTTTACAGCTGACATTTTTGCCTTTAAAAGCCAGACCTGCAAAAGGAACAGCCACACCTGCCGCCAGCGAAGTATAATTCATATCTCCTGAAAATTTTATTTCCTCATTATTCAATCTGAGCAGATAACCATTGGGCAGATAATAATCTTTAAGCCTCATCCTGATCACGCCCTTTTGTGACAGCAGCTTGCCTTTCTGCACTTTTTTCAGGTACCCTTCCAAAACAGTTCCTTTAGGAATGATGACCTCATCAGCAACACTGACAGCTTCCAATAATTTTACAGAAACAGTATCGCCGACTTTATTTCTCTTACTTTCCAGAAAATTCATCAGCTCTAACTGCAGCACGGTATCCTCTGGAATAGTAATGCCGGTTCTCGATATCTGCTGCTCTGCGGCCGCCGAACTTCCGATCGGCAGGCAGACCGCGGCAACAGCCAGCAACCCGGACAGTAAACAACACAAAAATTTATGCACTTTTTTTGCCTTCTTTCACCAGCTGTAATTATTGTTTTTTCAGATCGTCGCTGCCCTTAACACCTGACAGCCACAAGCCGATCGCTACAACATTAATAAACTGTCCTAAAAAACCCTCCAGCAAAACCAGCATTTTTAAAAACCGCGACTCCGGCACAATATCACCGTAACCGATAGTCAAGATACTGACGCCGCTGAAATACAGGCAATCAAGATATCCATTCAGACGATTAACAGTACGCGGCAGCAATTGTTCGTTGCCGCCACTGTCCTTATGCGGCACCAACTCCCAAAAATGCGGAACATTACGCAAAACTGTACTTTCCTGCAGTTCAGTAACATGCATATCGCCGTCCCACTCCTTCACCAATCCTTCGACACTGGTCGTATTAGTAGCCACAAAATTTTCGGTGTCGCTGAAAAAATAATATAAATTGCCGAAGGCCAGCCAAATCATCAGATAGGCGCTGATAATAAGCATCATACGCCGCTGACCCGTAGTATTGCTGTTGATTGCCGCCCAAATCGCAATACTGATAAAACTCAATAACAAGAACAGCAGCAGCAGAACGATGCCCAACAGCAGACCTGCCTTGAAGCGGCCATTGCCGTAAATAACTATATAATCAAATAATACACTGGCGATCACGGGCGCGCTGGCCAAAAGACCCAGTGAGATCAAAAATTTATAAAAATTTTCGTCAAGCAGCTGCTTGTACCATTTTTTCAAACCAAAAACATCGATTTTTATTTTCATTCTGCTCATCTCTTTTCTTGCTGACTCTCTTTGCATTGTATCACGATTACAGGTATTTAAGAAAGTATCCTAAGAATTTTTTTATTTAAAAACCGGGCTTCAATATTATCGTAAATATATTATCTGCACGCTTTCTATGCTATAATAAATATGAACAACAAAAATTTATGTATCAGGAGGCAAATATCATGGCACTTTTAAACAAACTTGGCGAAATAGTTAAATCCGCCGCTGAAAAAACTGAAGAACTCACTAAAACTCTTGGTGAGAAAGCAGAAGCTGCCCTCGAAATCCAGCGCCTGAACTCTCAAGTCAATAAAGAACGCAGTAAAATCAGCGATACCCACAAAAAAATCGGTGAGATCCTGTGGGCTAAATTTGAAGCAGGCGAAGAAATACCTGAAGAATTCAAGGAACACTGTACTGCTATCAGTGAAGCTTTGACCAAAATCGATGAACACAAAGTCGCTATTGCCAAAATCAAAGCAACTGCCTTTGCCGGAGAAGAACCGAAAACATCCTGCCCGTCCTGTGGCGCTCAGGTGACGCTCAACTCAAAATTCTGCGGCGAATGCGGCGGTAAAATGCCGGTCCATGAACCGGAACCCGTTGAAGAAGAAGCTGCGCCTCTGACAGAGACAGTCGACGAAACCAAAGCAGAAACTGCTGAGGTTGTGGATACTCCTGCTGAAACTGAAAAAACAGAAACCAAAGCATAACTGTTATAAGAAAAACCAGTCCATATGGACTGGTTTTTTTATCTGTTCAAGATTTTACCTATATTTTTTATAGAAATAGAAATCTTTCCATCAGGGTTGCTGACAAATTCGATATAATCGTTATTTTCCAGGCATTCAGCCGGCACGATGATCTCGATCCCAGTATCGGTTTTGATCTTCATTGACTTACTCATGCGCAGAGCATAATTTTTATCAACCGGTACCTGCTCAGGAAGCTTAGCTTCTTCCAGGCCTTTTTGCATCTCCTGCTGCAGAACCTCTGAATCAGAAAACACCTCTTTTACCAACGCTGCTGTTTTCAATTTACTGTCAGTTTCAGCTGTTTCCGCCAGATAGCTTTTGACCTTAGCAACGGCTTCTGTGCTGCTGTACCCGTAGTTTTCAGCGATCTGTCCTGCCATTTCCGTTACCAGCTTCACTGTTTCCCTCGTTGAGGTATTAGTGCTACACTGCAAAATACGCTGCGGCAAAATATAGACATCTTCTCCGCCTATACTGCGTTTTTTATCAGCAAAACGCAGCTCGCCGCTGGCAACATTAACTAAAGCAAAGGTATTGACCTTCTGCACCGGATTAGGCAGGATTGCATAGTGGCGAATGATCTCATTGCGTACGGCAGTGCCATCGTTGACTACCTGATGGGTATAAGCGGGCCGGCTGCTATAAAGCATCACTCCCAAATAACGCTCCGTTTCGATCGTAAAATCGCAAACTACGACATCGACTATATCTGTCTCACCAGCATCTGTAAGGCAGGTATCCAGATCCTTGCAGATGCCGGCGCTGAAATCAGAGAAAGTGATATGCTCATCCAAATAATTTGATGCCGTTTGACTGAAAATGCTCTCAGGCAGGAACTGACCTGTTTTAGCCGACGCGTCCTTGAATAATTTATCGATATGCCCCGCCAGAAAATCATAAGTACCAGGCGCGCCCATATCCAGCTCTGCACCAGAATAGATGGTAGCCCCTGAATTAAAATCCATAATATGCAAAATCGCTTTGCTGATAACTATCATTTTTTCACCAACTTTTTTAAACTCGTAGTGCTATTATACCACAAGGGTATGTATTCCCACTAGGCTCGAAAACACCTCGCCAAGTGTTCAAACGATACCACAAGGGTATGTATTCTCACCAGGCTCGAAACTTTGCCAAATGTTCACAATACTAAGACAAATGCCCTTTATAGCCTGCCGGTTATGTGATAAAATAAAAGCAGTTTATAAATATTATACGGGAGCAAAAACAATGGAACGTCAACGATTCCTGCCGTTGCTGGCAGTCATTATCTTTATCTGGGTCCTCTGGCGTTATGAAGCGGCGCTGGCCCTGCTCGGCTTCTTCTGCAATTTAATCATGCCTTTTATCATCGGCGGCTGCCTGGCATTTATCGTCAATGTTCCTTTGGTGCATATCGAACGCCTCTGGCAAAAACTGTTTGCACGCTTTTCTTCAGACTGGCCCCAAAAAATCAAACGTCCGGTCTGTCTGATCTTCACCCTGACTCTTATTATTGGCATCGTTCTGATCGGCGGGCTCAAAATTGGCCCCGATCTGCACCAAAGCTTTAATATGATCGTAAAAACACTGCCTAAAGCATCTGCCGAACTGACCGTCTCCCTTAAAGAAAGATGGTCCGAACTTGCCCTTTCGCCTGACACACTGGATTACCTGCAATCGCAATGGTCAGAACTGCTGCGTGCTGTAGACAGCTACTGGGAAAATAATAAAACAACTTTATTCTATAATACATTAAATATCACGACATCCCTGATCTCACTGGTCAGCAATATTGTTATCGGCGTCGTTTTTGCGGTTTACCTGTTGCTGAATAAAGAAACAATCTCCCGACAAACCCGTAATATGATTTTAGCATTCTGCAGCGGTAAACGCGCGGCTTACCTGCTTGATCTAGGCAGTGCCGCTCATACTATTTTCTCCGGTTACATCGGCGGTCAGCTGCTCGAAGCTTTCTGCCTGGGATTATTATGCCTCGCCGGGATGCTGCTTTTAGGGCTGCCCTATGCTCTGTCAATTTCGGTCATCGTTGGCTTTCTGGCTATTATCCCGATCATCGGCACTATCATCAGCGCCCTTTTAGGTCTTATTCTTATTGGGCTCGCCGCCCCCGGCAAAATCTGGCTGTTTATTCTTTTCTTCTTCGTACTGCAGCGTATCGAAGGCGATATCCTTTATCCTAAAATCGTCGGCAAATCTGTTGGTTTATCCGAGATCTGGGTTTTGGCAGCAATTACTGTCGGCGGCAGTCTTTACGGTGTTTTAGGCATCATCGTCAGCGTGCCTGTTGCTTCGGTTATAGCCTACATATTATCTGACAGTGTGAAAAAGCGTCTGCAGCAGAAAAACATTGACTTTGAACAGCAAAATCCATAAATATCCAAAAACTACTTTGTTGTTTTTATAAAAAAGGCTCTTCGCAATAATCGCGAAGAGCCTTTTCCTATCATACTTTAAATCAAAAAATATAATATAACTGTGTCCACATCATTCTATCCTTAATATTATTATTATCAGCACCCTGGTAGTCAAAATAGTTAAAAGCCGCCATAACATTACGAGCAACAGTATAATTGACCCCAATTTCATATCCCTTTATACCTGCATAACCAGTTACCAACTCCCTATTTGTTCTCGTATCATACATTTTATTAACATCCATCTCGCTTGTATGATCATAAATAGTGGCTGCCGGCTGATCATAATAAGCCACATAAGTTCCCCATGAGCCTGGATTATTATATTTTGCGCCTTTATAATCCAATCTTGCCGCCCAACCAGCTTTACTGTAACCCTGTTCAGGTAATACAGGTTTATCTGCTTTTAAATATTCCGCATACAAAATAGTACTCTTATCAAATTTATACCCTAACCCTACTGTATAAACATCATTTTTTTGGTAAGCAACTGTATTCCCGTCATAAATTGCTTCTGGGTGATAGTAAGCCGCCTGTGCAAATATTTTTTTATTTACAGGATAAGCTAAATGAAGGCCGTATAATTTCTCATTGCTTTCCTTAGTCGTAACCATATTGGCAAACTGGCCTACAAAAGCACTGGCTTTCAAAACGTTTCCGACATCTACTTTCAATGCTTTGATATTAGTAGCGACCGCATAGAAGCCATAACCAGACTTAAAAAACTGTCGGCCTGCTGTTATCTTTACGCCATTTAAGTTTCCCTGCACGTAAGCACGTTTAAATAAAGTATTTTCATCACCACTATCGTTCCTAAAATTCTGCGTGTTTTCCAACATTGCGCCATATTCCCACTGATCATTGATCTTTCCGTTTATGAATAATCGCGTCCGCAGTTCATCATGACTTCTACTTTTGCTATTTTTGAAAGCATAATCAGCAATCCTGATCTCACCTGTGATTTTTACATTATCAGACTGTTCCTCCAGATTACTCACACGAATGCCTAAATTATCAAGTTCTTCTGCAAATTCAGCAGCCAGTCGGTCTACATCTGCCCCTTTTGCCATCGCTTTAGCAACAATCTGTGCCATTTCATAGCGTGTAATCAGTCTATCACCGCCATAATGTCCATTATTATAACCTTCAATAATACCAGCATCAACAAGCTTATTAATGGAATTATAAGCCCAATGTCCTTCAGGAACATCCGTAAACGGATTATTCGCTGCTGCTAATCCAGTAATTCCCGTCAACAAGACTGCTAAAATACCTATTCTGATTTTTTTCATTTTTATCCCTCCCTAAATTATCTTTCTCAGCTTTTTTATAAGAATTTTTATGCATTGTTCAAAGTTTCTTACCAATAATTCAATTTCTTCCTTCTCTGCATTATCAATATGTATCCCAACACTTACTGTAGCAACACAAGAGAATAAAGAAGTCAATTTCTTAGCGGTATCCTCAGCTAACGCCCCTTCTTTATGCCTGTCTATGACGGTAAGGTTTGCTTCTATATTTTTTCCTAAAAGAAACGCTATTGCACATGCCCCTATATGACCTTTACTTCCACCAACTACAGAAACATTTAAATCCTCCCCACATAAAAAACAGTTACTGATAATTCTATATTTCCCGCTACCGTAGCCACATTTTATAACCACTTTATTCACACCCCTTCCAAGGAATGAATTTCTCATAGTTAAGTCCAAATTGCATTAAAATTTTACCTAATATGTGATTTATCTGCTGTTCAACAGTAATGTCTTGATTATAAAAGGTTAACAGCGGCGGTATAATAACACAATTAAGTTCTGCTGCCTTAACTAGATTTTGCAGATGAATCTTGCCCAGAGGCATTTCTCTTGGAACTAATACTACCTTACGATGTTCTTTTAAACACACATCCGCACTCCGCAGCAGCAAATTTTCAGCATAGCCATGGACGATACCGGCTAAAGTTTTCATGCTGCAAGGGACAATTACCATTCCATCTGTAGTAAATGATCCACTTGCAATAAGTGCTCCCAAGTTATTATTGGCATAAGAAAAATCCGCTAACTTTAAAACCTCAGCAATATCCAGCGTAGTTTCCAATGCAAAATTTTTTATAGCACCTTCTGTTATTACCAAATGCGTTTCTATATCAGTGTAACTTTTTAAAATTTGCAGCAGCTTATAACCAAGCCAAACACCGCTGGCACCCGAAATACCTATCACCAGCCTCATAATCTCACTCTCCTCATTTATCCAATAAACCTATGTACAGCCAGTAAGGATATGTAACAACTGTCATAAATATAATACCTGCTACAATTCTGAACACCATAACTTTGATTAGATGCGTAAGCTTCAGGTAACCAAATCCATATACTAGCATTAACGGTGCTATTTCATAAGGAAACAATGCCTGGTTAAATCCCATGATCATAGAATATCCGCCTATAGTAGCGGAATATCCTAAATTACTGCATAAATTAGCTATAGGGATCATCAAAGTTGCAATTAATGCCAGTGGATTAAGTAAAAAATTAGCTAATATAGAAAAAATATAGATGCTCATTACCAGCTCGTAGCTGTTCATTTGTTCAAAATACGGTTGCACAAAATTTATTACACTTTCTGTAATGCCGATACTAGATGCAACAGCTCCAATAGTTACAGCTCCAGCTAAAAAAAATACTACTTTAAATTGTATTTTGCTGAAGTCATCTGATTTGAGCAGCCCTATCCCAGGAAAAAAGCCCAAGCACCCTATTCCCAACATAAGTACTCCTTCAGGCAATTTATGCCACGAAGAAAAAATCAATAATATCAGTAATGCCGTGATCAATGTCACAGTCTTTTTTTCATCGATAGTTATCTTTCCTAATTTCCTATATTCAATTTTTAAATATTCTTTATTTAAATTCAAATGCTGTGGTCTCAGAATATAAATTAAAGGTATTGATACCAGCATCCATAATATCCCCGGAATGAACATATCCTTAGCCCAAGCTAACCATGTTATTTTCACCCCCAGGTATTGCTCTAAAATCCCCGCCGTCAGTATACTGTCAGTAGATGCTGTCATAAACGCCATTTTAGGAGACCATAAAGCGAAAAACACTACCAGCATCAAAGCTGATGCTGTCGCACTTTTTGCCTCAACCTTCAACACCTTGCAAATACCTATAACAACTGGTACCAATAAAGCAACCTTAGCCATAATAGAAGGTATTAATGGCGTAAAAATCGTGCATGTAAGTACTATCCCCCAAACAATCCCTTTTAAACTTCCTTTGGTCAAAAGCAGTGACTTATAAGCTATGCGTAATACCAAGCCAGATTTTACAATCATCCCACCTATCATCAAACCTCCCAAAGTTATCCAGGGAGTACTGGTTGTCCATGCAGAAAATGCAGTTGCATAATTTGTTATATCAAACAGTATATATAGGCCCGGGAGCATTATTGCAACAATTTCCTCTGGCAGCAATTCAAACATCCACATCATAATCGCCCATAAAGTCACGGCTAAATATTTCTGAAAAATATTGCTGATAGAGTAGAAAAATGGCAACAAAACAACGATAAATGAACATATCCATTTTATTTTGTGCAGAGATAAATTATTCCACTTCATACAGCACCTTCTTTCTAAACAGAACAGGTCAGCAGTAGAAATTGCTGCCGACCTGTTTTTAGCGTCAATTATCTTTCACTACTTATTTCAGGAAAAGAATAATCTTCCCATCCGGCAACTTCGGCAACAGTAGCATATAATTTACCAAAAGGCATTGTCGCATCTATACCAATGGTAGAGTTCGTTTTTTCCTGTAAACTATCGCCGTGTGAAGAAGGATCTAATGGTGCAGAAGGAACGTTATTTACCAAAATAACATCTCTTCCAGGGTCTACGCGAAATGACAAAGCCCATTCTACTTCAGCAGAATCATGAACATTAATGTCAGGATCAACAACCACAATCCATTTAGGTCTTACATTACTGGACATTGCTGATAAAATTACGTGCCGAGCCTCATTGGCATATCTTTGCTTCATTGCGATTACAGCATACAACTGAACTCCACCAGATGGAGTTACCGCCACATCAGTAATAGTAGGGAATTGTTTTTTCATCGCATTATAGAACGATGCTTCTAAAGGAATGTTTTTTAAAATATGGTTTTCCGTAACAGGCTTTCCTGTAAGAAGCACCTGAAAATAGGGATCTTTACGATGAGTTATAGCTTTTACCCTTGCGATAGGTCTTTCGCTGGCAGGCGTCATATATCCAGTATATTCACCCAAAGGACCCTCACTGACCTCAGTTTCAAAATCAATCTCCAATTCAAAAACAAATTCTGCTGTAGCAGGAACCTCAACGTCAATAGTCCTGCATTTTACCAGTTCTACCGGTTGTCCCCGGAGGGCCCCAGCTAAACTCCAATCATCCGTAGTATCAGGGACATTCTGGACCTGACAGGTATATGCAAGGACAGGATCAGTCCCAACAACCAATGCCATCTCAAATTTTTTCATACCTAAAGCTTTTGCTTTATTACAGTTTTTCCCAAGTCTGTGAAACGGCTGCGCCATAAAGCCAAAATAATCTTTACCTATAGCTTGAAACCTGTAATGTCCAAGATCAGCAATTCCAGTTTCAGGATCTTTGGAAATACTGATACCAGCAGTTAAATATGGCCCTCCATCCAACTCAGAAAATTTCGGAATAGGAAATTTTCCAAGATCAACATCTTCACCTTCAATAATAATCTCCTGACACGGAGCACTTTTTACCATAACAGGTGCTATTGGTCTGTCAATTGTTTCTGCAAACCAGGGAAGTACCGTATTATTTTGTGCATTCAAAGCTCTCAATGCTTTTTTTCTATTACCAAAAACTCCTCCTACTGCTGGATAATCAGTACCGTTATTCCTGAAAATAATTACCGGTCCATTATTTGCATAGCTTTTTTTCAAGGCCTTGCCCATTTCTAAATTAACGTCAACATACCGATCTACCTCAATCAAATCATTTTCCTTGCGGCAGCTCTCCAAAAAATCTCTTAAATCATAAAATGCCATTATAAACTCAACTCCTTTCAATCATCAAATAATAAACAGGGACATTACACAAATAATAAACAACTGTATTAATTGCCATTTAAAAGCCAGATTAAACATATCGCTATCTCTATTGGTAATATTCGCTAAAGAAGACGTAAATTGCAGCAATGATGGCTTCAACGGATTTGCCGGCCCCATCGTAACCATCGCAGCCAGTCCGACTAAAACAGAAGCATTCACATGCAACATTTCAGAAGATGCCATCTGCATTTTCGAAAACATCGCACAAGCCGGTATGCCCTGTCCAAAAGCCATCCCTGCCAAAAAGCCCAATCCAGACAACAACAGACCATAAACCGAACTGCCCCATTGCGTCATATGGCGTGCAAGTAATGTAATCTGTCCTGTATCCAGCATAAGATTTACCATTGCCCCTCCTAAAAATAAGGTGATCAACGAGGGCAGTCCTCTTTTAGAAGCAATAATAAAATCTGCTGTAAAGGTACTGGTTTTCTTTATCGCAAAAACATAACACAGTAAAGCCGTAATCAAAATATATGTACCAGGAGTATTGATCAAATTAATACTGACAGGTGCATATCCCCATAACGACAATTTAAATGCAGTTTTAGCCATAATAGCTTTCAACGGATAAGAAAATATTATTACGATAATAGAACCAACGATCAATGGTAAGAAAGCTTTAAACGCTAACTTTTTAGAAATAATCTCCTTATCATTGGAAGTATTGCTGTAAGTCGCACCTTTTTTACTGTACAGCCATAAAAATAAAAAACTTAATGTTGCCGCAGCAATCAAAGTCAAAATATATAATCGAGGAAATATCTGAGTAAACAGAATAACAGCAGACATATTTGCTGCTATAGTTAAACAGGCTATATTGCGGTTATCACTGTTTTTTAAATCAAAATCAAGAATCTTAAAAAAACCTACTACAGAAACAATTATCATCGGCAGTGTCAATAAACCCATAGTCTGGACGATTCCTTCAATAGGTAATTTTGTAACGCTGCTGGCAATTGTAGCAGCAATAAACAAACTTACGAACGCTATACTCCAGGAAAAATAAACCAAATAGCCAACAGCCGCACGAAAACCGTCAATACCCTGTCTGACCAGTCCTGGTATAGTAACAGGGTAAGTGGCAAACCCATTGAAGGCTCCTAAATAACCTCCTACTACTGAACATAATGTCACAGCTTTTCCCGTTTTACTTGGCAAAACCTGATCTAAGGTATTCAACAGCATATTCAAAGCACCTGTACTTCTAAAACATTGTCCAAAAATCTGTCCCGTCCACAAAACAAGAAATCCATTCCAAATGGTTATATTCCCCCATACAGACGCGGTCAACGTTTTTTGTACTGGCATATGAAAAAATACAACAACTGCAAAGATTTCCAAAAGCCATACATAAAGGCTCAAACGTAAAGCATTCATCTTAAAAACTAAAAAGCCCAGCAGTAAAATAACAAATGGTAGTAATGCTACTATAGTTTGCAAAAACTCATTATCCATATAAAGAACCTCCTTCCATTTTGCTTATATTAACTGTCCTCCTTTCTGATTTCAGTATAATCAATTGTTTATAAAAATTCTGTCATTAACATTACATACTGTTTGTAGCCTATGCTACAAATTTATTATCTGCTCCAAAACATATAGAATTATATTTTTCTCAATGTTATAGTTAATATAAGGACAGAAAGGAGGCGATTCTTATGAAAAAATTCCAATCTACCTGTCAAAATTGTACCAATAAGTTTTGTACAAAGCTTTCTACCGAAGTCAGAGAGGAAATATTCAAAAACAGAATATGGTTTAATTTAAATGCCAAAGAAGAACAACTCTTTTATTTTAATAATAAACAGATTCTTATCATCGAATCAGGCAGTTTCATGACAATTCGTCAAAATAATCAAGGTAAACAAATTGGTGTTGATATTTTAAGGCCCGGCGATTTGTTAGGAATTTTAAACTTTAACGCAGAATCTCCTCAAGATCATATTTTAATCCTGCCATTGACAGATGTTTCAGGCTGTCTGGTTTCAAAAACTATTTTTGATACTTTAATCCAAAAACATTTGTCTCTCAACATAATCATTATCCATCATTTATCTTCCCGTTTTTACCGTATCATCAATCATTTGACCAATCTCGTTTTTGATACCAGTAAAGAACGTATTGAATATTCGTTAAAACTGGCGCACCACAACTTAGGCAATTTTTATCTGACACACGAACAGATTGCTTTATTATCAGGTTTAAACAGGGTCACCGTTTCCAAAACTATTAAAGATGTCAGCTATGACTTTGATAAATGATGACAAAGTTGCTTTTAATATAACTATGTCAATAATCAGCTTTATTAAAACAACCCCAGAACCTTCACAGTTGCAATGGTTCTGGGGTTGTGCTATAATATTTTAGTAATCATGCGGGTGTAGCTCAGTGGTAGAGCAGCGGCTTCCCAAGCCGCGTGTCGCGAGTTCGAATCTCGTCTCCCGCTCCATAAAATATTTTGCCGCAGAACTTAGTTCTGCGGCTTTTTTATTTCTTTGAGTACACTTATAATTTTTCTAAATAAAAAATAAGCTTACCATTACAGCAAACTTTTACTCTGTCAATGATATGTTAGTAAAACACTGTCACTGATATCTGGAATTTACGATCTTCAAATTTATTACAGAATAAAGCTCGTCCTGATTCCAAATTTTTATTTTACCTTCCTGCACATTTCTTCTATAAATATTTTTTGAAGGTACAGCGATTTCTAAATTTATTGGCACTGTATTTTTACTGCGTTTTACTAAAACATCTTCAGATTTTAACTTTTTCCAAATCCCTTTTTTAGAGCCTTGTGAAATTATAGCATCCACGCCTTCTGTTTCACAACGCAGTTTCAAGGTATCGTCCTCCGTCTGACAACGCAAAGCAACGGAAAAAACATTCGGCTCCAGCCAGTATTTAAGCAGACCCATTTTCCCTACGTCAACAGTATATTCAACACTTTTATTTTTATTCAAAACTATTTTTTTAAAGCTCCTGTCGCCTTCATTCTGCATTTTGAAACTGCTGAGTAAGATCATTACCATAACAGCAGCCAACACCAGAAGTATTTTTTTCCCAAGCTGTTTATTCATACCTGGCCCGCCTTTTTTCAGCTATCTTCTTAGAAAAAATTTTAACAGATAAAATAACGACAGCCGCCGCTCCCGGCAAACAGCTTAACTGGCAGCTGCCACAAATACCGGTGCAGCCAAAGGTGCTGCCCCAAGAAGAAATCGGTATACCCATAGCTGCACAAAAAGTAATTACTTTATTCCTCATCATCTTTCCTCCCGTATCTGATCGCCTTTTCCGGACATTTACTGATACAGACCCCACACAGGATACAATTATGTACGCAATTCACAGCTTTCCGCTCTTCTATCACCATCGCTTCCATAGGACAGGCAAGGCTGCAGCTTTTACAGCCAATACATTTTTGGCGGTCTATAATCAACCGATAAACGAATGGCAGCCTGCTGCTGAAAGAATACAACAAATTCTGTACCGCTCCTACAGGGCACAAAAAATTGCAAAATCCGCGGCCGCCTTTAGTAAAGATACCAAACAGACCTGCCCACAAAAACAACGTCAGAATCATACTGGAGCTCAAAGAAATAAAATACCCAAAAACGAAATAGTTAACAAACAAATCAAATAGAAAGAAATTGCAATATGCACATGCCAGCAGACTATCAAAAAATGGCAATATCACAAACCCGGCCAGCATGCCATAACGAAACGGAACGATCTCGGTATAAGTACGCCAGCTTATCTGCAGCCTTGATGGTATGACTTTGCTTAAATACTCGGTAAAAGCTCCGGCAGGACATAATCTGCCGCAAAATACAGGACCAAAAAACAAAGTAACTATCAGCAAGATCACGATACAAGCAATAAAAGGAAGCGACATCAGCAGCAACTTTCCATCCAGTAAATGCTCTGTCTGAATGCGAAAACAAAGGCTATGAATGGTCAGCTGCTGCCACTTGCCCGTAAAAGCAAAAAATATTATTTTTTGAAATAGCGCAAAAGGAGCATAGAATAAAATAAAACCTAAAAAATACCCCAAAAGCCGCTGATATTTAAACCCCATTTTTATCTCCACTTCCATGAATTTTCAGGACAGGGAAAATCCCTGCCCTGATTTTATTTACTTAAAAGCTATAACGCAGGCCTACGTTATATGTCCTGCCGGAAGTTGCTTCGCTGGCATAAAATTCTTTATCAAACAGGTTGTTAATACCGAATTGTAAAATCGTACCTTTAGCAATTTCATAATTAAAGGCAGTATTAACGATAAAATACGCGTCTTCCGCCCCATACTCTCCTGTCACATCATCAGGAGCCTGACGAGCGCTCACATACTGACAATCCAGTATAGCGTTGAACTTATCCTTATTATAATTGACGCCGGCATGCAGCAGATGTTTAGGAATGCCATAGTCTGCGCTGTCAGCATCTTTCAGGTTAGTTCCCGCCACCGCATTTTGTTTCACTTTCCCCTGCTGCCAGGCATAATTAAAATATGTGCTCCAGTTATCGTTAAATTTATGGTCGACCGTAAATTCTACACCGCGGCGTTTTTCCGTACCGTAGTTTTCATATTTTTTATATTTTGCTGTTGTTGTTCCAGGCTGATAATGGGTCGTATAAAGGATTTTATCATCTGTTTTCACCTGATATAAAGAGATCCCCAGATTAGTCTGCCGCGACAATTTCTTCTTCATGCCAATCTCAAAAGTATTTGAGGTCTCCGGATCAAGATCAGGATTAGCCACTACACCGCCCATACTGCCACCGCCGTCACGATAGACCTGATACAAAGGCGGCGGATTAAAAGAATGTCCATAAGAAACATAGTAATTAGTCTTTTCATCAGCTTTATAATCAAATGCTATTTTCGGGCTGAATTCACTATAACTGACTTCATCATAGTCCAAAGAACGTGTTAAAGCACCGGTATTTTTATCATAATATCTGCTTTTACCGTCCATTTTTGTAAAATGATCATAACGTACGCCTAAATACATCGTCATCGGATCGCTGATCTGATATTCATCCTGCACAAATAAAGCTATGTTCCGCGCTTTACCGCCATGGTTTTCATAAACACCGTTATCGCCAAGTCCGCTGATAACAGAATCATGATCGCGCCAGTTGCTAAGATATTTACGCAGCTGATCAAAGCTCTCCTGTTTAAAACTGCCTCCTACTAGAATAGAATGTTTACCTACATTATCCCACGCTTTTTGTACATCAAAATTATAGGTTTCACCGGGATAGAAAGAATCAGTACCGGCACCGTTCCAGTCTATAGATTTTGGACTGCTGGAACTGCTATAGCCATTACTTTTCATATCCAGGTACCCAAAGTTGGCACTGAATTTATTTTTATTGTCATTATATGACAATGTATGTAAATCGGATTCTTTCCGCCCGTCATAACCAAGATATGTTCCAATGCTTGGCTTCACTATCTGTCCATTACCAACATCAACACTGCCACTAAATACGGGCTTACCGTCTTTATAAATTGTCGTCCACGGATTTTGGTAGCGATACTCACTTTCCGTATGGATAAAAGTATATTTTAAAGATCTGTCTTCATCAAAATCATATTTCACATTAGCGGAAATGTTTTCATTTTCCCAAACCTTTTCTCCGCGTCCGCCTAAAACATATTTGCCGTTACTGAGCTGCGGCAATTCGTGGTCAGGCTTAATCCCTCCACTGCCTTTGGAAGCGCTACCAGTATAATAATAACCCCTATATCCATCTGATTTTCTGTTTTCATAACCTACGCCGAAAGATAATTTTTTATTCACTCTTGCATCTGCGTATAAAGCTTTTTTCCAGGTATTATTACTGCCATAGCTGACTACAGCATTTACACTGGCTCCTTTTTTTTCAGGATTATCCTTAGTGATAATATTGACAACCGCGCCCACAGCCCTACCGCCATATAAAGAAGAGCCTGCTCCCCTTACAACTTCAATTCTGGCTATTTTTTCCACAGGTACCATTTCCCATTCCATACCGTTATTATAAGTAGTATTCATCGGAAGCCCATCCAGCAAAACCAAAATATCACTGGAGCTGAAGCCCCTGATCTGAATCCCTCCCTGTGCTGCTTGGTTCATATAGACGCCCGGCAGAGTCTGCAGAGCTTCAGGTACAGAATTAATATTTCTTTCTTCTATATCCTGTGAGGTGACAACACTGACGCTGGAAGGTACCTCCTGTAGTTCTTTCATAGTTCTGGTTGCTGTAACAACCATCTGATCCAGATTAAATTGCTGCAGCCCCTCTTCGGCGTATACTACTGTGCCCCCCCAAATGACATTGCCAGTTATAAGTACTGTCATCAGTATACTTTTACCCATACCCTTTTTCAACATACTCAACTCCCTTTCCTATTTTTTGTATATTACTAAAATATTTTATGCATTAACCTAATAGATATATGCATAATAACTTTTATTAGAATCATAAAATACCCTGTGCATAAGACGCACAGGGTATTAAATAGCTAGATAAAAGCTGTTCCATTACCAAACTGTCTCACGCAGCAGTAAATTAATCATCAGGCAGTTCTTCTGACTCAAGTTCATCGCTCCTCCAAGCCTTCCCGGATAACTCCAGTGACATAAATATGGATTTGCTCACTTTTACAGCGACGGGATCGTGTGGGCTTTACACCCAGCTTCTCTATTAAGACCTGCGTCACCTGATAACATCATTATTCACTTTTTATATTTTATGATATTATATTCTATTTTATATTAATGATTATATGTTATAATATCATATATGATATATTACTATGTATAGCTACTAGACAGTCAATAGGGAGATAATTATTTTATGAAAGAACCAATTGATAATTATTTTACAACAGGTGAGTTAGCCAAGCTTTGCAAAATACCTCGAAAAACTTTGCTTTATTACGACAGTTTAGGTCTTATAACGCCTGAAGTTATTGAAGAAAATGGTTATCGTTATTACAAACGCACTCAATTATTTGCACTAGAATTGATTTTGACGATGCGTAAACTGGATATTCCTTTAGCAGAAATCAAAACTTATTTATCTAACAAATCCTATACTAATTACAGAAATATTATGTCTGATCGTGAAATATTTCTTGAAAAATTACTCAAAAAGATAATTAAAACAAAAAATGAACTGCATCATTCCCTCCTTATTCTTAACCAATTGGAAAACATTAAATTTAATGATGTACTAACAGTTCGAACAGACAATGAATTTTTATATTTAAGTAAACCAGTCTCTCCCAAAATGAACTTTAAAGACAGAACAAAAATATCCGCCAGTCTGTTTATAAATCTTGCTGAACATATTCCCCTTAACAATCATACTTTTGGTTATGTTGTAGATAAAAATTCACTTTTAGATCAAAAAAAACCTCGTCATATCAAATATTATTTCTGTCCTGTTTTCACTAAAACCGATTATCCGAAATGTTCCATAAAATCAAAAGGAACTTACCTTACCCTTTATTTCAAAGGTATCTACATGAACAATTATGACAAGTATATCAACACTCTGTCAGAATACTGCAAGCATAATATGCTCGTTCCTATATCCGATATTTATATCACATCAATAAAAAACTTTTGGCTTACTGATGAAATCAGCGAATATATTTACAAAATAGAAGTACAAATAAAATAAACCGTTTTCTAATCTAGAAAACGGTTTATTTTATTACTTGTGAAAATATAATTTCTCTAATATTACCAGATATTTTTCTATTTAGATACTTCTTAAAAATACCCCCTATACGATTTGCATTGTTGCAAACGAAATGTTATAATGATCCGATTTTTTGCAAGGAGGTAAAAAATGTCTATAGGAATTATTGTAAACTCTGCCTGCGTACTTATCGGCGGCCTGCTCGGCAGTTTTTTCGGAAGACTGCTGCCAGTCAAAATGCGTGAATCGCTTTATGGGTTATTCGGTTACTGCTCCATCATCATCGGCATCATTCTGCTGCAAAATATAAAATCTATGCCGGCAGTTACATTAGCTCTGATCTTGGGTACTATCATCGGCGAAGCACTTCGAATCGAAGACCAGATCAATTTCGCTTCGCTTAGGCTTAAAACACTTATCGAACGTCTCACCAATACTGCGGCAGCAGATAATGATGCTTATATCAGCCGTTTCGTTGGCCTGCTGATGCTGTTCTGTACCGGCAGTACAGGAATTCTCGGCGCGATTGGTGAAGGCGTAAATGGCGACAGCACTGTTCTTTTAACAAAATCTGTTATGGACATTTTTGCAGCATTTGCTTTTGCTGCTCATATGGGTCCTATGATCGCCTGTATCGCAATCCCCCAGTTTCTTTTTTTCAGCATCCTCTTTTGGAGTGCCGGCTTCATCATGCCGCTTACAGATTCTCTGATGATTGGTGATTTTATGGCCTGCGGTGGCATTTTAGCTATTATTACCGGCTTTCGTATCTGTGAATTGAAAGACTTCCGTGTCGCCAATACGCTGCCGGCTTTATTTATCGTAATGCCGCTCAGCTATCTTTGGCGCACTTATTGCTGAACGGTTAACACTAAAAAAACAGGCCCTGCATGCAGGGCCTGTTTTTATTCCATGATACCTGAATCCTCAATAATAATCCAGCTCACGCTCAAAAATAACGCCGGTGGCAGGATTAAACTTTAATTCCCCCTTAAATTTAAGGGTAGTAAATTCGGCTTCATAGTAGGAATTATTGCCTTCTTTGTCCATAGTTACAACAATATTGCGGGCATCCGGGTATTCAGCCATAACAAAGCGCTCGATATCTGCCGGAGTTTTGTTGATAATAGTGCTGCCTTTGACAAATGTTGCACCCTTGACTTCTATCTCTTTGATTTTGGAAGTAGCCGTTGCAACCTTCACATAATAATATTCCAAAGTATCAGGATCTTGAAAAGTAATACGGCTTTCATCACCTTTAGTTGTATAACCAATCAGATTACAGTTTGCCGGAATTTCTGCTTTAGCAACTTCGATCGCCGCCCTGCTTTGCCCAAGCTGACTGGGAGCAGGAGCCGCCACAGCCATAGCACCTACACATAAAACTACTAAAGCTGCCAGTAATGAAAAAACATTTTTCAATTTCATTCGATTCACTTCCTTAAATTATTTTGTATTACTGCTTAAATACATCATACAAAACATTTTTGTTAATTTCAACTGTGTGCTATCTCCTATTTGAATTTATTAATTAATTTATTCCATATTATCAATATTACAAGCATTTATTTTGTTAAAATTCATAAATCTGTTAAGCCCTTCCCATAATAAAACAGACCTCGGCATATTTATGTCCGAGGTCTGTTTTATTATAATCACTGTTCTGCCGATTGCTTTGCATCTTCTTTACAGACCGTTGTTTCTTCGTCTTTAAAAAAGTATTTCATCACACCGCCGACCAGCCCCTGTACCAAAAGAAATTTATATTCGTTTTCGATCCGTCTTACTTCCCGCTGTACCTCTCTCTTAATGATCCAGAAGGACAAAGCCACACCCAGCATCGCCCCAAACAAGGCTCCAAAAAATGCGATCCAGATCGCAGGTATCGAAATATTGATCATTATTGCCACCGCCTGTCTGTTTTCTTTGACTTCAAAATATCACATTAGCTATTGCCTGTCAAATTAAAGAAAATTCACATTTTCTTCTATTGCAACTGCAAGGACAAATATTATATAATATTAGAACAGTTCCAATACTTTAAAAAGTGAAAGGGTTGTTACCAATGGAGAAAATTTACGAAGGCAAAACTAAAACAGTATATTCCCTGGAAAACGGCAATGTACTCTTAAAATTCAAAGATGACTGCACCGGCAAAGACGGTGTTTTTGATCCCGGTGAGAATACCGTCGGGCTGACTATCGAAGGTATCGGCAAAGCAAATCTTGAGACTTCGATCCACTTTTTCGAGATCCTCAAAAAAGAAGGTGTAAAAACCCACTATGTCAGCGCAGATATCGATAACGCCACTATGGAAGTCCTGCCTGCTAAAGTATTCGGTAAAGGCCTTGAAGTCATCTGCCGCTTGAAAGCAACCGGCAGCTTCATCCGTCGTTACGGTGACTACATTGCTGACGGCACTGTTCTCGAAGGCGGCTACGTTGAAGCTACTTTAAAAGACGACGCTAAAGGCGATCCTCTGATCACTTCTGAAGGTTTGGCGGCTCTCGGCATCATGAGCCAGGAAATGTTCAACAGTATGAAGGAACAAACCCTTAAAATCACTAAAATCGTTGCTGCAGACCTGGCAAAAATGGGTCTGGATCTATACGATATCAAATTTGAATTTGGTTACAACAACGACGAAGTAATTCTGATCGACGAAATCGCCAGCGGTAACATGCGCGTCTATAAAGACGGCAAATATGTCGATCCCATCACTCTGACTTCAATCATCCTCGGTAAATAAATCTTTATATTTAAAGGCACAGCTTTTGCTGTGCCTTTTTTGCTTCTTAGGCATGTTGATGCTATAATTATTTTAAAGCGTTTTTAAAGCCCGCTTTAATTTTTGAAAACAAAGGAACGATGCATTATGAACAAATTAGATCCGCGTAATATTTATGACGACTTACATCAAATTCCTGAACTTGGTTTTGAAGAGTTTAAAACCTCTGCCTATCTGGCAGATAAATTAGAAGCAATGGGCTACAAAGTTACCCGTAACATCGGCGGCACCGGCGTTATCGGCGAAATCAAAGGCTCAGAGCCCGGACCTGTAATGATGCTGCGTGCCGATATGGACGCACTGCCCTTTCTGATCGACGGCGAAAAGAAAAATATTCATGCCTGCGGCCACGACGCCCATTCCGCCATGCTTTTAGCCGCTGCCTCCGAGCTGGTAGGCAAGGTTAAACGCGGCACCCTGCGCATCCTGTTCCAACAGGGTGAAGAAACCTTAAAAGGCGCTTTGGCAGTTATTGATGCCGGCGTAATTGAAGACGTCGATATCGCTCTTGGTCTGCACATCCGTCCTGTGCAGGACATTGCCTACGGCGAAATGTCGCCAGCAGTGCGCCATGCTTCCAGCACCTTCGTTAACGTCGTTATCAACGGTTTATCCAGTCACGGCGCACGTCCGCACCTGGGTGTCAACGCAATCGAGGCAGCCGCTGTCGCTATCAATGCGATTACGGCTATTAAAATCAATCCTATCATCCCCTGGTCCTGTAAAGTTACCGGCATCAAAGGCGGCGGCGTAGCCCCCAATATCATTCCTGATAAAGTTGAAATGATCGTCGATGCCCGCGCACAAACCAACGAAGCTATGACCGAACTGCTGGAAAAACTGCGCCGTGCAGTTACCAATGCTGCCGCTGCTCTTGGGGCTACTGCCGAAGTCACTACTCCCGGCGGTGTGATCCCCGCTGCTGAATACGATGACGAACTGACTGCAGAAGTTGCAGAATGTATCGTCGAGGTAGTAGGCGAAGAAAAACTTGCGAAAGAACTCGTTAACCCCGGCGGTGAGGATTTCCACTACTTTGTTAATAAATATCCCCATATCAAAGCTGCTTACTTCGGTGTCGGCGCAGCTGCAGCTCCGGGCCTGCATCATCAGGATATGCAGCTGAACAAAGAAGCTCTGCCCAGCGGTACTGCGGTCCTCGTTAAAATGGTAGAACGTAAATTAGGCTGATCACTGTTTATTTTGCGCTGCTGAATTATATATAACTGCAAAAACTCAGACTTCCATAAATTATGAAAGTCTGAGTTTTTTATTACTGTACTATGCTTAACTCATTTTCGTATATTTATTTAAGCTGACTGTAAACATTCTGGTCAACAGGCTCCAACCAGGTAGTACCTGCACCCTTGCTCATAATCGACAGATGCTGGAACCAGCTGTTGCCGGCAGCGCCATGCCAGTGTTTAGTCCCTTCCGGGATCGTCACGCTTTCACCGGCTTTCATTTCTACCGGATCCTGTCCCCAGATCTGATAATATCCACGGCCTGATACCCCGACCAGGACCTGACACGAACCGCTGTGAGTATGCCAGTTATTGATACAGGACGGAGCAAAAGTCACGTTAGACACACTTACAGTATCGTTAGCCATGGGAAAAAGAAAGCTCTGTCCGGTAAAATATCTGGCATAAGCCGCATTATCATTACCGATAGGAAATACTGTACCACCTGCCTGCAGCAGCGACGCGCTGATGATCTTTGTCTGTTCCTCTGTTACAGGCTCACCGGCTGCCAAAGCTGCATCTGTACCGCCCATGACCGCAGCAGCCACAACCAGAGCCGCAGCTATTCCTCTAAAAGTGTTTTTGTTGAATCTCTGCCAAAATTTCATATTATTTTCCTCCTCATAATAAATCATTTGTTTATCAACTTCTGGATCAGATTGCTAGTGCTTTCAAAGCCGGATGCCTGTTTAATAAAGCATATGTTTCCGGCTGTAACAAATTCTCATAATTTCTCAGCTGATAATCTGCCAGTTCCGCAACCAACTGCAAACTGTTGATTTTATCAAGCAGCGTTTCACGAGCCTCTGCCAGCAGCTTTTTACGCTCCTGTATCGTAGCATCACCCATTTCTGCCAGCCGAATATAATCAATGATATGTTCCAGTGACATCCCGCTGGCTTTCAGCTTTTTGATAAAATTGATAAAATTTACAAAATACTCATCATAATTGCGGATCCCTGCCGCATTCCGTGGCACCGGAGGCAGCAGCCCGATCCTTTCATAATATCTTAAAGTATCAGTTGACATATTGGTTTTTGCGGCAATTTCCCGAATCGTCATTTTTACTCCTCCTCACAGTGATTATGCCTGAGCTGATAAATACTGTAATCTACATTATCCAGCAGCTGTTGTTTAAAATGGATATCATCCAGCAGATAAAAGCGCAGATTTTTCAGCAGCTTGATTTTCTGTTCCTCTGTATTATCGCTGTGCTCAATGATATTTAAAGCTGCTTTTAACCGCTCCGGCCGCTGTTCTGCCGACTGCAGAATCTGCTGTAAATTCTCCTGCGTACATTTCTGCATCTTTTCCATAGCTACTCAGCCCCACTAAAAATTCTCTCTTTAAACTTTTCCATAACACGTGTTCCCGGATCACTTTCATTATAAATTATTCTTTCTTATATGTGTAATACCTATTTCTCATATCCATCAATGCCTTTTAGGCATTGATTTTCCACGACTGTACAAATAAAAAAAGTGCAAGCGCAATCACTTCTGGTGATCTGCACTTACACTTTCTGACCACAGCCTCTGATTCAGCTGCAACTGTCTGCTATTGCTTTTATCTTCACTGTTCCCTATTGTTATATGTTTTCACAAAATTTTTGGCAAACTCAATAAATTTCGTCGTCGTTACACTGAAAGGCTGTCGTTTTTTCCAGGCCAGCACTGTAGTAGCAGCAAGTTCAGGATACAGCGGCAGCGAACAGACCTGTGAGCGGTCCAAAAAAGGACGTGAACCCTCAATATGAAAAGCATATCCCAGCCCGTTCCGTACCATTATCGAAGCATTCGTACTCATATTGCAGGTATACGGAACCATGACCTGCGGAAAATAATCACCAAACCAGCTGACCAGCTCATTTTGCACTTTCAGCCGTGCGGGAAAAAGCAGCTCCTTCCCCACCAGATCTGCCGCCGTAACAAAGCCCTTTTGCACCAGAGGATCTTCGGCAGGCAGCAGCACGGCCCAGCGTTCTTTGACCCCCAGACGGATAAAATCATACCTGTCAATATCCACAGGTTCCAGAAACAAAGCAATATCTGACAGACCTTTTTCGATACGTTCATTAGTATAATCCGCATTACCGGCATATAATTCGTAAGTTACAGCAGGATACTTTTCTTTAAAAGCCCGGAACATTTCAGCAATGACCTGTACGGAAGCCAACTCGCCGCAGCCCACCGATACTACACCGTTGATCAGCTCGTCGCGTTCTGTCAGTTCTTTTTCCGTTTTATCTGCCAGATCAACGATCTCCTCGGCCCGCCGGCGCAGCAGCATTCCTTCGTCAGTCAACGTCACCTTACGCGCACCGCGCGAAAACAGCGTTACTCCCACATCTTCCTCTAACTGTGCCAGCTGTCGGCTCAATGTCGGCTGCGTGATATGCAGCAGCTCAGCCGCTTTTGTGATATTCTCCTCACGTGCCACTGCCAGAAAATACCTCAGTATCCGCAATTCCATTGCCTCTGCCTCCTTTTATCCTGGTCAACTGCATCTGCCTGTTCTGTCTTTTTCTTTCTATCATAAAGTATTTTTATGCTCTCAGGCAAGCTTTATCTGTCCTTAAACATAGAAAAGGCATTATTTCCCCAAGGAAACAATGCCTTTCTTTACTGCTATTTATTCAGCCGCTGGCCGATTTTCAGCATATACATCGGGTCAACGTTCTGCCCATCGACAAAAACCTCAAAATGCACATGCGGGCCGGTACTATATCCGCTGCTGCCGACAAAGCCGATGATCTCACCCTTACGCACGCTTTGACCGGGCGCAACGGCAATCCCGCTCATATGCCCGTAAGCAGTTTCATAACCATTGCCGTGATCGATACGTACATAACGTCCATAACCGCCGTTCCAACCGGCAACCTCTACCGTTCCCATCGCACCGGCGTAAACCGGCTCACCGAATTCAACAGCAATGTCAACCCCGGGATGCCAGTCGTAACCGCCACCGATCGGTCCCGTACGTCCACCGTAGGGAGAGCTGATCGTACCACCTTTGGTCGGCCACAGATCAGGAAAGACCGAGCGTTTATTATTGCGCCCTTCCAGCTCCGAAAGCAGTTCACTCATCGAAGTTTTCTTCTCATCGATCTGCTGCGCCATATTTTTATTCTGAGCCGTCAGTACTGCCGCCATTTCCTTCACGCCCAACTCAGCAGGACCTCCCTGTCCCAAGTAACGAGGAGCATTGCCTGCCGTTGCCGTTTCGCCTGACGCGCTGCTCAAATCACTGCCCAGCTTAGTACTGTCAGTGTCACGAATCAATGCCCGGCGCAGTTTAGTTTCCAATGTCGTGATTTCAGACATATCACGCAGCATTTTTTCGTTATCCGCCAGCAGGCTTTGCAGCTGTGCTTCCAACTCGCCTTTTTTAGCCTGATATTCTAAAAAATCAGTCCGTTCCTGACGAAACTGATAAAAATTATAACCCATATAACCAAGCGCGCCCACCATACAGACAGTACATATCAATACAGCGCCGGCCAGCAATTTAAACCGCCGGGCTCCAAAATGGTAAACTTTCTGCCCTTCCGCCCGAGGTACTGTAAAGGTATATTCTTGCTGTTTCTGTAAATCTTTTTCTTCCATATTTTAACCTCTTATCTAAAATACCCTAACTTCTGACCTGCTGCCAGCAGCCTGTGCCCAATAAAAGGCAGACTTTCCAGATCATCCTTACCCATACCGCCCACTGCCAGCAATACGCCGCCGTAAACAGGCACAGCCACGGCAATAGCCGCTAAAATCGCCCAGGCTCCCCAGCTTACCGCCAGCGTGATCACGCCATAAACAGCCGCTCCCATAGCTGCGGCTGACACAGCAGGCTTAAATACACCGCTGAAGGATAAAGCAAAACCTGTATATTTGTAAATAAAAATCATATTTAAAACTGCTGCCAGGCCAAAATCCACTACCGTAGCCATTGCCGCACCCTTGATACCCAAAGTCGGTATCGCCGTCAGCGTCCAGCTTAAAAACACCTTGACCGCAGCCGCTAAAATCATATTGATGACCGGGATCGAAGTCCGACCCAGCCCCTGCAGAATTCCTGTACTGATCTGATGCAGACCCAACAGCAAGATACCTACGCTCATAGTTTGGATAGCATCGGCAGCGCCAGGCGCATTATAAATCAGCGCCGCTATTTTTTCAGCCAGAAAATACATACCTACAAAACAGGGACAGGTAATGATCAAAGCGACTCTGAAGGCCGTCCTGGTTTTGGCCCTGATGCCGAAAACATCATTCAGTGCCCGCGATTCAGAAATCGCCGGTACCAGGCTGATCGTCATAGCCGCCGTGAAGATAGTCGCTAAATTGATCAACGGCACAGCCATACCTGTCAGATAACCGAAAAACTCTGTCGCCTGACTGATATGAAAACCAGCTGCTTCCAACCGCTGCGGCACGATCAAAAGATCAAGGTTCGCCACAACCGGCAGCATCAGGCTGGACATGGAAACAGGCAGCGCCAGCCGCAGCAGGCGGCTGATGATGGCCCGCGCCGACTCTCTCGTAGCCAGTGGATTCTGCTGCTGCAGATCCGCTTTCAGCTTCTGCTTGAGCCGTCCATAGAACCACATCAAAACTAAAAGCGCGCAGAAGGCGCCGACTCCGGCGCCCATACTGGCGCCGCCAGCCGCATAAGCCAAACCATGCGGCATAAACATATTCGCAAAAACGATCATCGTCACAACACGCATCAGCTGCTCTACTATCTCGGAAGCCGCCGTTGGCGTCATGATCTGCCAGCCCTGCAGATAGCCGCGGAAACTGGCTAAAAATGTAACAAAAAATACGGCCGGAGCCAAAGCAATAATAGAGTAATAAGCGCGGCTATCACGGATCCAGTGATTATCGATCAGCCAATGAGCGCCGAAAAAAAGTGCCGATGCAAAAACCAGGCCTGTAACGAACAATAACCGCAGAGAAACATTAAAGACACGTTTGGCTCCCAGAAAATCCTTCTGCGCCAGCTTTTCAGCCGTAATAATCGAAATTGCGACCGGTATCCCTGCCGATGACAATGTTATTGCCATCAGATAGATCGGAAACCCCATCTGGTAAAGGCCGATCCCTTCGCCGCCCAGTACACGCGACAAAATGATCCAATTCAGCGAACCGATGACCTTGACGACGATACTGGAGACCGTCAAAATCAGTGTACCTTTTAAAAATTTATTATTACTGCTAGCACTCTTTTCGGTATCGCTCATGATTACCCGCCTTGTCAAATTTTACAATTACACATACTCATACATTATAATTATCACCTTAAAGCCACTTTTTGACAAGCTTTTTCGGTTTTATTTCACAAAATATTGCTTTATTGCCCGGCCATTGTTACAATTAAAGTTAGAAATAATTTACCAAGGAGGTCATTTGCATGAAGAAAATCCTGTCCATCGCTCTGGTTAGTCTGCTGGCCTGCGGCGCGTTACTTGCCGGCTGCGGCGGTGAAAAGAAAGCTGACCCTAAGGCTGCAGGCGACAAAACCAAAGTTGCCTTCGTTTATGTCAGCTCCGCCAAAGACGGCGGCTACTCTATGGCACATGAACTGGGGCGTCAGTATGTTGAGAAAAACATGCCCAACGTTCAAGCAAGTTACATCGAATCAGTTCCTGAAGGTGCCGATTCCGAACGTGTAATTACACAACTAGCTTCCCAGGGCAACAAAGTTATTTTCACCACCAGCTTTGGTTATATGGACCCGACGATCAACGTCGCGAAAAAATACCCCGACATTACCTTCCTGCACTGCTCCGGCTTCAAAACAGCCCCCAACGTAGGCAACTACTTCGGCCGTATGTACGAAGCCCGCTATGTCACAGGTATCGTTGCCGGTAAAGAAACAAAATCCAACGTCATTGGTTATGTAGCAGCGTTCCCGATCCCGGAAGTAATCCGCGGCATCAATGCCTTTACCCTGGGCGCGCAAAGCGTCAACCCTGACGTACAGGTCAAAGTCCTCTGGACCAATACCTGGTATAATCCAGCTACCGAAAAACAGGCTGCTATCACACTGATCGATGCCGGTGCCGATATCATCGCTCAGCATCAAAATACCCCCGGTCCGCAGCAGGCAGCTGAAGAACGCGGCAAATATGGCATCGGCTACAATGTCGATATGTCTGCCAATGCTCCTAAAGCATCCTTGACCTCCGCGATCTGGAACTGGGGACCGTATTATGAAGAAACCATCAAACAGGTTAACAACGGTACCTGGAAATCCGGCGCTTACTGGGGTTCCATGAAAGATAAAGTAGTCGACATCGCTCCCTACGGACCCGCAGTCAGCGATGAAACAAAAAAACTGGCTGATGCTGCCAAAGCAGATATCATTGCCGGCAAACAAAAAGTTTTCACCGGCCCGCTGTATGATCAAAGCGGTGCCGAGAAAGTTCCTGCAGGCACTACTCTGACCGATAAGGAACTTTTGAGTATGGACTGGTTCGTCAAAGGCGTTGACGGTAAAATCCAGAACTGACTCGCTTGAGTGTTTTAGTAAGGAAGGTATAAAGGAATGAAAAAGACATTAATTTTAAGCTTAGCACTGGCTTTAGGAATCACCACTGTTTGCGCTGCTTCTCCGCTCAAAAACTATAACGCGGGCAAAGTAGCTGTTGATCTGGGGCTTAACGTCCCTACCAGCAATACTTATGAAGGACACAGCGTCGGCAGCAAAAAAACGTCTCCCTATGCCGGTATCACCGTAGGCCTTGGCAGCAATACCGCTGTCAACTACAAATGGAATCAATACAAAAACAGCGGCAGTAACAAGGTCGAAGCCCAGCAGCTCAACCTGATGTACAAAGTCCTGCCAGTACTTGATGTTTACGCAGGTTATGTCGACAGTGACATCAAACTGCACGGCGACAGCCGCAGCCGCAGTTCCGGCCAAGTCGGTGTCCAGGGACGTGTCGAATTGCCTTTTCTCTGTACTTTATGGGGCAGAGCAGGCGTGGGCAACAAGCTCAACAGCTATGAAATCGGCCTGAGCCGTACTCTGGTATCCAATGTAGAGCTGAATCTGTCGTACTATGACAACAAATTCAAAGATTCTGCTCCCGGCGGCAGCGACGTCAAAACCAAAGGCGTTAATATGGGTATCACCGTCAAATTCTGACCTGCATCTATTAATCATCTAACTAAATAAACCTCAAAATAAGGCCTGGAAGCAAAAATTCCCGGCCTTATTTTTCTATAATACTAACGGATAATTATTATTGACAACTGACAAAAGCTGTGCTATTATAATTACATTGAAAACTTACATCTGCGTAAGTTCTGCTCACAAAAAAAATAAATTTTATAGCACTTGGAGGAATGAAGAATGAAAAAATTCGTATGTCAAATCTGTGGTTATGTTTATGAAGGCGAAGCAGCTCCTGAGTACTGCCCGCAATGTAAAGCTCCTGCATCCAAATTCACCGAAATGTGCGGCGACCGTACCTGGGCTGCTGAACATATCGTAGGTATAGCAAAAGACGTCGCAGAAGACATTAAAATGGATCTGCGCGCTAATTTTACCGGCGAATGCACCGAAGTTGGCATGTACCTGGCAATGAGCCGTGTTGCTCATCGTGAAGGTTATCCTGAAATCGGCATGTACTGGGAAAAAGCAGCTTTTGAAGAAGCTGAGCATGCAGCTAAATTCGCTGAACTTTTAGGCGAAGTCGTTACCGACTCCACTCAAAAGAATCTGGAAATGCGTGTAGAAGCCGAAAACGGCGCTACCGCAGGTAAATTCGATCTGGCCAGCCGCGCTAAAGCAGCAGGTCTGGATGCTATCCATGACACCGTGCATGAAATGGCAAAAGACGAAGCCCGCCACGGCAAAGCTTTCGAAGGCCTCCTGAAACGTTATTTCAACAAATAATAAGCACCTTACCCACTACCTTTATACATCATCTACTTCCCTCAACAAAAACAGCCCCTGTTTCCTGAAGGAAACAGGGGCTGTTTGATTTTACACACCATATTTTTCTTTACTCTTACATACGTTTAAACTTTTTTACCACTTTTGCCGACTTTTACCAGTCCTTTTCCTTATGCGGCCCTTAAATAATACATATTCGGCATTTTCAATTTTTCGCCGATTTTATTAAAGCGCAGAACAAGTTTTCCTGTACTACCGCTTTGCCCGCCAATACTAATAAGACCTGCAGACTGCATCTGTCCATAAAAGGTAGCTGTCACATTTCCGCTTACCAGCATTTGCATATTACCTGCCGAAGAAAGGAAACAGCCGCCGTCAAGCTGTTTATCTGCATTGATAAAAGGGTCTGACAAACTCAAATTTTTATTGGCAATAAAAAGTATCCTGCTGTTGTCTACCGACTTGATCGAATTTACAGCTATCGACCCACCGGAAATAAAGCTTACCTGCCCACCGCCCTTGATCGTAATATTCTTTAAAACCACATTATCATAATCTTTGATAGTACCATAGTCACAAATAATAAATTCTAAAGTTTTTCCTTTAGGAACAGTGATTTCTACGTTATCCATAGTTAAAAAATTTTTATACAACATATAGCCAATACCCAGCTGTTCACCAATCAATAAAACAGTATTATTGGCAACACTTATCTTCGTTCCCGAAAAGCTGGCTTTAGCGGCCCAATATTGCCCGTTGGTAATATTCCAGTTACTTAAAGGTCTGTCTTCAGTCGCACCTGTAGACTGAAGCTCCGGATAAGTAGCTTTTTCAAAAACTTCCGGCGATGCAGCACTTTTATATTTAGGCTCTGTCACAAACTCCTTATTGATTACCTGCCCGCCCACTGTATAGTCACCAAAATATCCACTGTAATATACCTTATTATTGGGATCATAATCTACATCGTTATTAATAATCAATGCTCCGCTTGAAGTAATAAAGCTGTCATTTATATAGGCGTCTGGAGGCTGCTCCGGTTCTTCTCCGCCTCCGGTACCGCCATTATCACCTAACGTATGGACTTTACGGATAACCTTGCGAATCCCCTGGCAAGCTCCTACTGAGGTTATTTGATAAGCAGCGCTCTCTTCAGGAGTATAGTCAGATGCCAGATCAATATTATTTTCAGTAATTCCCACAGCGTACCAGATGCCATTCTGGTCAGCTTTACCGCCGTCTATACTTAAATGTCCAAAGCTGCCGCTGTCACTGCCTTGTATATAGTTTTCCGGTGTCAGCCACGTCCAGTTGCTGTTTTTATTATCTAAAGCTGCAACAGCTTTTTTATATCCGGCTTCAGCAGCATACCATGCCTGCTGCTCCCGATAATCTGATGAGGCAGCCGTTTTTTCTATTGTCATCATCGGCAGCCAGGCAATGGCCACTACCATCAAAAACAACAGCATTACTATAGCTATGACAGTTACCGAACCACGTTGTTTCTGCACACATTTCACCTCATTGCTCTTTTTGTATATGTTATAAATTAAAACCTATAATATAAATCATTTGATATTTTTTAATTTATTATATCATTTGTATTATAAAATCACAATATATTGTATCTATTTTAATAAATATTTATTTAGGCTATATTTAGTAATCTTTTATTAAACAAATATAAAACCTGTCAATACCATACAAAAAAAAAACAGTACCGCTGCTATATAATAGCAGCGGTACTGTTTACTTCTTTATGCGTTTTTTATTTCATACCTTTGGGAACGGTAAAACCAGGAGCTTTGAGCACACTATCATTAAACTGTATCAGACCACTTGTCTTAAAATTGCCCCTGCACTGAATCTGACCTTGAAATGAAGCACTCTCAACTATCGTAATATCTTTATCAGAAGATAAAAATCCTCCACCCGGATTATTTTTATAACTCCAAATACTGCTGCATATTTTCATATCACCATTAGACATGAACATCGTCAAGCCATTATAGGCAACGGTCTCAGTCCCCATGCCAAACTGAAAATCGCCGGCAAAAAACATTCGTACGTTGCCTGTAATCGTTCCAGTTAAAACTACTGGTTTAAGCGCGCTGAAAATAAAGGTTACAGGCAAATCACTTTCAGGACCGTTGATTTGATTTAATTGTATTCCATTATTGTAATTTTGATTGTCTATAAAAATTATTCTACCGGCAGAGTTCCTTACATCTACATTTTGTACTTTTTTTGTGTTATTAGGATCACTCCCACTTGCTACTAAGTTAGACAAATCCCAATAATAATCTGTATTCTTTGCCGTTTTAATTGTATTATACCCTGTCATGTCAGGCATAGTAGGCATTTTGGGATATTTACTTATATCAAAAATTCTCTCCGGAAGTCTTGTTTTTAGAGTCGGCCTGTTAACACTGTCAGTCCATTCATTCGTAAATGAATTATTATTTTTCACGTTGTAAAAACCAGATCCATATAATTTTCCCAGAAACCTAGTATCTATATCGTCAATATTAAAATCCTTTTGGTCTTGTACTACTGTGACCGTACCTCCGGCCTGTACCAAGCCAGGTAATTCCAAAACTTCTTCTCCCACGCTGTCACCACCGCCAGTCCCTCCGTCATCACCAAAAATATAGGTTTTTCGCATAACTTTGCGTATACCCTGGCAGGAGCCGACTGATGTAATTATATAGTTGGCCTTATCGCCTGGTATAGTAACATCCACTTCATTGTCATCTTTGATCTCCGTAATCGCAGTTGCATACCAGACTCCCTGCTTATCTGCTTTTTGGTTATCAAGGCTATTTAAATAAAAATCCCCAGACTTTATTTCTGCGATTTTACTTAACCAATTATTCCATTCACTACTCCCATCATTAAGAGCAGCTATTGCACGCTTATATCCGGCTTCAGCAGCATACCACGCCTGCTGCTCCCGATAATCTGATGAGGCAGCCGTTTTTTCCATTGTCATCATCGGCAGCCAGGCTATCGCTATAATCATTAAAAACAACAGCATTACTACAGCTATAACAGTTACCGAACCACGTTGTTTCTGCACAAGATTCACCTCGCCGCCTTTTGATATAAATTATAAATCGAGGTTAAAAGCATATATTATTTGTTATTCTTTAATTATTATATCATTTGCATTATAAAATAACAATATATCAAGTTTTTTGTAAACATTTGTTTAATCTATACTACGCCAATTCTTCATTAAACTAATATATATAACGCTACTAAAATTCAAAAAAACAGTATCGCTGCTATTATAGAGCGGCGATACTGTTTACCTCTTTATGCGTTATTTAATTCATACCCTTGGGAACTGTAAAACCAGGAGCCTTTAAAACAGCATCACTGTAATGAATTGTACCTTTAGTTTCGAAATTTCCTTTAACTTGAGCCTGCCCATAGAAAGCCTGATTGGCAATTATTATATTTTTGTCAGATGACAAAAATCCTTTATTTATAGAACCAATTATTTCCATTTTTCCGTTGGACATAAACATAATCAATCCTGTTGCTGCCTGATTATCAAAAGTAAAATCAGCAGAAGTAAATATTCTCACATTTCCAGTAATCTTAGCATTTATTTTGATAGTTTTTGTAAAAATAAATGTTACCGGTTTTCCTTGGCTTGGCCCTATTATATTTCCCTTAAGGTACTCAGTACTATTATCAATAAAAATAACCTTCCCCGATGATTCTTCAGCATTTATTGTACACTCATTACCAACATAATTACCAACATTCCAGGCAACATCACTCTTTAAATCCCAAATATAATTCTTACCTGCTTCCAAATTAAAAATCCAATTCCATTGATCTGTTCTTAACATAGTATTCAAATCTTTATAACTACTTTTTTGAAAAACACTTTCAGGTATATGCGTTTTTAACATATTTGGATATGTTCCCTGAGTATGTCCACTACTAAATTGGTTTCCGCTGGAATCAAAAAAACCTGAACCATATAAATCGCCGTTTAATTCTCCTGCCTGATTATTGGTTATGGTCACAGTACCTCCAGCCTGTACCAGACCTGGTAATTCCAGTGTTTCCTCACCGCCGCTGTCACCATCGCCAGAACTGTCGTCATCACCTAAAACATACGTTTTACGGATAACCTTACGAACGCCCTGACAGGAACCGACAGCAGTGATCTGGTAAACAACATCTTCTTCAGGAATATATCCCGAAACTATATCAGCATTATTTCCCATAATACTAACAGCGTACCAAATTTCATCTTGGTCAACTTTATTACCATCTATACTCAAATGCGCAAAATTCGCACTATCACTATCTCGAATATATTCTTCCGGTGTAAGCCATCTCCAGTCATTATTTTTGTTTGATAACGCAGCCACAGCTCTTTTATAGCCGGCTTCGGCAGCATTCCAAGCCTGCTGTTCCCGATAATCAGACGCAGCAGCCGTTTTCTCCATTGTCATCATCGGCAGCCAGGCTACGGCAACAACCATTAAAAACAACAGCATTGCCAAAGACATGACAGTTACCGACCCGCGTTGATCTTTCATTTCGTCACCTCATTGAAAATTCACTTTGCATTGGTCCAGCCTTTAGAGTTCATTTCAGATTTTATTTTTTCCAGAGATTTATTTGCGATCATAATCGTATTACCAGTATTCCAGATTTTTCTTTCATAATCATAAATATAATTAGCATTCCAATTTTTATTAGAACTTTCATTCATTACGCTAGTACTGCCAAAAACAAAAACATTATTTGTAGCCGGCTTACTGTTAATATCACAATAAGGCTGCATATAAACATCAACTCCATTTATTGTTTTCGCAGGCCAAGTACCATTAAATTTTGTTTCTAATATATAAGTTCGCAGTTTGTCATTATTGCTAATACAATAGTCTATATTCGCAATCCCTTTGCTTATATAATAATTTTCAAACTTATTATATTCGACCTGCTCAGAAGATGTTAATGCAGTTCCAGAAGCCTTTTTCTCTGCTATGCTAAGCAGAAGATGATAACTTTTATATATTCTTTCTTCAATAGTTTCTTTCTCTTCTTCTTCACTCGGCACAACTTTAGTTTCCAAGGTCTGTGTTTTCATTTGCCCATTAAATTCATACTGCAGCGGCAAAGCGATCTTATACATGATCACTGTATTACCGTCATTTAAGGTAAGCGTTTCAGAAGTAACAGGAAATTTACCCTCGAAAATACTATTATTGCTGTCATTTGGAAAAATAGTTATTTTTTTACTGCCGTCAGTAATATCTTCCCGCGTTACCTGCAATTGTTTTTTTGTATCATCTTTCCACTCGACAGTCACTTTATATTCTTTATTGGTTCCTTGAGCAATATCCATATGCCTGTCCCAAAGATTACCTTTATAGGAAAATTTACTTGTGCTGACCGTCGGCTGCTCCGGATCAATACTGTCCTTATCCGCATAGCGCAAAGTAGTTTTCAGCTCGTTCATCAGCAAACGCGCCTCTTCATAAACGACTTCCTGCCTGGCGCCTACATGCAGACTAGTAACACTGCTGCCGAACAAATGTACCATTGCCCCCATGATCAGCCCCAATACTGCCATCGCTACCAATAATTCTATTAATGTAAATCCGGACTGCTTCTTCATGCCGCCGCTCCTTTAAATCAATCTTTTGTACGGATATATGTCTGCAGATCCAAGACCTGCGGCTTGGGATCTGTCCACTTCACTTCTACCCTGACCAAATACAATTCGCTCTCACCCGGATAATTATTCCCCAGGCTTCCATCACCGCCACGAGCATTAATCTGGTACTCAATGCCGTCCTGGGTAACTGTATTATTACCTTCTTTATTGATATATTCAACTATTTCTCTGATATCACTGCTGCTGTGCCCATCAGCTGCCTTTAACAGTTCAATTTTCTCCGATGCTATCTGTACAGCCTTTTCCTGTCTGTCCGCCGATACCATCACACCGATACCATAAGTATATAAAGCCGCTAATGCAGCCAGGCCGATAGCTACTACCAAAACCCCGATCATAGCATCGACCAGTAAAAATCCCTGTTTATTTTTGCGGAACTGTTTTATGCCATTCATCTTCACAGCCGTCCTTTACTCATAAAATCCCATATTTATTATATCACATATTTTCTTTAGTTTATAAATAATAACTATCATATATTTTAAAAATACTTAGAAAAATATGTATAAAAATTGCCTCTTCTTAATTAATTAAGAAGAGGCAATAAATTTTCAGTTATTTCTTTTTATCTTTACTCTTGGACTGCACTGCCGTATCGTTGGCATTCGCAACCGGCACCCACTGGCGCAGCAGCTCGGTACAGGCCGCCGCATAGCTGCCGGCACTGCCGAAGCCGCCCGCATACGCATCCTGATTGTAAACAGTGAGGATCTCGATGTCATCATAGTAAATAGTGGCACTGCCGCCGTTATCATAGACGATAAAGCGATATGGATCGATATGGCCCTTATCACGTTCACGCACGCAGTATAAACCGCCGGCAAGCATATAAGCGCGATATTCCGGGCGGTCATTACCGACAGTCTGCGTGATATTAAAACCCCAGTCACCTTCATGCACTCTGGCTGTATTATCTTCGTTAAGAGTTATTTCCGGATGTACTTTAAGCGCTTTGATCTGCTTCATAACACGTTTCAAACGTTCTTCCGGCTCGGGATGGCTCGAAAAAATACCATAGCCTGGATTACCCTGTTCCTTCGCCAGGTCTTCCAGCTTGTTGATCGTCAGCACGACACTGTAAGGATTATAACCGGCTGCTACACACAGATTAAAACCGCCCTTATCTGCGCCGCGTTCGTCGGTACGGCTGTAACCGGCCGCTAAAGCCTGCGTCGCCAGTCCCGCTATGCCTAAATCACCTTTGGTAACGATAGCAAAAGCCAAAGTCGTTAAAAGCTGTTTTTCTATTTGATGCACAGTGTGCTTTTTGACAACGTGTGTGATCTCGTGACCTAATACGCCAGCTAATTCTGCATCGGACGGCATATAATCGATTAGTCCCTTGAATACATAAATGAAACCGCCGGGGCAGGCCAGCGCATTTACTTCGTCACTGTTCAGCACCTTAAAGCTGTATTCCAGATCCTGCCGTTCGCTGACCTTGACCAGGCTCTGACCGATCCGGTTGACACGTTCCTGCAAGGCATAATCCTGCACGACACCGTATTTAGCTTCCAGCTGCATCGCCGTCTGACGGCCCATCTCTATTTCCTGTTCCTTGCTGATCAACCCCGCTTCTGCCGGCGGCGTCATCCCCAGGCTGCAGCAGAATACAAAGACTATTGCTAAAATAAAGCGTTTCATCTTTTCACACCCCTTGTTTTAACGTAAACTGTCAAATCGCACCAGTTTCTTTCAACTTCATAATCTCTGGCTCCGTATAACCCAGTTCAGTCAGCACCTCAGCCGTATGTTCTCCTAAAAGCGGCGCCCGGCGTTCGATGCTGCCCGGCATATCCGACAAACGGATCGCCGGTTTGACATACTGCAAAGTGCCGATATCCTCCTGTTTTTGCGCCAGCATTTCTGACTGCTGTGTCAGCTCGCTGTTTAAGGCTTCCTCCAGCGAACAGACCGGCGTCACGCAGAATTCTTCCTCACCGATCAACGCCAGCCATTCGGCCTGCGTTTTGGTCTGGAATACTGCTGCCAAACGCTCCTGAAGCTCATTACCATGTTCAAAATCATGCTGACGCTCGATCAGCTCTTCACAACCCAGGATTTCGCACAAACGCCGCCAAAATTTAGGTTCGATCGTCCCCACGCTCAAATAACGGCCGTCCTGCGTCCGGTAAATATTATAATAATGTGCCGTGCGCCCGAAAGGCTGACAACCTGTAGCCTTACAGCCCCACAAGCTGCTGATGCCGGTTGTCTGCAAACTCAGTGAAGTATTATATAAATTGATATCTACAGCCTGACCTTCCCCGGTACGTTCGCGCGCCAGCAAAGCCAGCAGAATACCGCTGACAGCGTTCATACTGCTGCCCAGCGCCGCAATCTGTACCTCTGAAACGCAGGCACTGCCAACGTCATCCAGTGAATTCAGACCTGCAAGTCCGATCACATTCAGGTCATGGGCCGGTTTATGACGGTAACTGCCAGTCTGCCCAAAGCCGGTGATCGAACAATAGACCAGCTGCGGGTTGATTTCCCTGACAGTTGCGTAATCCAAGCCATAACGCGCCAGATAACCCGGCCGGAAGCCTTCTAAAAATACATCTGCTTCTGACAGAAGACGTAATAAAAGCTTACGTCCGCCTTCAGTTTTTATATCGGCCGTAATGCCGCGTTTATTACGGTTAAGCGCCAAATGCCAATAGCTCATGCCTGGCAGCGCTTCCGGAAAAAATCTGCGTGTATCGTCGCCTGCAGGCGTTTCCACTTTGATAACATCGGCGCCGAAATCTCCCAATACCATACCGCAGTACTGTCCCGGCAGCCATTTAGAAAAATCTATCACCTTGATACCGGTCAAAGCCTTCATTCTTCTGACCCCCAATATTTTAACTGCAAAATATCCTCTGAAAACATACTTTATAATATTCTACATTTTTTACTGTTTCCCTTTAATTTATTTGCTGTGAAATGCTATAATAAGTTATAGAAGTTGTCTGAAGAGGTGTCATTACATGAAGATCCATAAGCTCACTTTAGCGGCGCTGCTGGTTGCCATCGGCACCCTGAGCGCGCATCTTATTTATATACCGGCCGGCATTTCCAAATGCTTTCCCGTGCAGCATGCCATCAACGTGCTGGGAGCGGTGATTTTAGGCCCCGGCTATGCGACAGCAGTGGCCTTTGTCATTTCCTGCCTGCGCAATATGTTCGGTACCGGATCATTACTGGCTTTTCCCGGCAGTATGATCGGTGCCTGTCTGGCCGGACTTTGCTATAGCAGGTTCGGCTCTGTCAAAGCGGCTATGGCCGGCGAGATTTTCGGCACCGGTATTTTAGGCGGACTGACTGCCTGGGTCATCGCCCGTTTCTTCTTGAACAGCGCGGCAGCAGCCTGGTTCTTTATCCCGCCGTTCCTGATCAGCACTGTCGGCGGCAGTATCATCGCCGGACTGATCATTAAAAGCGGTATCCTTGCTTACGCTCTGCCAAATCTTTTTGCTAATAAAGGAAATAAATCAAATTTATGAATATTGATACCATGCTTTCACAAATTTTATATTGCCTGAGCGGCTTCCTTTTCGGTATTTTCGCCTCACGCTACAGCGTCATCAGCTGGCGCACTCTGGCCAGCCGGCCGCCGCTGCTGCAATGCGCGCCCTACGTGCTGTTTATCATCGCAGCTTTTACGCTGTTTCCCTTCTGGCTGATTACCCGTACCGAAGCCGGCGGTTTTATTTATTATGCGACGCTGCTGTTCTTTTTTACAAAGGGCTACCGCGCTGATAAGAAAGGATGAGCCCCAACATGAGCGAAAATAAAACTAACAATACTGTGACCTGCGATTCCTGCGGACACAGCGCCAGAATCCACCCTCAGCTGGCCGATAAATATGTACAGCCGATGGCGGAAATATTCAAGGTTTTAGGTGACCCGACCCGCATTAAAATTTTAGAACTGCTGTCCCACGAGGATATGTGCGTCAGTAATATCGCCGAAATGCTGGATATGACCCATTCCGCTATTTCTCATCAGCTTCGGCAGCTGCGTCATGCTCAGCTGGTCAAGTTTTCCAAGTCCGGCAAAGAAGTCATTTATTCGCTGGACGACGAACACGTCCTGACGCTGTTTGCCCAGGCGCTGGATCATGTCAAACATAAGGTTTAAGCATTCCGCACATAAAAACGGAGCCTGCTGTGCAGACTCCGTTTTTTTATTTTTACAGCTGCAGAAAATAACGATAGACAGCATCGCTGTCTGTCAATTCCGGGTGAAAACTGGTCGCCAGCAGCTTTCCTTGCCGGGCAGCTATGATATGCCCTGCATACTCCCCCAAAATTTCTGTCTGTTCGCCAACCCTTTCTATCCACGGAGCTCTGATAAATACAAGTGGCAGCGGTTCTGCCCCCAAAGCAGGCAGCAACTGCCTGCAGCTGAAACTGTCGAGCTGACTGCCATACGCGTTACGACGCACGGTAATATCCATCACTCCTAAATGCGGCTGTTCACCGACAATATTTTTTGCCAGCAGAATCAGCCCCGCACAGGTCCCCCAGACAGGCAGCCCCTCTTTCACCCTCCGTTTTAAAAGCTCAGACAGTCCCGTTCGCTGTAAAAGTCTGCTGATAGCAGTGCTTTCACCACCGGGAAGAATCAATCTGTCCACCTGCTCTAAATCAGCAGCCGTTTTTACGGCAACCGGCAAAACCTCCGTCAGCTGCGCCAGTTTAGTCAGATGCTCAGAAAATGACCCCTGCAGTGCCAGTACGCCTACACTCTGCATTACCAGCCACGCTCCGCAAAGGTTTGTTCCGCCGGTATAGTTTTGATATCGATACCGCTCATGGCCTCGCCCAGATCTTCTGATACTTCGGCTACGATTTTAGGATCGTTATAATAGCTGGTCGCCAGTACGATCGCCTTGGCGCGCTTAGCCGGATCGCCGCTGCGGAAAATACCTGACCCGACAAAAACACCTTCGCTGCCAAGCTTCATCATCAGGGCCGCATCTGCAGGCGTAGCGATACCGCCGGCGGCAAAATTAACTACCGGCAGCCTGCCGCCCGCAGCGACTTCTGCCACCAGTTCATACGGCGCTCCCTGTTCTTTGGCAAAGCTCATCCATTCCTCCCGCGGCAGATTCTGCAGCAATCTTATCTGTCCCATCATCGTCCGCATATGCCGCACTGCTTCTACCACATTGCCGGTACCAGCCTCTCCCTTCGTACGGATCATTGCCGCTCCCTCACCGATGCGGCGCAGTGCTTCGCCCAGATTGCGGGCACCGCAGACAAAAGGGCTCTTAAAAGCATGCTTGTCGAGATGATATAAATCATCGGCCGGTGTCAGAACTTCACTTTCATCGATATAATCTATTCCCAGCGCCTCCAGAATCTCCGCTTCCACAATGTGACCGATCCTGACCTTGGCCATTACCGGAATCGATACGGCGCTTTTGATCTCTTTAATAAGCTTCGGGTCGCTCATTCTGGCAACGCCGCCATCCCTGCGAATATCAGAAGGCACACGTTCCAACGCCATAACAGCTACTGCGCCTGCAGCTTCGGCAATTTCAGCCTCTTGGGCATTGGTGACATCCATGATTACGCCGCCTTTGAGCATCTGTGCTAAATTACGATTTAAAATTTGTCTATCTGTCATCTTTATTCCTCCTAAAAACTTACTTTCGTTAACGACAGTTTTTATGATACAATAATTCTGTACAGTAATAAATAGCCAGAAACTATTTTTCCAAAGGGGACAGTTTTATGCTTTTGACTAATCTTAAACTTGACAAACAGACCGAAACGCCTTTATATACCCAGATCATTGACTCTATCAAAAACCAGCTCTACAATGACCAGATCGCAGCCGGAGACAGACTTCCGTCTGTCCGCAGGCTCTCAGCAGCGCTGCAGATAAGTCGCACGACTGTCGAAAACGCTTACAATCAACTGGTTGCCGACGGTTATCTGCAAAACGAACCTAAACGCGGTTATTTTGCAGCAGCACTGTCAGGCCTGAGAAAGCACAGCGACGCGCCTGTGACACAAAGTATCGAACCGCCTGCCGTACGTTATAACTTTGCCAATAATTATATCGATCCCGCTTCTTTTCCCTCCGAGCTTTGGCGGCGCTATCTGAACCGTGCCTTAAAAAATAAACACCTGCTTTCCGGCTATGGCGAGCCGCAGGGTGAAACAGAACTGCGCCGTACACTGGCCAAATACAGCTCGGTGGCCCGCGGCGTTATCTGCAGCCCCGAACAGATCGTGATCGGCGCCGGTGTGCAAAGTCTGCTGCAGATCCTGATCGACATTCTACAGCCAGATATCACCAGTATTGCTCTGGAAGCGCCAGGCTTTGCCCAGGCAGAACGGCTTTTTACTTCGCATAGCTGGCAGGTACGGCATTTCAGCACCGACCAGTTAGAGACTTCCCTGCCCAGGCTGCTTTACGTCAGCCCTTCCAATCCCTATAAAGGCCGCTCGCTCTCGCCGCAGCAAAGACTGAACCTGCTGCGCTGGGCAACGCAGCAGCAGACCTATCTGCTGGAAGATGACTATAACGGCGAGTTCCGTTATTTCGGCCGGCCGGTATCCTCACTGCAGGGCATGAGTGATGGCCGCACAGTTATCTATCTTGGTTCTTTTTCGCGGCTACTGCTGCCTTCCCTGCGTATTTCTTACATGGTATTGCCGCCGCTGCTGTTAGACCGTTACCGCCAGCTGGGACACCTTTATAACCAAACGTCTTCTACGATCGAACAGCTGGCACTGGCCGACTTTATTGCTGCCGGCGCATTGCGCCGCCACGTTAAACGACTGCGCAGGCTCTACAGTAATAAAAACACACTGCTGCGGCAAGCTTTAACGGAAATCTTCGGCAGCAGAGTCATTGTACGAGCCTATGAATCCGGTCTGCATCTGCGCCTGGCTGTCGTCACGCAGCAAACTGCCGATACCCTGTCCGAACGGGCACTGGAAAACGGCGTCCGGATCCTGCCGGTTTACGACAGCAACGGTAATTTACCAGAGATCCTGCTTTCTTTTGTCGGTATTCAGGAAAACGACATCCGACCGGCACTGCTGCAATTAAAAAAAGCATGGTTTTAGTATCTGCCAAGCTCTTGACAGTATTGACCTGCAGATGCTATGCTAAAAAAAGAGTGAAGCCGTAAGGCGTCACAAAGGGGTACACCACCACGGGTGTAGCTTTTTGTGGCGCCTTTTTTTATTTTTCTTCAAGGAGGGTTCCCTATGCAAATCAACGGTCAACCAATCAGCACCGCTGCAGGCAGCACCTTGTCGCAATTATTGGCGCAGCAGGGTTTTGACGTTGCCCGCGTCGCCGTCGAACTCAACGGTAAAATCATCTGCCGCAGCGATTTCAGCAAAGTGCAGCTCGCCGACAGTGATACCATCGAAGTTGTACAGTTTGTGGGCGGAGGTTAAAAATGACTAAACAAATCACCAGGCAACAGCTTTCATCAGCACTGGTTGAACGGCACGGACAGGAACGCCAGCAGCATTTGTACACCGCCAGTGTCGGTATCGCCGGTTTAGGCGGGCTGGGCTCCAACATTGCCGTCCAGCTGACGCGCCTTGGCATCGGACACCTGACCCTCGCCGACTGCGATCGGGTCGAGATCAGTAATCTCAACCGGCAAAGCTACCGACTCTGTGACATCGGCAGACCTAAACCCGAAGCCTTGACAGAACAGCTGCTGCAGATCAATCCCTATTTATGCTACGAACCGCACTTTCTAAAGCTCACGCCGCAGAATATCCCGGAAATTTTTGCCGGCTGTAATATCATCTGCGAAGCTTTTGACGACCCTGAACAAAAGGCCATGCTGACAGAAACCGTCCTGCAGCGGCTGCCGCAGGCAAAACTGATCGTTTGTTCCGGCATGGCGGGCGCTGGCAGCGCCAATGCTATTACTACCAGCCGCAAGCTGAACCGTTTCTACCTGTGCGGCGACGGTACTGCCGATATTGCCGCGGACGGCAGCCTGCTGGCCCCGCGCGTCAGCGTCTGTGCCGCCCATTCGGCGACCATGGTCATGAGACTGGCGCTGGGCTTCACCACACCTTAAACAAAAGGAGAATTTTAAACTACGATGCAAGAAGATAAACTTATTTTAGGCGGCTGCAGCTTCAGCTCCCGCTTTATTCTTGGCAGCGGCAAATATTCGCTTCCGCTGATCAAAGCCGCTGCCGAACAGGCCGGGGTGCAAATCATCACCTTAGCGCTGAGGCGCGCTCAATCGCAGCAGGACAATATCCTCGATTTTATTCCCTCAGGCATCACACTGCTGCCCAACACCTCAGGCGCCCGTACTGCTGAAGAAGCAATACGCATAGCCAGGCTGGCCCGTGCCTGCGGCTACGGCGATTTTATCAAACTGGAGATCATCCGTGATTCTAAATATCTGCTGCCGGACAATCAGGCAACGATCAGGGCAACGGAGATCCTCGCTAAAGAAGGCTTTATCGTCATGCCTTATATGTATCCCGACCTTAACACCGCCCGAGATCTGCGTGACGCAGGCGCAGCCTCGATCATGCCCCTGGGAGCGCCGATCGGTTCCAACAAAGGGCTGGCAACCCGCGATTTTATCAAGATCATTATTGATGAGATAGCACTGCCTGTTATCGTCGACGCCGGGATTGGCCGCCCCTCCCAGGCCTGTGAAGCCATGGAAATGGGTGCCGCTGCCGTCATGACCAATACCGCCATCGCTACAGCCGGCGATATCCCTCTGATGGCTGCAGCCTTCAAGCAGGCTGTTGAAGCAGGGCGTGCCGCTTACTTAGCCGGGCCGGGACGTGTTTTAGAGCAGGGTGCGGCTGCTTCATCGCCTCTGACAGGCTTTTTGGAAGACAGGTGATATGAATATGAAAATCGATCAGCATACCGATCCCATGGCTTATCAGCCGGATATGGAAATAACCTCGTCAGCTATTATGGAACAGGTGCTGGCCGCCCGTGCAGCTTACGACGAAACTGTTTATACGGCGGACGACGTGAAACAGGCCTTGCTTCAGGAGCACTTGACGCCTGAAGCATTCGCCGCACTGCTCGCGCCGGCCGCAGCACCATTTCTGGAACAGCTGGCACAAAGGGCACAGGCAGAAACACGTAAGCATTTCGGTAATGCCGTCAATCTGTTCACCCCGCTTTATATCGCCAACTACTGCGAAAATCACTGCATCTACTGCGGCTTTAACTGCTACAACAATATCAAACGCGCCAAGCTTACTGCCGCTGAAATAGAAACGGAAATGCAGGCTATTGCCGCTCAGGGCCTGGAAGAAATCCTGATCCTGACCGGGGAAAGCCCGACTATGAGCGACGTACAGTATATTGGTGCAGCCTGCCGGCTGGCCCGCAAATATTTTCGTGTTGTCGGTCTTGAGGTCTACCCCATGGACAGCAGTGATTATGCCTATCTGCATCAATGCGGAGCTGACTTCGTCACCGTTTTCCAGGAAACCTACGCCCCTGATAAATACGGTCAGCTGCATCTGGGCGGACGTAAACGTATTTTCCCCTATCGTTTTAATGCACAGGAACGGGCTTTACAGGGCGGAATGCGCGGAGTTGGCTTTGCCGCTCTGCTGGGACTGGATGATTTTCGCCGTGACGCTTTGGCAACAGGTCTGCATGCTTATCTGCTCCAACGTAAATACCCTCAGGCCGAGATCGCTTTTTCCTGTCCGCGCCTGCGCCCCATCATCAACAATGAGCAGATCAATCCCAAAGACGTCCATGAGCGGCAGCTGCTGCAGATCATCTGCGCCTACCGCATCTTTATGCCCTTTGCCTCCCTCACTATTTCCTCCCGTGAATGCGCCCGTTTCCGCGATAACGTAGTCGGACTTGCTGCAACTAAAATTTCTGCCGGCGTTGAAGTTGGCATCGGCGGTCACAGCCAGCAGAGCAAAGGCGACGAACAGTTCCTGATCGACGATAGCCGTACCGTCCGTGAAATCTGCGCAATGCTGACGAATCGAGGACTGCAGCCGGTCATGAGTGATTATGTCTATGTTTAAGCTGCTCGCCGTTACCGACCAAGCTTCCTGTCCTGAAAATTTTTGGACGCAGCTCCAGCTTTTAGCTGCTTCTGAAATCGACGCTCTTATTTTCCGTGCCAAAGAATTACCGCCGCAGGAATATTATCGGCAGGCCTCACAGGTGCAGAAAATCTGCCGGACACATCAGCTGCCGCTGATCCTGCATACTTATCAGGACATCTGCCGCCGGCTTGATACGTATGGACTGCAGGTAAGCTATCAGCAGCTCCTATGCCAGCCTCAGCTGCGGGCACAGGTACAATGCCTGGGCGTTTCCATCCACCATGCTGACGAAGCGGTACGTGCCGCTGACTTGGGCGCCGATTATTTACTAGCCGGGCATATCTTTGCTACAAGCTGCAAGCAGGGGCTGCCCGGACGCGGTCTTGATTTTCTCAGCGCCGTCTGCGCCGCTACATCCCTGCCCGTCTACGCTATCGGCGGGATCACGCCTGCCAATATCGGACAGATCAAAAAAACAGGCTCCGCCGGCGCCTGTCTGATGAGCAGCCTGATGACCTGCCCAAAACCAGCAGTACTGGTGCAAAAACTGCGGCAGGCTTTACTTTAGGCCCGCATAAACAAAAAATCCCGCTTCTGTCATAAGAAGCGGGATTTTATTTCATCAGGCAAACATCCAGACAAAAAAAATGGTGATCCACCCGCGACTCGAACGCGGGACACCCTGATTAAAAGTCAGGTGCTCTACCGACTGAGCTAGTGGATCACATAGTTATCAAGTTTCAAGCCAACTTGACAACGATATAATTATAACTACCTTTCACTGTTCTGTCAAGAAATAATTTTCAAAAATATAAAAACCGTCAGAAAAAATCTGACGGTTTAAATTTTTGATTTACAGCAATTTTTTCAGTACGATAGTCTGTTCACGTTCCGGACCTACGGAAACAATACCCAGTTCGACACCGGCAACCTCACTCAGACGGTTCAGATAAGTTTTAGCCTGAACAGGCAGCTCGTCAAAGGTGCGGATAGACGTAATATCAGTCAGCCAGCCTTCAAACTCTTCAAAAACCGGTTCAACCTTTGCCAGAACGTTCAGGCTGGCAGGAATCTGTTTGATTTCCTGTCCGTCGATCTTGTAGCCGACGCACATTTTGATCTTCGGCATTTTATCGAGAATATCCAAACGGGTCACTGCCAGGCAGTCCAGGCTGTTCAGACGTGCGGAATATTTGAGCATGAAAGCATCAAGCCAGCCACAGCGGCGGGGACGTCCGGTAACGGTACCGTATTCATGGCCTGTTTCACGGATCTGATGCCCGGGTCCGTCAGTATCAAGCAGCTCAGTAACAAAGGGACCTTCGCCGACGCGTGTCGTATAAGCCTTGACTACGCCCACCACATGGTCGATATAACGGGGGCCGATGCCGCTGCCGGTGCTGGCATTGCCGGCAGTCGGGTTCGAGCTGGTAACATACGGATAAGTACCATGATCGATATCAAGGAAAGTAGCCTGCGCGCCTTCAAACAGCACGTTTTTACCCTCGCTGAAAATTTCGTCTAAAACTACGCCGGTATCAGCAATATACGGCCGCAGCTCTTCGGCATAAGCCAAAAATTCCTGCAGCATAGTTTCATAATCAAAAGGTTCGCCGCCATAAATTTTAGTAATAATGGCATTTTTGGCTTCCAGGTTGATTTTCAGCTTTTCTGCAAAAGTATCGGGTTCCATCAAATCACAGATGCGGATGCCGGTACGGGCAACCTTATCCATATAGCAGGGGCCAATACCGCCTTTGGTCGTACCGATCTTATTACAGCCCAAAGCTGCTTCCTGCAGTTCATCCAGACGGGCATGGTAAGGCAGCACCACATGCGCACGGTCAGAAATGACCAGATTGTCGCAGCTGATGCCTTTAGCCTTCATATCAGCAATTTCATGCAGAACTACGCCGGGGTTGATAACGACGCCGTTACCCAGCACATTAGTCTTATCACTGTACAAAACACCGGAGGGAAGCAGACGCAGTTTATAGGAAACGTCATTGACGACTACCGTATGACCTGCGTTGGAACCGCCGGAATAACGTACGACGGCATCGGCTTTCTGTGCCAAATAATCAACAATCTTACCTTTACCTTCATCGCCCCATTGGGCACCAATAACTACAACAGATGACATGTGAGCATCTCCTTATCTAAATCATAATCCGAAGCGGGACATAATCAAATCTACATGACGCAGCATGGGTTTGGGATCGAAGCAGGCTTCGATTTCTTCTTTGGAGAGATATTTTTGGATATCCGCATCCATTTCCACGTTGGTCTTAAAATCAGCGCCTTCAAGCCAGCGGGCCATAGCGTTGCGCTGCACCCATTTATAAGCGTCTTCACGCAGCACGCCCTTGCTGACCAGTGCGATCAGCAGATTCTGGCTGAAGATCAGGCCGCCGGTTTTGTTCAGGTTCGCCATCATCGCTTCCGGATAAACCAGCAGCTTGTCGACGATACCGGTAAATTTACGCAGCATATGATCCAGCGCGATAGTAGCATCCGGTAAAATCACACGTTCCACAGAAGAGTGGGAAATATCGCGTTCGTGCCACAAGGCGACATCTTCCAGCGCAGCAACGGCATACCCTCTCAGCAAACGCGCCATACCGGAGATTTTTTCGCAGGTGATGGGATTACGTTTATGCGGCATCGCCGAGGAGCCTTTTTGCCCGGGAGCAAAATATTCTTCAGCTTCACGAATGTCCGTACGCTGCAGATTACGGATTTCCGTAGCCATTTTATCAAGAGAAGAACCAATGATCGCCAAAGTAGTCAGAAAATCGGCATGGCGGTCGCGCTGAATGACCTGGGTAGCCAGACGGGCAGCCTTGATACCTAATTTTTCACAAACATATTCTTCAATAAACGGGTCAATATTGGAGTAAGTGCCGACTGCGCCCGAAAGCTTACCGACCGCAATAAAATCACGCGCCTGCTTCAACCGTTCGATATTGCGCTCTGTCTCATCCATCCACAGCGCAAACTTCAGCCCGAAGGTCATCGGCTCGGCATGGATGCCATGAGTACGACCGATCATAATCGTATGCTTGTGTTCAGCGGCACGGCGTTTCAGGACAGCATGGAATTTTTCCAGATGACTCAGTAAAAGGTCGGCAGACTGTTTCATCATCACACCCAAAGCGGTGTCCTTGACATCGCTGGAGGTCAGGCCTTTATGGATGTATTTGGAAGCATCGCCCACATATTCGGCCACATTTGTCAGAAAAGCAATGATGTCATGGTTGGTGACAGCTTCGATTTCTTTGATGCGTTCGATGCGGAAATCAGCTTTAGTCTGAATATCCTTCAATGCGTCATCAGGAACGATGCCCAATTTGTTCATCGCCTCGCAGGCCAGAATTTCTACCTGCAGCATTGTTCGGAATTCGTTTTCCAAAGTCCAGATATGACCCATCTCGGGATGAGTATAACGTTCGATCATTTTTTTGTTTCCCCCCGTAAAATCGGTGTTTTTTGCAATAAGAATAGGAAGAAGGCCTGCTTGCGTTCTTCCTCTCTTATAAATAAACTTTTTTATCCTCTCATATCATAACATTTTCAGTTCTTCACTGCAAGACTACTGAACATTTTTTGCAAATTTATTTAAAACATTCGTAAAATAAACAACAGCGTGAAAACCTGTTATCACAGGCGTTCACGCTGTTTTTCTTTAAAGCGCTCCATTATTTATGACAAAAATAAAATACCAGACCACACAAAATAACGACCAGTCCACTGATACCCATCAGAAAACGGTACCCCTGATCGCCGAAAAAATCATGCACCAGCGTATCAAAGGCAAACGGGCGCACCCGCCTGTGGTCAAATTCGCAGACCCAACGCCAGTTTAAAAGCGCGCCGATAAAAATCAGCAGGCCGCAGCCGATGATAGTAAACTGCCAATGCTTCTGCAAAAAAGCCATCAGCTGCTCCATCCATATTTCCACGCGCCGCCTCCTTCTCATCTGCTCACAGGTCTGAGTTTACTCCTTACGCTTACTGAGTCCCACAAATTTGGTATATTGTTTGTGGAAGAACAGATTGACCGTATCGACAGGGCCGTTACGGTGCTTAGCGATGATCAGTTCGGTAATATTTTTATTCTCCGTTTCCGGATTATAGTAATCTTCACGATATAAAAAGGCTACGATATCCGCATCCTGCTCCAAAGAACCAGACTCACGCAGGTCAGACAGCATCGGACGTTTGACCTGACGCGCTTCGACGCTGCGGCTCAGCTGCGATAAAGCAATGACCGGAACATCAAGCTCACGGGCCAGCGCTTTCAACGAACGTGAGATCTCTGAAACCTCCTGCTGCCGGTCACCGCTGTTGTTCTTTTTACCGCTGCCCTGCATCAGCTGCAGATAATCGACTACGATCAGATCAAGACCGTGTTCGGCTTTCAGCCGGCGGGCGCGCGACCTCATATCCATGGCAGTGATACCTGCTGTATCGTCGATATAGATATTAGCACTGGAAAGCGTATCTGCCGTATTGATGAGCATCGCCCAATCTTCATCACGCAGCTCGCCGATACGCAGCCGCTGCGAATCAATGTTGGCTTCGGCGCAGAGCATACGCTGTACAAGCTGCTCCTTGCTCATTTCCAAGCTGAAAAAAGCAACTGTTTTCGGAGCTCCGCCAACCTTTTTGGCAGCTCGGATCGCCACATTCTGTACCACATTGAGCGCAAAAGCAGTTTTACCCATGGAAGGACGGGCCGCAAGGATGATAAAATCACTGCCATGCAGGCCGGAGGTCAGATTATCAAGATCTTCAAAGCCTGTAGGCAGTCCGGTAAGACCATTCTTATTGCCCATCAGCGCTTCGATACTCTTAAAAGAATCAAGAACGATCTCATTGATCGGCGTAAAATCAGCTGTCTTCTTCCGGTTGGAAATCTCCAGAATCTTGCTTTCAGCACTGTCGATGATGTTTTTCACATCATCATTAGCCTCATAACCCATCGAAGCGATCTGCGTCGATACGGAAACCAGCTGACGCAGAATCGATTTTTCTTCAATAATGCTCGCATGATAGGTTACGTTGGCCGCAGTCGGCACAGCATTAGCCAGCGAAGTGACATAAGCGATACCGCCCACATCCTCCAGCTTGTTGTCACGCTTCAGAATCTCCGTCACCGTGATCATATCCACAGCTTCGTTCTTATTGTAAAGCTCCAGCATAGCGTTAAAAATGACGCGGTGCGCCTCACGGTAAAAATCAGTATCCCGCAGGATCTCCATGACCTTGGGGATAGCCTCTTTCTCGATCAGCATCGCGCCCAGCACTGACTGCTCGGCTTCTATATTTTGCGGTGGTACTCTGTCCTGCATAACCTTCCCTGTCTTTCGCTTATTCCGCTTCAACTACTACGGCAAATTCCGCAGCAATCTCAGGGTGCAGTTTAGCTACAGCTGTATAATTGCCTAAACCCTTAACAGGTGTTTTCAGTTCTATCTTCCGGCGGTCGATATCCAGCTTGGTCTGTTCGATCAATGCTTCCGCCACGTCTTTAGACGCAACCGAGCCGAACATTTTCCCATTATCACCGACACGTACCTTCAAGGTAACGGTCACTTTTTCGATCTGAGCTGCCAGAACGGTAGCTTCATCTTTTTTCTGCGCGGCACGACGGGCAGCATTGGCCTGATCCTGCTTGGCCTGATTTAAATTAGCCGCACTGGCTTCTTTCGCTAATTTGCGAGGCAGCAGATAGTTGCGGCCATAACCTTCGGCCGTTTCTACGATATCGCCTTTTTTACCTAAACTTTTAATATCTTGCAATAAGATCACTTTCATTGTTATCAATCTCCTCTAACTGTTTTTTTGCCAAAGAGATGATCTGCGGCATGATATCCACAGCCCTCTTATTGTCAAGCTGTACGCCGGCCACAGTCTGATGACCGCCGCCGCCCAGCTCTTCCATAATGATCTGTACGTTGACCGTACCGTCGCTGCGGGCACTGATGCCCAGCGAACCGTCAACATATTCCACGATAACGACACTGACATAAATACCGCTGATGGCAACCATCGTGTCGGCAGTCTGAGCCGCTATGACTGATGATTTTGCTTCTTTGGGAGCCTGTTCATAAACGGAAACGATCAGTCCCGGTTCCGGGCTTTCTGCTTCGGCAATCAGCCGCGAACGGATCTGGAAGGTTTCCATATCGTCCTTGAACAGCTGCCTTACCACAGTCGGGTCAGCCCCGCTGCGGCGCAGTAAAGCTGCCGCTTCAAAGGTGCGCTCACCGGTCTGTACGGCAAAATTTTTCGTATCGACAACGATGCCCGCATAAAGCGCGGTCGCTTCGCCTTTAGTAAATTCCAGACGGTCATTAAAATAGCCTACAAGCTCCGTTACCAGTTCGCTGGTCGAGGAAGAAGAAGGCTCCATATATTGCAGCACCGTTTCTTTGATGGCGTCTTCCGCCCGGCGATGATGGTCGATAATGATCCGTTTCGGGATCGCTTCCATAACCTCTTTGCTTGCGCACAGCATCGGCCGGTGATGGTCGACCAGAAACAGCAGGCTGCCGGGCGTAATATGGGCCATTGCCTCCGGTCCTTCCAGCATCAGTTCCAGGTACTGTTCATCATCCTGGATCAGCTTCAGTTCATCACGCTGCAGCATTTCCTTGATCTTATCCAGTGCGTCAGTTTCGCCGCTGACAACGATATAAGTTTCCTTCTGCAGTGACAGCGCCATTTTCGCTACACCGATAGCACTGCCGATCGAATCAAAGTCCTCCATCATATGCCCCATAACGAAAACCTTATCTGCGGCAATGATCTGTTCATGGATCGTATGCGCTACGATACGTGCGCGCACGCGTGTACTTTTAGCAGTTACGGTAGTCGTGCCGCCAAAGAACTGTGTCCCGCCGTCTACGGCTACGACCACCTGGTCGCCTCCGCGCCCCAGCGCCAGATCCAATGCTTTGACTGCGTTCTGGCTCAGTTCTTCCAGATTGTCGCCTTCGCAGGCAATACCAATGCTCACTGTCGGAGTGATCTTATTGCCGACATGGATCTCACGTACACTGTCTAAAACGGGGAATTTCTGCTCCATTAAATCACGCAGGACCGCCTGATTAAAACCAATCAGACACAATTCTTTATTAGAACGGCTGATAAAGCCGTTTTCTTCCTCGGCCCACTTGCTCAGTACTTCATTGACCTCGCCGCTGATATTGGCGCGGGTCGTTTCGCTCATACCCTTCATCACGTCTTCATAATTATCAAACCTGACGTAGGCCAGACACAGCTTCTCATTATCATATTTCTGGCGCAGCAGCTCAAAATCAGTCACGTCGCTCAGATAAACCATCAGGCCCGTGCCTTTTTTCTCACCTTTTTCCGATGTCTGCACCCGGCAATGCTTCAAATTATAGTAGCGGTCCTCGATCTGGATCAGGCGTTCGCCGTCCTTCACGCTCAGCGTGTCGAACGCATTGGCCGGCAGCGGCAGAACATCTTCCGGACGTTTGCCCTCCAGATTTTTAGTACCCACATATTTACTGAACAGCTCATTTTTCCACTGCAGTTTACCGTCTTTGGCAAAAACAGCCATCCCGATATCCAGATTCTGAACGGCATGATGATTAGTACGCTCAATATTACGCACTACCGTATCCAGATAGCTGTTAAAGCGTACTTCCTTACTGCGCAGACTTTTTTTGTTGTAATAATACAGCAGGCCGATCAGCAGAATACATACCGGTATCCATAACGGTTCGTAAAAACCGATAATGAACGTCAGAAAAACGATCAGTATCAGCGGTATGATATCACTGCGCGAATCCCAAATTTTGTTAAACATATACTCGCCTCATCTCTATGCGCGCTTGGAAGTCCTTTTCCCGCTGAGATTACGGAAATCAAATACCAGGTCAAACGCGCCCACAAACACAATAATCTGAGAAAATATCTGGACAAAAAACAACAGTGCCACCGATACAGTTCCCCACCATTTCGGTTTATTGTTTTTTTCCAGCCACCAATAGATCAAAGCAATACCCTGCAATACAAAGAAAACACTGGTTATCACCTGCAGATTAACTGAGATATGGTACATCAGGCTTTCCGGATACTGAACATAATAGGAAACCATCAGCAACGAAATACCATAAGGCCACAGCATCCAGCCAGGTACGTTCCATTGCGTAAAAGGAGGAAACTCCTCAAAAGCAGCTCCCAGCTTACTCAAAATTTTACGTGCGGCCAGATAATTGACAAAGGCAATAATAGGAGCGCACAGGAAAAAAGCTCCCGGCATGATCAGTCGCATCATCCGAAGCATCTCGGCATTGCTTTTAACGGCTGCGTCGATCTCGGTCTGGCTCATTCCCATGGACTGGTAATAGCCTACGCTCTCACGGGCAGCCTCTTCCAATGAAGTAAACATCATATCGACCGGCTGGATACCCATGATATACAGCGCAATCAAAAAACTGGCACCGATAGAAATCAGGCAGGCCACCGAGCTGATCAGCATCAGCTTGAAAGGCTTATACCCGCGGCGCATACACTCGCCCAAGGTCAGCCCCACTAAACCAAAAGCAGCCAGCAGCGAAAAAGCATGCAGCGGGCTGATCAGAACTGCTACGGCAATATCAGCTACTATCAGCGTCATAACGCTCCAGCGCAGTCCGTTGCGCATACCGCAGATAGCGATAGGCAGGGGCCATAAAAAATTGATAAAGCTGCCGATGACCGGCACATACATGCTGATAATAGCAAAAACTATGGCGATAGCGGCCAAAATGCCCGCTTCTACCATGGCAGAAGTTTTACGAATCACTTAATTTCCTCCTTCGTAGCTATACATACATATATATAGCTAGGTATGTATATTCTACACCGAAAACGGCAAAAACGCAAAAAATAAGTGGCGCTGCCCAAAGCAGCGTCACCTTATAAAACGGTTTTATTTCCATTCAGTTTTAGCTTTTACCAGAACGCCATCGGCCTGAGGCACCAGCTCAACCAAATGTACTACATCAAACAGTGAACGATCCAGGACTTTTTTCTGCTGCAGCCTGCTTTGCTGCAGCGCAGCCGTAAAATCGACACTGATACTGCCCTGCTCATACTTGGTCGTAACACTGTCCGCATAGATATCCACCCTGTCGATCACCAGATCTACGATAGCCATGATCAGCTTGCTCCCCATCAGCTCCACTACCAGCTGCGCAAAATCATTGTCTGCGACAGCAAAATCGACCAGCTTCAGCCTTGTAAAAGCAGATTCGGCATCGACATTAAACACCTCGACCTGCAGCATCAGCTCCAAAGTGCCGTGCGTTGTATGCTGCAGCTCCAGCCGCAGCAGATCAGGCTCGGCATAAGCCAGAGACTGTAATGTAAATTCGCTGCCGGCCAGGCTTTGACGCACATAATCCACGATTTCATCATAAGGGACTACCAGACCGCCCTGGCTCAGCTGCTCCCATTTCTGCGCCGAGAACCACAGCTGCCCCTTATCTTTCAACGGCCGCAGTCTTTCACTGACCGTCGCGATTTTTTCTGATAAAACCGTTTCCGCCCGATCAGCATGTTTTTCTATTTTAGAAAACAAATTTCCTGATTTGTTTCGCAAAGCTTCCTTCAGCTCACGCAGTTCAAAACGTTTGCTTTCATCGCCCAAAGGCGTGTCTTTGCAATCCATTTTTTCAAAATCTTCACTGTGCTTCATTCCCTCTTTACGGGCGCTTTCATAAACTTCCCGGAATTCAGCAATATCTTCGGGACGCCCGGCCTTAATCCAGGCATTAGCGGCCTTGCCTACAGCATAAGTCACCGATACACCTACCGGCACCTGGATCGGCGCTATTGGAATCAACGTTACCAGTGTCTGACCGACAAAAGTCGCCCCCAGTGAAGTCAAAAGTCCCAAAACAGCACTTTCTTCCAGCTTTACTCCGCGCAGCTCGCCCAGACGCATAATCATATAGACCTCGTTAGCCATCAAAGCCATTGTTCCCACCAAAGGCGCAACTACAATCACACCGGCACGGGCTGCTCCCCAGCGGCAGATCTTTTCAGCTTCCCACTCTATATCGACAGGCTGTAATTCTTTTTCTTCGGTCATGGTATCACCTCTTTGCGATTGTTCCTGCTGTTATAATTCGCTTTTGCGTCAACTTATCCTGCAATGTTACTAAAATATCACAAAGCCGCTATTTGTAAATTTTCATTAAAATATTATCCAATTATAATATTTTTTGATATCTGGATATATAAAAACAACCAACTTTACTGGATAGAATATCTATCAGGCTGCCCTCTGAATGGTTTTAGACAGTTTTTATAATCATCTGGCCCTTTAACCATTTATTTTTTACTGTTACTTATCAATTTCGACCCGTTCACCTAACAAACATCCATATTTTTCAAACAAATATCCAGCTTATATAATTAGGTTAAATAAACTCAGGCAGATATTTATTGCCGCTTAAATCAAAAAACTATATTTTATTGAGGAGTGTTGTAAATGAAAATTCGTGTTTTAGTAGCTAAACCAGGCCTTGACGGACATGACCGCGGCGCCAAAGTCGTCGCCCGCGCCTTACGTGACGCAGGCTTTGAAGTTATTTATACCGGGATCAGGCTGACCCCGGAACAAATCGCTGAAGCAGCTCTTCAGGATGATGTCAAGGTCGTCGCCCTGAGCCTGCTTTCCGGAGCACATAACACCCTGTTCCCGAAAGTGGTCGAATTAATGCGGGCCAAAGGTTTAAACGATGTACTGGTTATCGGCGGCGGCGTTATCCCTGATACTGATATTCCCGGTTTAAAAGCCGCCGGTGTAGCCGAAGTCTTTACTCCAGGTACGCCTACCGGTAATATCGTCGATTTTATCAACGCCAATACCCACTGACCGCAGCCGGTAAAACAGTTCTCTTAAATCACACTGGCTTTAACAGCCAACCATTCAGGAGGTGTTTCCCTTGTCAACCCAGGTAAAAATAGAAAAAATGCTGCAGAAAACAGCTGTAGTTTTAGCGGCAGGCGGGGAAAAACGTATCGACAAACAGCACGCAGCCGGTAAAATGACAGCACGGGAAAGGATCGCCTCACTGCTGGACGAAAACTCCTTTGTTGAATTAGACCGTTTCGTCAAACACCGCTGTACTGATTTCGGCCAATCCCAAAAGGCGCTGCCCGGCGAAGGCGTCACAACCGGCTATGGTACTGTCTCCGGCCGTCTGGTCTACGTTTTTGCCCAGGATTTTACAGTCGAAGGCGGTTCCTTAGGCGAAATGCACGCCGCAAAAATCGTCAAAGTCCAGCACCTGGCTCTGAAAATGGGTGCGCCGCTTGTCGGACTTAACGATTCCGGCGGCGCACGTATTCAGGAAGCTGTCGATGCCATGTCCGGCTATGGCAAGATTTTTTTCAATAATACTCTGGCCTCGGGAGTAATCCCGCAGATCTCGGCCATTATGGGACCTTCAGCCGGCGGCGCAGTCTACAGTCCGGCACTGACAGACTTTATTTATATGGTCAGAAACACCTCTAAAATGTTCATCACCGGCCCAGCAGTTGTTAAAGCCGTCACCGGCGAAGATGTGACCCATGAACAATTAGGCGGCGCCATGACCCATAACGGTACTTCCGGCGTAGCGCATTTTGCTGCTGAAAATGATAGCGACTGTCTGCGGCAGATCCGTTATCTTCTCAGCTTTCTGCCTTCAAATAATCTGGAAGCGGCGCCTGTCGTCGACACAGGAGATGCCCCACAGCGGATCGACGCCAGACTGAATACCCTGCTGCCGGACAATTCCAACCAGGCCTACGATATGAAAACCGTTATCACATCAATTGTTGACAACGGCGAATTTTATGAATCACAACAATACTGGGCTGCAAATATCATCACCTGTTTTGCCCGTATGGACGGACAGACTGTTGGGATCATTGCCAACCAGCCTAAAATCATGGCAGGCTGCCTTGATATCAACGCCTCTGATAAAGCGGCACGCTTTATCCGTTTCTGCGATGCCTTCAATATCCCCCTGCTGAATCTGGTAGATGTTCCCGGGTTCCTGCCGGGCTGTAATCAGGAATACGGCGGTATTATCCGCCACGGAGCCAAAATGCTGTATGCTTATTCCGAAGCTACTGTACCCAAGATCACAGTCATTACCCGTAAAGCCTACGGCGGTTCATACATCGCCATGTGCTCACAGGACCTCCGTGCCGATCAGGTCATAGCCTGGCCAACTGCGGAGGTAGCAGTAATGGGTCCTGCCGGTGCAGCTAATATCATTTTCAAAAACGACCCTGATGTAAAAGCCAAAACTGAGGAATACATCGACAACTTTGCCACACCATATCAGGCTGCGATGCGAGGTATGGTCGATCTGGTCATCGAACCGCAGAACACCCGTCCCACTGTCATCAACGCCCTGCAAATGCTGCAGAGCAAACGCGAGACCCGCCCTGCGAAACGTCACGGAAATATTCCTTTATAGTCAGCTGTACATCCTTTGAAAATAAAATAGCTTCGTTTGTAAACCGCAAAATAATGTCCTTTAACAGGTAACCTCATACACCTTTAAGCGGCACATTATCTTTGCGGTATTTTTTACCCATAAATTGTCCTGCTGTACTGTCTATTGCCAGCTTCAGCAAGACTGTTATTTTCTGGAGAGAAGGAGTTGATAATCATGACCCCGGACGTACAATTTTTATTACTGCTTGCTGTTATTGCTTTACTTTTCATTACCGAACTGATCCCGCTTGCCGTCACATCGATCGGCGGCGCCGTTGCATGCGGCCTGTTAGGCTTCATCACACCCAAAGCCGTCTTTTCCGGCCTTTCCAATTCTTCAGTACTCCTATTTGCCGGCATGTTCGTCGTCGGTGCAGCAATGTTCCATACCGGGCTGGCGCAGAACATCGGGAAAAAAGTAGTCTCGGTATTCGGCACCAGCGAAAAAAGCCTGATGCTGGGTATCATGATCATCGGCGCTGTCCTGTCAGGTTTTTTGTCTAATACCGGCACGACGGCCTGCCTGATGCCTGTTGTACTGGGCATCTGCTCCGCTGCCAGGCTTCCGGCTTCCAGGCAGCTGCTGCCGCTGGCATTCGGCATCGCTTTCGGAGGCATCTTCACTATTATCGGTACACCGCCGAACCTGATCGCTTCCAACGCTTTAGTCGAAGCAGGCTTCAGGCCTTTTGGCTTTTTTGAATTTGCCTGGGTCGGTATTCCTATCGCTATCGCCGGCACCCTGTACATGATGTTCATCGGCTACCGTTTTCTTCCTAAAGTCAATGCGGCCGCCGATATAGAAATCGAACAGGAATTCGACGTCAGTAATGACAATCCTCAAAAACAGCTTATTTCCGGTCTGATCCTTTTAGGCGTAGTCATCGTTATGGCTTTGAACCTGAAATTCATTACCCTGGAAATGGCGGCTGTTATCGGCGCGCTCGTCGCCGTATTGACCGGCTGCCTGACTGAAAAGCAAGCTTATGCCAGCATCGACTGGGTTTCAATCTTCCTGTTCGCCGGTATGATCTCCGTTTCATCGGCCATGGATAAAACCGGTGCCGGCAAACTGCTGGCTAAATTCTGCGTCGATCTGCTCGGCGGCACGCCTTCACCCTTATTCGTAGCCGCATTGTTATTTTTAGTATCCAGCTTTTTGACACAATTTATGTCCAACACAGCAACAGCAACATTACTCTGCCCCATCGGAGTTGCTATTGCCCAACAGATAGGCGCTTCACCTCACGCCGTCGTCATGTCGATCACCATCGGCATCGCCTGCGCCTATGCCACTCCTGTCGGTACACCGCCTAACACACTGGTTTTAGGACCTGGCGGCTATCGTTTCATGGATTATGTTAAAGTTGGCACTCCTTTAATTTTCGTAAGTTTTATCGTTTCCATGATCGTTATCCCTATCGTCTGGCCTTTCTTTAAATAAACTTTCACAGCACCTGTTCAGCAGCAGGTGCTGTTTATTTTATAGCAAACCTTTTTTTGTCTCCCGCTCCGTGATACAATAATAAAAAAGTCTGAAAGGAGCGGTCGGTTTATGGCAAAAGCCGTCTGCGGGCGCTTTGCCCCTACGCCCAGCGGCAGAATGCACCTCGGCAATGTTTTCTGCGCCCTGCTGGCCTGGCTGTCAGCAAAAAAACAGGGCGGAACCATCACACTGCGTATCGAAGACCTTGACAAGCCCCGCTGCCCTGCCGGCAGCGACATGCTTTTAGAAGATGATCTGCACTGGCTGGGCCTGGAATGGGATACCGGAGGCAGCGCCGGCGGAAAAGATGCACCCTATTATCAAAGCCGCCGTTTTGACATCTATGCCGCCTATTTTGCACAGCTGCAAAAACTGGGACTGACTTACCCCTGCTTTTGCAACCGGGCTGAGCTGCACGCCGCTCAGTCACCGCATCTAAGTGACGGACGCATCCTGTACGCCGGTACCTGCCGCCATTTGACAGCCGAACAGACTGCTGCCAAAGCCCGCACCAAAGACCCGGCACAGCGGCTGCGGCTTCCTGATACTGCTGTCAGCTTTATCGACGGACATTATGGTCCGTATACGCAGAACCTGGCTGCTGAATGCGGCGATATCATCCTGCGGCGCAGCGACGGTGTTTACGCCTATCAACTGGCCGTGGTCGTTGACGATGCCCTGATGGGCATCACGGAAATTGTCCGCGGCTGCGACCTGCTCAGTTCCACACCGCAGCAGCTTTATCTGTACCAGCTGCTGGGCTTTACCCCACCGGCTTTTATTCATGTACCACTGCTGATGGCTGCAGATGGCAGACGTCTTTCCAAACGCGACCGTGATCTGGATCTCGGCTTTCTTCGTCAGCATTTTGTCAGTCCTCAGCCGCTCATCGGCCTCCTTGCCTTCCTGGCCGGACTGCTGCCGGCACCTGAACCAGTCAGTGCCAAAGAACTGCTTCCGTTGTTCAGCTGGCAGAAAGTGCCCCATAACAATATCATCGTCAGTGAAAAGCTTTTAAATTTATTTAAACTATAAAGGAGCAACGCTATGCTTTATGTAGTTCTCGCAACCTTTGCCGCCGGTATGGCGACAGAATATTTTTTAGGCAACCGCTGGATAGGTTTTTTCGCAGTCGGCGTACCGGCTTGCCTGTATTTTTTCTATCTGGATTATCAAAAACGTGCGGCCGCAAAAAAAGAAGAAGAAGAAAAGCGTGCCAAACGTAAAGAACGTAAACAACAGCATAAATGATAAAAAGAACGCATTGGATAATGCGTTCTTTTTATTTATCACTGTTATTATTAAATATTATCCGCAGCGCGTTTTCCGTCGCCAGGCAGGAACCAAGCTCACTGCTGCCATCCTCCAGTGTGCCGTGGTAATCGCTGCCGCCGGTAAGAAATAAACCATATTGACCAGCCATCTGTCTGATAGCTTCTTTATCAGCCTCTGTATTTTTACGGTGTTCCAGCTCAATACCCTTTAAGCCATACCCGACCAGTTCAGGCACAAGCTCAAGATTTTGCTGCTGCCCCGGATGGGCCAATACTGCCAATCCTCCGGCTTCTGTAATCACACGCACGGCAGCAGCAGCATCCAGGTACTCAATATCGAAATCACAATAACCGCCGTTTTTAAATGTTTCATGATAAAAAGTGCCAAACATTTCTTCAACCTGCTCCGTCGCCACCAAATATTCCATAAGATGCTGTTTGTAAATAACGTGTCCGGCCCGTTTCACAAAATTCTGAGGACGGATACGAAAACCATGCTCTGCCAGAAGGGCGATCTGACGCAGGCTATTAGCCTGCCTGCGTTCCAGCAGCGGACGGCAGAAGGCCGTTACTGATCTCGTGTCACGCATGGCATAACCTAAAATATGCGCCTTTCGCTGCTTTTGAAAATCATAGGCCGAAATCTCGATTCCAGGCATCACCTTCAAAGCAGTGACCGGCGGAATATCACCGCAGCGCGGCACCCGGTCATGGTCGGTAATGGCGATATGGGTCAGCCCCTTGCTCACCGCCTGCTGGATCAGTTCAATCACCGTAGCGCTGCCGTCAGAATATGCAGAATGTAAGTGCAGATCACCGCGCATCAGGCAAAACTCCCTTCGGACATATTGAAGACCTTATCACAAACGCCTTCCATAAATTCCAGATCATGGAAAATTCCCAGCATACTGGTCTTTTCTTCTTTTAACTGCTGCAGAATATCCTTTACTAAAACTTTAGTCTTATTATCCAGAGACGCCGTTGGTTCGTCCAGCAGCATCAGCCGCGGCCGTTTGACCATAGCGTGCGCCAGATTCAAACGCAGCCTTTCACCTCCGGAAAAGGTCTGCGGATAAATATCCCACAATTCCTCCTGCAAACGAAAATAATCCAGCATTTCCTTAGCACGGCGCTCGGCCTCGCCGGCGGCGACGCCGATCTCCAGCAGTGCCGACATAACATGCTCTTTTGCCGTCGTACGCGGCATCACATTCAGAAACTGAGCCACATAACCGATTTCATAGCGGCGCAGCTGCAGCATCTGCCGCTCGTCGGCCTGAGCCAGATCAATAGGCCCAAAAGCCTGACTGTTATAAACGATCGTACCCTGCAGCGGCAGATAGGTACGGTTGATACATTTAAGAATGCTCGACTTACCGGCACCGGAACGCCCCACTATACCGATAAATTCACCCTCATGCAGCGTGAAACCGATATCGCGGCAGCTCTTGATAGTTTTGCCCAAATTATGCAGATAAAAATTTTTCGTCAGCCCTTCAATGGCAAGTATCTCCATAACTCCTCCTAAACCCTGTATTCCAACTGTGAAATAACCTTGCCGTCAACCAAAGCGTGAGTAATAACAGGATAACCGTCTAAAATCTTGATAATCAGCAGATCGGCCTTTTTTCCCACCGCCAACGAGCCATAATCGTTATCGATACACATCGCTCTGGCCGGATTCAGCGTCAGCTTATTGACGATTTCCGGCAGCGGCACGCCGTGCTGCTTATGCATAATGAAAATACTGTGCAGCATTGCCGCAGGATAATAGTCGGAGCAGAGAATATCGGCGCAGCCTTCCTTGACCGCTTCTGCCGCAGACAGATTGCCGGTATGTGAACCGCCCAGCAGAATATTAGGGGCTCCGACCACTGTAGCCAAACCTAACTGCTGTGCCTGCCTGGCAACGTCGATCGTAATTGGAAATTCACTGATAGCAACGCCCAGCTCCTTATTTACCTGCAGCTTGGCAGCAGTATCGTCATCATGTGACGCTGCGGGGATTCCGTTAGCCCTGGCCAGTTGCGCCAGCTCATGCAGCTGTTCAAAGCTCAGGGTCCGTTTGTTTTTATGATGTTCCAGCACGCCCTCAAACCCCAGCGTTGTTACAGTTTCGCCGTGATAAGCGGTAATAGTTTTGCGGTAAGTCTCGATATTGCGGTACTGCCCCTGCCCGGGCGTATGGTCCATAAACGATATCTCATGCACTGTTTTTTCCCGCAGCATTTTGCTGACGATATCAAACGCTTCCAGATTATCGATCTCGATCCGCAAATGCAGACGATGATGAATAAGGTGATGACGCTCGTGGATATTATTGATCAGCTCAGCCAGCTTCAGCACATTTTTCTTATAGCGCAGCTCCGAAGCCCCAAAATAATCGTCCTGGTAGAGTGATATCGAATGGTAGATCGTTGTGATCCCCTGATTGATCAACTGCCGCTCGATCTCCTTCAGTCCCATCTCGAAATCCATCACGCTGGTAGGACGCGGCTGAATGATCTGTTCGATCTTGTCAGAATGAGTATCGATAAAACCGGGGCAGACATACCTTCCGTGCGCATCGATTTTTTCATCATATTGCCCCAGATCTATAACATCCTCTGCAAGAATATCGATAATACGGTCATTTTCCAACACCAGCACTTTATTTTCCAACACCTCGGCAGGTGTGATCAGTTTACCATTATAAATAGCTGTTTTCATAGTCGTCCTTTCCCGCGGCAGCGCCGCTGTTAGAGCAATGAGTGTACCAGCTGCTGTGTATAAGCATGCTGCGGATCCTCTAAAATCTGATCGGTAAGACCGCTTTCCACTACCTGGCCATCCAGCATGACCATCGTCCTGTCTGCCAGCATCCTGATCACTGCCAGATCATGCGATACCAGAATGATCGAAATATTATAACGGCTGCGTATTTTCCTGATCAGGTCTAAAACCTTGGCCTGTACCGAAAGATCCAGCCCGGTGGTGACCTCATCCAAAAGCAGCAGCCCCGGATTATTGGCCAGCGCCTTGGAGATCTGTACCCGCTGCTGCATACCGCCCGAAAAATTTCTGGGCGGTTCCGCACGCCTGGAAGTCAGTATCTCCACCGCTTCCAAAAGCTCCACTGTTCTGCCGTCCATAAAAGCTACATTACGGTTGCCGGCGGCAATGATCTTTTCAGCAACATTGGCAGCAGATGAATAATCCATACGCAGACCCAGCAGAGGATTCTGATAAACCATCCCCATCAGATGATTTTTGATATACCGGCGCTGCTGTGAACTGGCGCCGAAAATATTGACCTTTCCATCCTGATACTGCTTCAGAAAGGCACTTCCTCCTGTTACTTCATGATCGAAATACAGACTTTTCATCACGCTGGATTTTCCTGAGCCTGATTCACCGACAATGCCTAATACTTCTCCGGGATAAACGTCAAAGGATACATTGCGTACAGCCCAGACAGTACCGCAGCGGGGACAGCGGTTCTTTTCCAGCGGCTGCCGGCTGCTGCAGTACTCGCAGCCGTTGCCATAACGCAGCAGCAGATCGCGCACCTGTAAAACGGCCTCTTCTTTATTCATCATATCTGCCGCCCCTTTCCGCGCACAGCATCCTGCTCTTTTACATATTCACGGAATTTCTCAGATTCTTTGACTCTGGAAGTGGTTTCCATTTCACAGCACCCCGCCAGCACCGTGATCTTCTCCCTCAGCAGCGGCTGCAGGCAACAGGGCAGATGCTCAGCGTGATAACGATGCAGCGCTACACATTCGCGGCACTTCCCGTGCCATTCGCAGCGGCTGTAAGGACAACTGCAGTCCAGCACCTCCTGGCTCTCCAGCAAGGCCCTGTTTTTTAATGTATCTTCATAATATTCCTCTTTAGTACGCATCAGCAGTCCGCCTCCTTGCACAGCCTTCGTTTAGAGCAGTAACCTGTATCCGAGCACTGATAGCTGACAGCCCCTGTCTCTCTGTCGATAAGCTCGTCAAAATAAACATTTTCCGCTCCACATAAACGGCAGCGGCGGCCTTCCATATGTTCGATCTCAAAAGGCACATCGTCAAACGCCAGCGACACGACCTTTGTATGAGGCGGGATCGCATAAATTTTCTTCTCGCGCCCTGCTCCGAATAAATACAGACATTCCGACTCATGCAGTCTGGGATTGTCATATTTCGGGATCGGACTGGGGTTCATAACATATCTGTCCTCAACAGTAACCGGATATTCCGTAGCAATCGTGACCTTGCCATATTTCATAATGCTTTCATAAAGCTGCAGCCAAATGCCCGTGTAATCTGCTTCTGCATGCATCAGCTTCGTTGCTTCCTCGCTTGGTTCTATCACCCGCAGCGGTTCCGGCAAAGGCACCTGAAAAACCAGCAGCTGGTCATTACGCAGCGGTTCCTCGGGTATACGATGACGCGTCTGGATCAGGGTTGCTTCCGTACTGTCTGTAGTAGTCGCCACATCGCTGCACAAATTGATAAATTTCTTGATATTGACAGCGTTGACACTATCGTCACTGCCCTGATCGATAACCTTCAAAACATCACGCGGGCCGATCAGCGACAAAGTGAGCTGAATGCCTCCCGTCCCCCAGCCGCGCCCTATCGGAAGTTCGCGCGAGCCGAACGGCACCTGATAACCGGGTACAGCCACCGCCTTTAAAATACTGCGCCTGATTTCCCGTTTAGAACCTTCGTCCAGGAAAGCAAAATTATATTCAGGATTCATGCTCCGGCTCCTTTCTGGTCTTGCGTACGCTGTCCAGCTTAGACTGGAAGGTAACGTAATGCGGCAGCTTCAAATGAGAAATAAAGCCGTTCATCTCCAGCGAATCACCATGCAGCAGTACAAATTCTTCATCCTGTGCAGGAGTAGGCCCTTCTGTTTCCAACGACGCGTCCAGCACCGCCATCGAGATCGCCTTGTTTTCGTTCCGCCCCAAAACTGCGCCGTAGCCTACTGCCAATTTCAGTTTCTTATCGTCATCCTCAGGAATAAAGCCCTCTACTTCCGTCAGCAAAATTTCACCGATGCAGATGCTTTCCGTCTCGTCAAACAAATATGGTACTTCCAGCTCCACATAGCCGCAGCGCAGTTCACCTACAGTTGGATGTACGGCGCCATAACCACGGATCGAACTATACGCCAGTCCGCCGATAAAGCCCCCGTCAGCCCGGGTCAGAGTCTGCAGACGCGCGCTTCTGTCAGCAGGGAATTCCAGAACATTCTTCGTTACATCCACAGGTTCCATATCATCGATCTCACAGCTGTCGATCAATCCCTCTGCCTTCAGATACTCCGAAACCCGTGGCAGCTTTACTACCGGCACAGGCTTCGCCTCTTTAAGGCAGCACTGACGCCGGGCGCATAATTCCACTGCCGACGGCTGTTTAAATTCAATCAACCGATGTGTATAATCATAGGTCGCTCCCAGGATCTGTCCGCCCTGGATATCCTTAAAGGCTGCCGAGATCCTGCGGACAGCGCGCATCTCTGTCCCGCTGGCCGGCAGGGTATAATAATTGCGGCTCAAAGTCGAACGATAAGCCCGCAGCAAAAACACTGCTTCTTCGATACTGCCTTCCGCCTGTTTCAAAGCCAGTGCCGCATAAGCCGGCGCATATAAGCCAGACTCGCTCATTACCCGATCCACTAAAAGGCCCAGCTTTTTTTCTATCGCTTCTACTTCCAGCTCTTTAAAAGTACTGCCGCGCATACAATGCAGCAGCCTGATACTTTCCTCTATTGCTTCCTGACCGCCGGAAACTGCCACATAAGCCATCTGTTCACCTGCTTTCTATTCTTGTTTTACGTGGTATACCCATCAGGCAGCCCCGCTGATCCAGCACAAAAAAATCAAGGCCCAGCGGATACTCATATTCCTGCTCATCACGTTTCCCCAAAGCCGCCTGCAGTTCCGGGCACATAATGATTTCCTGGACAGCCTTGATCCCGGGCCCGCTGATCCGCTGCAGCTTGCCTGCCTGCAGATCCGCTGTGCACAAAATGACAGTCGCGCTTTTATGAGGATCGCGCAGTGTACCGCACTTAGCAGCCTGTACTGCTTCCTGCCAATCCGCATTCTCCGTCACAAAGATATAATCCGCTTTACTCACAGCAGCTGTTTTAGCCAGAGTCAGCTCAGTAATTTTCTCTGCCAGCGCAGGAGAACCGCAGACTGCAAAACTGACCTCATTGTCCAAAAGCACTGCCGCCACAGTCAGCGGCATGGCATAAGCTCCACCCAGTTTCCGGGCCAGAGGTCCCAGCTCAACGATGCGTCCCGGATTGCTCAGCGCTTCCAGCAACAGACGAAAAGCAGCCTGAGTGTCATATACAAAATCAAATTCATAAGCTTTCTGCATCATCTTTACTCCTGATCCATAGTCTGAAAATCAACCATCGTTTTGGCATACAATCCGTTTTCCAGTTCCTGTTCCCGCTGCTGCCGCATAGACAGCCGCTGCAGCACTGTCTTCAGTTCATCCAGTTCGCTGACCTGCCTGTTAAAAGCAGCATCGATCACCGCCATGGAGCTGACTTTGTCAAAATCATCACCCAGCACAACAGCTGTCCCTTTAGTGCCGCCCAGTTCCACAACTGTATCGCACACCAGCGCCTCACCCAGATAAAACAGACTGTTTTTTACCGGCTCACGCAGCTTGATCATCGCCAGTGTTTTAGCAGGCGCCTTCACAACGCTGACACCATATTTTTCAGCCAGCGGCTGAGCCAGCTCACGCAGCATACTGCCATCGGCGGCCGCCATAATACGGAACAACTCTTTTTTCTCCATAACATCACCCTTTATCTGTCAGATATAGTTTTTCTTGATTGTTGTAAAAACCAGCTCAACGCAATAGGCAAATCCAAAAACCAGTACGATCGCCAGCCCTGCGGCTCCAAACTGATAGCTCTGGATATTATTCGCAATCGCAAAGCCGATTCCGCCGGCACCGATCATCCCCAGGATCGCTGATTCAGAAAAATTTATTTCAAAACGCAGACCAGTCCAGGCCATGATCTGCGAAGCTGCCGCAGGCAGTATCGCCGACAAAAAAATATGCAACTTACTGGCTCCTGTTGCCTCAAGCGCCTCGATCACTTCCTCAGGCACATCTTCAAAGCTTTGCGTAAAAGCCCTGGCAAAAAAAGCTGTGGCATGCACACACAGTCCTACGATGCCCGCAGCAGGCCCCAACCCCAGACAAACCAGTGCCAGCAATACCCAAACCGGTGTCGGTACGGCACGCAGAAACGTAAAGAACGCGCTCAGAGCATACGTCACAAATTTATTTTTCATCAGGTTACGGGCACCAAAGGCAGCTAATAACAATCCCAGCAGAACGCTGTAAATAGTTGCCAGCACAGTTATTGCCACCGTCTGGGAAAAGGCCTCCAGCGTCAGCCCAAAATCGTGAAAATCCAGCAGCGCCAGCAAACCAAAGGTCTTCCCCAGGTCAGGCAGCCTGGAAATAAGCTTCAGCCAATCCAACTGCAGATAATATAACGCCACTATCGAAACGACTGTTACAGCTGCTAAAAACCAGCGCAGCTCCCTATCCTGCCCACTACGGGCAACACGGATCCTGCCGTTACTGAACTCAAGACACTGCACCCTCGCCTGTACAAAAGTCTGCTCCATTTTATGTCAACACCTTTCTTCGCAGATAATTAGTTAAAAATTCCACCATAATGACCATCGCCGCAATAACCAGAATAATTCCTGCCGCACCGGCATAATTAAACGACTTGATATAGGAAAACAGCACCAGCCCGATCCCCCCGCCGCCTACCATTCCCACAATAGTCGACGCGCGTATATTAAGTTCGATGCAGTACAGGAACCAGGCGATAAACTGTGTCAGGCAGGTCGGTACGATACCCTGACAGACCTTCTGCCAAAACGTACCGCCGCAGGCCGTCAGCCCTTCCATTGCATCACAGGATACCTCGTCGATCACTTCAATAAACGCTCTTGTCATAAAGGCAAAGGTCGAAATCAGCAAAGCAATAAAACCAACACCGGTACCAATACCCAGTGACGAAAAAAGGATAAAAGCCCAGACCAGTGTCGGGATATTCCTCAGAAAAGTGGCAAACCCCCGGATCGTTCTGGCCAGTCCCTTCCATGGTGATAAAGAAGTGCTGCCGAACACAGCGAAAAGAAAAGCAAACACTGCCGCAACGAAGCTGGACGAAACCGCCAACGCAAAAGTTACAAGAATCGATTCTACTACTACCGGCGAAGCATTGAAGCGTGGCGGCAGGAAATCCTGAAACAGAAATTTCCAGAATTCTCCCTGTTCCCAAAGCACCTCCAGCGGATTAAAACGGGAAATATAAGTCGCCAGGCAGAACAAAACCAGCACGACCACTAAAAACCAGGTATAAACCTGTTTTTCACGGGGATTCATTATACTTATTTTTTCAGGCATAATTTTCACCCTGCTTAATGATCAGATTTTCCATCGAAGTATTATAAATTTTCTCTATCACTGCATTATTCAGCTGCTGCGGGGTTCCGTCAAAAATCATTTCTCCTTTTGCTAGACCGATGATGCGCGTAGCATAACGCATGGCCACATCCAGCTGATGCAGATTGACGATACAGGCAATATTACGGCGCTGCGTCATCTGATAGATCAGGTCCATAATGATTTTAGACGCATTAGGGTCCAGTGAAGCGATCGGTTCGTCACAAAGAAGCAGCTTCGGTTCCTGCATAATCGCCCTGGCAATACCTACGCGCTGTTTCTGACCGCCCGAAAGATCACTGGCACGGTTATATAAACGATCGCCCATCTCGATTTCCTGCAGCAAGTCAATCGCCTTACGTTTGTCCTCTTCCGTATAATTACCAAGCATCCCGTCCAACGCCGACATATAACCCAAGCGCCCATGTAGCACGTTCTGCATTACCGACAGCCGCTGCACAAGATTATAATGCTGAAAGATCATCCCGACTTTACGCCGCAGCAGCCGCAGCTTTTTGCCGGACGCACCGGTAACTTCCTCGCCGTCGATGTATACATGACCTCCGCTGGGGACTACCAGCTGATTGACCGTTCTCAGCAGGGTGGACTTGCCCGATCCGGAAGGACCGATAACAGCGACAAATTCTCCGGCGCTGACCTCCAGACTGATATCATGCAAAGCGCGGACCTGATTGCCATAAACTTTCTCGATATGCTCCATTTTTAAAACCGTGCTCATGCTTCCTCCTATAAAAAAGGCCGGACAGCGCCGGCCTCTGCTCCAACTTATTTACTGCTGCTCAGGGCTTTGTTCAGATCAATGATACCTTTGTAATCTTCAATACTGCATTCTACGAAACGCTTATCCTCTGCACCCATTACCCCTTTGTAGTAAGCGGCATTGTCATAGCTCAGGATAAAGTTTTTTACCTTTTCCTTCACTTCTGCCGGCAGATCCCTGCGCAGAGCCATCGGTTCGGACGGGATCGGATCAGAAGCGAAAATAATTTTAACGTCATCTTTGCTGACACGTCCCGCATTGATCTCAGCCGCCAGGATTGCATCAGAGATAGGAGCTACCTGCACATCACCCTTGACTACAGCCGCCAGACCTGCTTGATGCTTGCCGGAAAAGCTGACTGCCTGGAAAAATTTGCCATTAGTATGCAGATCATCCATCGAAAGCTTCTCACCGGGAAATGCTTTCATAATCGCCGCTGAAGGGATCAGATTGCCGGAAGTGGAATTCGGGTCAACGAACGCCATCGTTTTCCCTTTGATATCCTGGATACTATTGATATCAGTATTCTTTCTGCTCGTAACCAGAACAGACTTATAAGTCGCGTTCTTTTTATCTTTATCCTTGGCAATCATCCCGATCGGTTCTGCACCTGCACGTTCATAAGCCAGGCAGAAGCTTAACGGTCCAAAATAAGCCATATCGGCTTTACCGGTACGCATAGCCTCAATCACCGCATTATAATCGTTAGATACCAGCTCTGTGACCTCCATTCCCAAAACCTTGCTCAAATCGCCCGCCATACCTTTTCTGGCATCGGCATTTTTATCTGTCGATTCATTCGGCAGATAAGTGATCACAAATTTCTTTTGCTCAGACTGACCGCCGCAGCCGCTGAACAGCAAACAGCTCATTACTGCCAGCATCAGCAGGGCGCAGACCTTGAATAATTTTCTTGATTTCATTTCCTTCTCTCCTTTTTCACAAGTACTGAAATTTTGCTTGCATCTGGAAACACTGTCATCATAACAAAGCTTTCTTTGCTTTGAATTAAGAAGGCTTTAAGTTCTTGTAAAGAATTTCGCCTTTCTTTAAAGGTTTGTTAAAGCATGACCCTTAAAATACCCGTGCAAATAAAAAAAGTCCGCAGGCTGACATACATCAGCCTGCGGACTTGCACTTTTTAAATTGTTTTAAGCTGTTAGATCTTTACATCGATCTGGGCCGATACGCCCACACCCTGCACGCGGTTGATACCGCTGATAGCGACCTTATCGACCGGGATCAGCGCTTTCGCACGGAAGCTTTTAAAGAAGGAAGCCTCCAGCTGCAAAGCAGCCTGACATTTATCTACCTGCTCCTTCGGTCCCGATACCTGAGCAGCGCCGGCATAACTTCCGTCACCCACGGTAATGATCGGCACTACCTTGGTAGCGTAATCGCTGGAAATAGGATATTTTGCCGTCAAAGTATTGATAGCGCTGTTCAGCTGGTCGGCAAACTGGCTGACCAATAACGATACAGCGCCGCCTTTAACTACGGTACCCAAAATACCGGCCTGCGCCGGAGCCGTTCCCTGTCCCAGTAAAAATCCGCAGACCAGTGCCGCGGCGATCCATTTTTTCCCCTGCATAATATTACCTCCTCTGCCTGAATCATTTCAGATTTATCGTTTCAATTCGACATCAACAAACAAAACTCTTGCTCTTTTGCAAATTGTTCACCAAGAAATCACAAAATATTTCTCCTTACGATAATTTTATGAAACTTCTGCATTTTACAAACTGCCTGTTTTGCGATACGATAGGTTTAAGAAGATTTTACAGCGGCAGCATTTGCCGCAGCAAAGGAGCTGTTATTATGGAACAGTTTAAATATTACGCACCTACAAAAATACTTTTCGGTAAAAATACCGAAGCCGAGGTTGGTGAACTCTGCAAAACGCAAGGAGCAAGCAAGGTCCTGGTACACTTCGGAGGCAGCAGTGCCAAAAAATCCGGTCTGCTTGATCGTGTCTGCGGCGCACTGCAGGAAGCAGGACTGCACTATGTGACCCTGGGCGGCGTTGTGCCCAATCCTCGTTTAAGCAAGGTTTATGAAGGTATTGAAATCTGCAGGCGGGAAAAAGTTGATTTTATTCTCGCTGTAGGCGGCGGCAGCGTCATCGACAGTGCCAAAGCCATTGGTTATGGGATTACCAATCCCGGCGACGTCTGGGACTACTACAGTGGCAAAGCGCCGCAGGCCTGCGCCCCTATCGGTGCCGTCCTTACTATTGCCGCGGCCGGCAGTGAAATGAGCAATGCGTCAGTCATTACCAATGAAGACGGCTGGCTGAAACGCGGACTGCAGTCGCCCTATGCCTACTGTAAATTTGCCATTTTAAATCCCGAGCTGACCTGCACTCTGCCGCCCTACCAAACAGCCAGCGGCTGTACTGACATCATCGTCCATACTTTAGAACGTTACTTTACCAAACCCGGCGTCACCTCCCTGGCCCTCACTGACGGCATGGCCGAAGCTCTGCTGCGCAACGTCATGCGTAATGCCCGACTGGCTTTACAGAAGCCTGCCGACTATGACGTCCGCGCCGAGATCATGTGGGCAGGCACGCTTTCCCATAATGACATCACCGGCGACCGCAGTCAGGGTGACTGGGCTTCCCACCAGCTGGAGCATGAATTGGGCGGTATGTTCGATATTGCTCACGGCGCAGGCCTTGCAGCGATCTGGGGCAGCTGGGCCCGCTATGTGCTCAAACAAAACCCCTGCCGTTTCGCGCAACTGGCAGTTAACGTACTGAATGTTCCCTACAGCTTCGGCAATGACGAAAAAACAGCGCTTGAAGGAATCGCTGCCATGGAAGACTTTTTCCGTTCCATTGGTATGCCTACCTCGATCAGCGACATGGAAATCGAACTCACCGACACCCAAATCAAAGAGCTGGCACACAAATGCAGCTTTATGGGCAGAAGAACGATCGGCGGCTTCGTCACCCTGAACGCTGCCGATATGGAAAATATTTACCGGATGGCCAGATAAAACAGCGGCTATACTTGCTGCAGAAACTTTTACCCTCTTTAAAACACAAAGGACAAGCAGTTAAACTGCTTGTCCTTTGTGTTTTTTTACTCTGCCGGCGTTTCTTCATCCTGCAGATTCACTTCATCAAAAGGCACGGGCTCGATTTTTACTGAATTATTCTCCAGCTGTATTTTACGGTTTTCTTCAATATGCCAATCCCTGTCATTGACCAGGCTCTGTTCCCACGCCTGCACAACTTTTTTCTGAAGGCTGGTCAAAGTGGCCGTATATTTGTCATCTGTAGCGGGAGCCTCTGGTTTAGGTTCCGGCTGAGTACCGGATTTTACCACCAATGTGCCTGTCAGCTGCAGAGCATAGCCGTCCTGCGTAGAATACAGCAGCTCGCCCAAATCATATTCACCGGCTGCCAAACCATCTAATCCCAGGATTTTATCAGGGTCTACATTTATACCCAACTCCTGCAGTTTGGCAAGCAGCGCGGCCTTAAAATCACTGCCAGCTGCAGCTTCCAGCCTGCCCACATCACCGCTGATTTCCTGCAGAAACGGCTTCAGATACGGTGCCGTCTGTTTTTGATCGGTCTGCCAGACTTTTTTATCTTCTTCTCCCAGCCCATCTGCGAAAGCCTGATTGAACTCTGCTGTCGTAGCATATACTGTTCCATCACCGTATTTTTGGTAACCGCTATCGGTGAGGAAATAGGCATTCCGGACGGCAGAAACTGCTTCTGTATCGGACGCGCCCATAATTGCATCTACGTCAGCACTGCCGCTGACCTTGCCTAAATTATAAACATTAGCAACGCTGCCATATTCTCCAAGCCCTAAAATACCGCCGATATTTTTATTACCGCTGACACTGCCGGTATTATAAGCATTTTTGATACTGGCATAGTCTAGCTCCTCATCATTGCCGTCATAACCGGCAACACCGCCCACATTATCCGCGCCCTCGACAGCGCCGGTATTGTACACACCGTCAACCAGCGCATTGGCATTAGCGCCGCAGACCCCGCCGACATAATTTCCATCAGCAGTTACGTCCCCTGTATTATAGCTGTTTGCGATACTGCCGCCGGAATTAAAACCACAGATACCGCCGGCAAAACTATCCCCTTTAGAATTACCGCTGGTGATAATACCTTTGTTAGAAGCATTTACTATTTTCCCGCCATTGGTATTATAACCGACAATACCGCCAGCGAGCTGCTGATCTGCAGAAATATTGCCTTCATTCGCTGCAGCTTCAATCAAACCGCCTTTATTGTTACCAACGATACCGCCTATATAACCATTGCCGCTCACATCACCGCTGTTAAAGGCCTCGATGACCGATCCTTTTCCATTCGCGTTTCTGCCTACGATCCCTCCGGCAGCAGAAACAACACCGATAATATTACCGCTGTTCTCAGTGTTCCTGATACTGCCGGAATTTTCCCCAACGATCCCGCCTACAGCTACGCCGCCAAGGATAGCGCCTTTATTAACAGCATTTTCGATAGTTCCCTTATCTATGTTATTGCCGCTGATACCGCCTACCGAATTGCCACCCATTGTTCCCTCTTTATATATCTTAACGTCGCCTTCGTTGACCACATCTTTTATTGTCCCTTTATTGATCCCGCTGATCCCCCCAAAACCGGTACTGTCGTCCACATTGCTTGTAACAGAGCCTTGATTAACAGCGTTTTCAATAGTCCCCTTACTATTGTTGACACCGGCGATGCCGCCGAGATTTCCCCAGCCAATAACAGCACCAGTGTTTTCAGCGTACTTTATAATACCAGTTTTGTTCCCGTCACCATTACTGCTGGCAATGCCGCCAACACTACCGCCATTTGTTGCTGTGATACTGCCGCTGTTACTGACAAATTCCACCGTACCATAATTAGTGCTGGTGATACCACCTACCGAAGAATTACCTTTGACAGCGGCTTTATTGGCAACATTACGGATCAGCCCCAGGTTTTTTCCCGCTATGCCGCCGACGCTGCTTTGTCCGCTGATACTGCCGGAGAGTGTCAAATTCGTTACTCGCGCGCTTTCCGTCAGACAGCCAAATAAACCAACATACGATTCGCCGCTGCGATCGATCGTTAAATCACTGATAGTATACCCCATACCGTCCAAACTGCCGGTGAACCCGCCTTGAAATCCACTTGGGGTTCCCATGGGCAGCTGTTTTAAAGCGCCAAGGCACGCAAACCCCTGACCGCTGTTCCAGCTGCTGGTAACAGAAGCATCTATTTCGTTAGCCAGCATATAATCGCCATTGACATAACTATAGTCAAAATTTGCACTGTTTTTTTCGGTTTCATAATTATTATTGATCGCCTGCAGCTCATATACGTCATGTACCAGCATACAATCAGTAATATTTTTTTCACTGCCGTCTAAGGCCGCTGTGACAATGCCCAAGCTGCTGGCTTTTGTGCCGTTGCCCTTGCTGTAATCGCTGACAGTATGCCCCCCGCTGCCATCGCCTACATCAATGGTAGTCTTATCCGTCACCTCGTAGCCGATGTTGATATTGTCCTTGGCCTTTAAACTGACTTTACCCAGGTCGCCGCCTTGTATCTGCAGCGTATCAGCCTTGATGATCGAGATATTATTACCTTCAAAATTTATGGCGTCAGCAGCGATCGTTCCTAAATTAACAATATCGGCCTGGATTTTGGCAATACCATCGGCATCCAAATTTCCCAAAGTCCCGTTAAAGCCTTTACGGGCCTCTTCCGGCAGACTTCTTGTCGATGCTGTCAGGCTGCCTACATTGACCTCTGCCGCGGCACCAAACAAGATCCCGTTGGGATTGAGCAGGAAGACATGCGCGCCGCTGCCATTCAGCTTACCGAAAATCTCGCTGCGCTGGCTGCCCGTCACATAATTTAAAACGGCCTGCATATTTTTAAAATTTACTGTTTCTCCCTGGGCTATATTAAAGCTGTCCCAGTCTATAGCCAGATTGCCGCCGTTGCCGGTAATATCCATTGCACCGCCGCCAGGAGAGCCGATACTGCCACTGCCGCCCACGACCTGGCCGCCCTGCGGCAGGGCATAGCCCCAGTTTGGCAAAAGCAGCATGCCGCCGCTTACAACCGTGACCATGATCTTTTTATATAAAAGCATTTTCTCATTTTTCATCTTCACACAGCTCCTTATCCTTGACCGATATTAAAACAGTTTGTAGGCCAAAAACCACAGCCTGCCGTTTTTATCGCTTTCTTCACTGGTAAACTCTTCACTGCCCAGCTTGCGCGCATAGTCAAGCCGCAGATAGTAATCGTCAGCCTTGGCGTACTGCAGGCCCAGTCCCCAACCGGCCAGACCGCGGTGCTGACCATAACTTTTAGACAGCTCGACTTCGCCCCAATCCACATAAGCTGCCAGAGTCAGATCAGGTACGGGAGTGGCATAACGCAGTTCTGCCGTAGCCTGGTAGCCGCTGTCGCCGCTGGCTTCACCCTGCGGATAAGCCCGCACACCGTTAGCGCCGCCTAGAACAAACTGTTCGCTGCCATCCAGATCTTTGCTGGCCAGCTGACTGTGGAAATTTACATGCAGATTCAAAACATTGCCTAATCTGCGGATATGATTGACGTCAGTATTGAATTTGTGATAGCTGCCTTCCGTGTAGCTGCTGGCATCGTCATAACTTAGCCGTCCCGCATAATATAAAGCGCTGTAGCCAGTATAACTGCCGGCACCTTTAATATTGCCCGCTATGCCGGCATACAGTGCATTACTGTGTTTTTTTGTATCGATGCCAAAGGTGCGCAGCTCATCTTTCAGCTGGCGGTTATCGTAGCCATAAACTGCCGCCAGGTGATCAGAAGCAGTATTTATCAGCGGCGTACTGCCATAAATGCTGAAAGTTTTAGCCCGTCCGACCGCGTCAAGGATATTATAAAAGCCGCTCAGCGTATAATCCATCAGGCTATAGCTGACGCTCATTTTTGTCCCGCGGCTGCCGACCGGCATTTCGTAGCCCAAATTATAGTTATGCAGGTTATCATTTGAAAGCATCCCACCCAGAAAAAATTTATCGCCGATCCTGCCGGGATTGTTGATCGTTGTCTGAAAGCCATATCTGTATCTGCCGCTGTATTTATTGCCATAATTATCAGTGTATAAAATCGTCTGCTGCGGTTTATCAGCCCGAAGATCGATCACAAAATCGCTGGTACCATTGGCCTGCCCAGCCCGCAAAACACCTACGGCTGTAACGCCGGCCAGATCGTTGATATTATTCAAAACTGTTTCCAGCCGGTCTGTACGCAGCAGCTCTCCCTTTTGCAGAATCCCTGCGGCTTTTTCTGCCTGTCCTTCCGCCAGAGCCGAAGTATTATTGACCTGTACATAGCTTAACCGCCCTAAGACTATTTTGACTTCAATGATACCGTCAGTGATTTCCTGCTGCGGCAAAAAAGCAGTAGCAACCGCATAACCCTGTCCGCGCAGATACGCAGTCAACTTATTGACCGCCTGCTGCAGTTCATTAAAATCGACTTCACGTTCGCAATAGCTTTCTACCAGCGCAGCCAATACGTCCTGCTGGATAGCATCTTCACTGGTAAAGACAAAATTCTGCAGATAAAACTTTCTGCTGCCGCTCACATCAGTGTTTGTTTCTTCTTTTGTCAGAACAGCCGTTTTATCCCCGTCCGCCCTGTTTTCTTCCAAAGCGCGCAGATCCCCGCTGCTGTTTGGCAAAGCTGTGGCAGCCGAAGCGCCGGCGCAGCTCAACACCAGCATCAGGCTTATGATTTTAGTTTTCATTTTTATTCTCCTTACATCATCAAACATTTATTTTTGGAAATATTTTTAATATATCAGTTATATTGTTTTATATTATACCACGTCTGCACCCCCCCACAAGACACGTTAAATTTTTAGTAAGATTTACTTTTTCTGCCGCGTTAACGGGTACGCGGCCGGCAGCAAACTGCCCGTCCGCTATTTTCTGTATTTACGTCGAAAAATAGACTTCTCAAAAATAAAAAAGCTTTCTTTTCCATCGGATAAAATCCCATAAAAAAAGAAAGCTAAAAAACACAAAGACGCGTCTGCCAAAAGGCAGGCACGTCTTTTTTACTGCGCCCTAACGCATGTTATTTACTTTTGAATCAGTTTCCTACGCCGGCGCCGTAATTATCATCCTTTGATATCGCCGGCCTCTGCCACCATCAGCTGATCGACAAACTGCATCCTGACCGGTACTAAAAGCTTCTGTCCCGGTTTCAGGTTCGTATTCGCCAGCGCATTGGTTTCGCAGATACGGTAAATGACTTCGCGTACATCTTCGTCCTGATCGGCCCAGCGGTCAGCGATAGCCCACATGGTATCGCCTGTATGTACAGTGATCTGTTCGTAATGATAAACAGTATCATCCTGTAAAAAATTATAGCCTGTATATAAAATAGTGGTCATCAGCATTAATACAAACAACTTCTTCATAACTCCACGACCTTTCAAAACATCTGTTCGTTAAACATATAATAAACCGAACTGTTTTGTTTGTCAAGAGTTTTTCTAAAAATTTGTTCGTGTTTTAGGGTTTTAAGGCGAACGTTTCTGCAATCAGGCGAACAGATCTAACCACGCAGCACCCACATATAAAACGGCGTCGTTATTACTGCCAGCAGTGTACTGACCACCGTCAGCATCGCCGCATACTTGTAATCGCCGCCATAAACCTTAGCTACAATAGAAGTGTTCGTCATCGCCGGCATAGCCGCCTGCATAACAAATACATCGCTCATCAATTTCGGCAGCGCAAAAAACGGCAGACAGACCATAACGCACAGCGGACAGATCACAAACCTTCCCACCATTGCCGCCGTCAGCTCTCTGTCAAATTTGATCTCGCTCCAGGACGCTTTACTGATCGCGATACCGATAAACAGCATGGCCAGCGGCGTCGTCATTCCGCCCAGATAACGAAAAGAAGCTTCGATCGGCATCGGCAGACGCCAATCAAGCATTACTAAAATAATTCCTGCCAAAAAACCTAACAGCGGCGGGTTCAGAACCACTTTCAGAGTCTTTCTGCTGAGCCACGGTGCCGCCACACCGGCATCAGACGCCATATCGTGCACTGCTACGACCCAGAACATCGTAGTATTGACCATATAATACAGCATGACATAAGGAATACCTTCTTCACCGAACAAAGCCAGCGTCATCGGCAGGCCGATGAAAATAGTGTTGGAAACAAAAAAGACAGTACAGAACACGCCGACCCGGTCACGCCGCACCTTCAGCAGCCGTGCTGCCGCATGGCCGATAAAATAGCCCAATGCCATGGAAATGATCGGTACCGGCAGACCGCCGCTCATCTCGATCAGCTGATCGTGGCTGAAATTGACCGTCAGATTGACGATCATATAGGTAGGCAGGCAGACCTTGGTCACCAGCTGGGCCACAGCCGAGCTGAAGCTTTCAGAAAACCAGCCCTTACGGGACAGATAAAAACCGATAGCTATCATAATAACGATAGTCAAAATCCCCTGCAGTGCATGTAAGATCGCTGCCATAAAATCACTTCCTTAAAAATAAAAAACACCGAAGCCTTCGCCTCGGTGCCGCTCAAATCAGTTTTTGGCCTGTTTCGCTTCTTCCAATTTATGCTTCATCCAGTCGATCATGGCCAGTTTGCCGAATTCATGCCATGTTTTACATTCAGTATTCCTGGCAATATATTCGTTCCATTTATCCTGGTTCACCTGTTCTACCTCCAGCAGATTCATGATGCCGAAGCCGCTGCGCCAGATCAGATCGTCCATCGAGGTATATTTACTGTTTTCCGTTAAAAATTTATCGTTGAACAATTCCTGAAAAGATACCTTTGCCAAAATCTTTCCCAGTTCCTCGTCATGGGTAAAGATCTCCAGATAATGCTTAAACTCTTTTTCAATATCGATTGCTGCCATTGTTTCATCCTCCGACGGTAAATTATTGATTTTATAATTTATACTTCCTATTTTACCACAAAAAAGCCGATGGCGCTAACCATCGGCTTTTCTGTAAAACTAATGTGAATAAAAGGAGGGGTTGGAGATGAAAAATCTTAACAGTAAAACAGCTGTCAGTGACCGCAGTCGTGGCAGCAGCCGCTGCACACTTCAATACCTTCGGTCGACATACCGTTTTTGACCTTATAGTCATAAATCGCGGCACGCAAGCCGTCAGCTGCCAGGTTGGAACAATGCATCTTGATCGGCGGCAGTCCGTCAAGTGCTTCAGCTACCGCCAGATTAGTCAGTTCCAGCGCTTCCTCGACAGACTTGCCTTTAGCAAGCTCTGTTGCCATACTGCTAGTAGCGATAGCCGCACCGCAGCCAAAAGTCTGGAAACTGATATCGGTAATGATATTGTCTTTGACTTTAATAAAAATCTTCATGATATCGCCGCATTTGGCATTGCCTACCTCGCCGACGCCGTCGGCATCGGGCATCACACCCACATTACGGGGATTCATAAAATGATCCATTACTTTTTCACTGTATGCCATAAACTACACCTGCTTTCTTACTTGTGGTAAAGAGGCGACATCGCCCTTAATTTTTCAACGATCAACGGTAATTGCTCCAAAACATAATCGACATCGGCACTGCTGTTTTCTTCCGACAAGGTCAGACGCAGCGAACCGTGCGCGATCTCATGCGGCAGTCCGATAGCCAGCAGAACATGCGACGGGTCCAGAGACCCGGAAGTGCAGGCACTGCCGCTGGAAGCCGCGATACCCATATGGTCAAGCAGCAGCAGCAGACCTTCGCCTTCAATATATCTGATGCTGACATTTACATTATTCGGCAGTCGGTCAGTAGGATGTCCGTTTAACCTTACTTCAGGGATCTTTGCTAAAATCCCTTCGATCAATTTGTCACGCAAAGCACGTGTTTTTTCGGCATTGGCTTCCATATTTTCTTTCGCATAAGCAGCTGCCAGCCCCATACCGATGATCCCGGCCGTATTTTCAGTGCCGGCACGCAGGCCTTTTTCCTGCCCACCGCCGACGATCAGCGCCGGTACACGCACACCCTGACGGATATACACCGCGCCTACGCCCTTTGGTCCATGAAATTTATGCGCCGTCAATGTTAAAAGATCGATATTGTCGCCGGTAACATCAATAGGGATATGACCTGCCGCCTGTACTGCGTCAGTATGCAGCAGCACCTTATGTGCGCGGCAGACTGCGCCGATCTCTCTGATCGGCATTATCGTACCAATCTCATTATTGGCATACATCACCGAAACAAGGATCGTATCGTCGCGTAAGGCGGCCTCTACCTGGGCCGCTGTAACCCTGCCGAATTCGTCTACCGGCAGGTAAGTGATCTCAAAGCCTTCCTTCGCCAGTTCTTCACAGGTATGCAGTACAGCGTGATGCTCGACCTGCGTAGTGATAATGTGCCGTCCCTTCTTGACATTGGCATGAGCTACGCCTTTAATAAGCATATTATCACCCTCACTGCCGCCGCCTGTAAAAATGATTTCCTTAGGTGACGCGCCGATCAGATCCGCAACCTGCTGACGGGCAGCGGCAATAGCTGTTGCCGCACGCTGTGCTGCCTTATATATACTGGAAGGGTTTCCATAATTTTCTACCATAGCCTTTGCCATAGCCTCTGCTATTTCCGGTCTGACCTTAGTCGTGGCCGCATTATCTAAATAAACTTCCCGCATTGCGATCCGTCCTTTCTTAATTCCTACTTGTTTAGTATGATTACACTTTCAGTATAGTAATTCCCAGTATTTTTGTCAAGATTATTTTGTGAATTTTTTGTGTAGGAAAAATTTTTTTGTTCAGCTATTGAATTCCTAGTAAACTAGTAGTAAAATAATGTCAAGCTTTTGAAAGGACGTGTGCTTATGAAAATCTCTACCAAAGGACGTTATGCTTTGCGGCTGATGCTTGACCTGGCTTACAATCATACCGGCAGCTTCATCCCCATTAAAAATATCTCCCAGCGGCAGGATATTTCCGACAAATATCTGGAACAGATCATTACCCAGCTGAGCCGCGCCGGACTTGTCAAAAGCGCCCGCGGTGCCCAGGGCGGCTATATGCTTGCCAAAGAGCCGCAGGAATATACTGTAGGCGAAATACTGCGGCTGCTGGAAGGCAATCTGGCCCCGGTAGCCTGCGTAGACGATACCAAGGATGCCTGCACCCGTGCAGACGAATGTGTAACCATGGAAGTATGGCGTGAAATAAAAGACGCCGTTAATAAAGTAGTCGATAACATTACCTTGGCTGACTTAGTGGAACAGCAGCGGCAGAAATGCCGATGTTGTAAGTAAATTACCGCTTGCAGCATAATTTATTAAAGAAAGGTTTTGATATCATGACTAAAATTTACCGTAGCCTGACCGACTTGATCGGCAACACCCCGCTCTTAGAGCTGACCAACTATAACAGGAAATTTGCTCCGCAGGCGACTATCATCGCCAAGCTGGAATATTTTAACCCGGCCGGCAGCGCCAAAGACCGTATCGCCATGGCGATGATCGACGCCGCCGAAGCCCGGGGACTGCTGCAAAAAGATTCGGTCATCATCGAACCGACCAGCGGTAATACAGGTATCGGCCTGGCCAGCGTAGCCTCAGCACGTGGTTACCGTACGATCCTGACCATGCCTGAAAGCATGTCTGTTGAACGGCGCAACCTGCTGAAGGCTTATGGAGCCGAGCTGGTGCTTACACCCGGTTCTTTGGGTATGCAGGGTGCCATCGACAAAGCAGAAGAACTGGCAGCAGAAATACCTAATGCTTTTATCCCCGGACAATTTGTTAATCCGGCCAATCCGGCCATCCATAAAGCAACCACCGGCCCCGAAATCTGGCGCGATACCGACGGCGAAGTCGACATTTTCGTTGCCGGCGTAGGCACAGGCGGTACTGTCAGCGGTGCTGGCGCTTACCTGAAAGAAAAAAATCCGCGTGTCAAGATCGTCGCCGTAGAACCCAGCGATTCTCCACTGCTGTCCGGCGGTAAGGCCGGCCCGCACAAGATCCAGGGCATCGGCGCCAACTTTATCCCCAAAAACTTTGACCGCAGCGTTGTCGATGAAGTTATCGCTATCGACGCGGCAGATGCTTTCAGCACCAGCCGCGAGCTGGCGAAAAATGAAGGCCTTCTGGTCGGCATTTCCTCCGGTGCTGCGGCCTACGCCGCTACGCTTCTGGCGCAGCGACCCGAAAACTCCGGGAAAAAAATCGTCGTCATGCTTCCCGACACCGGTGAACGTTACCTGTCCACCCCGGGCTTTATCGGCGACTGAATCAACTTTACCCTCTCCTGACAAACAAGCGCAGAGTACACCTCTGCGCTTGTTTTATGGTACTGTTTAAACCCTTGGAGAGGTATTTTCGAGCCTAGTGTTCATACGTGCCTTTATGGTATAATTATTTTATTAAATACGCGTCAATACGCATAAACGGAAGGATTGATTTTCATGGCTGATTTAACCCGCAGTGAAGCCTGGGAGCTGCTGACAAAATATAATAAGGAACCTTTTCACCTGCGGCACGCACTGACGGTAGAAGGCATCATGAAATACTTCGCCAAAGAACTGGGCTATGCCGACGAAGCAGACTTCTGGGCTCAGGTCGGCCTGCTGCATGATCTGGATTTTGAAGTTTATCCTGCTGAACACTGTCTCAAATCACAGGAAATCATGCGCGAACACGGACTGGACGAAAGATTGATCCGCGCTACCGCCAGCCACGGCTACGGCCTGGCGCAAAACGATATCGAACCGCAGCACCAGATGGAAAAGGTGCTGTTCGCTATCGACGAGCTTTCGGGACTGATCGGCGCCGCTGCCATTATGCGCCCTTCCAAAAGCGTTATGGACCTGGAACTGAAATCAGTCAAGAAAAAATACAAAGATAAAAAATTCGCTGCCGGCTGCTCGCGCGACGTTATTGAAAAGGGCGCTGCCAACCTGGGCTGGACCGTCGACGAGCTGATCGAAAAGACTATTCTGGCTATGCGCGAAGACGAAGCCGCTATCAACGAAGCCTGCGCTTCCTTTGATGCCTGAACGAACGAGGTTTTATAATAAATTATGAAGAAAAAAGTTTTAGTCGCCATGAGCGGCGGCGTTGACAGCTCTGCCGCAGCTATGCTCCTGCAGCAGCAGGGCTACGATGTAACCGGAGCCACGCTGCGTATGTTCTCCAACGAGGATCTGGGACTGGAGCAGGACAGTGCCTGCTGCTCACTAAGCGACGTTGAAGACGCCAAACTGGTTGCACACAAGCTGGGCATTCCCCACTATGTCTTTAATTTCAGTCCCTGCTTCAGGCGCTGCGTCATCGACCGCTTTATCAGCGAATACGAAGCCGGCCGTACGCCAAACCCCTGCGTCGACTGCAATAAACACATCAAATTCGGCGAACTGCTCGATCGCGCCCGGTTGATGGACTGTGAATATCTGGCTACCGGTCACTATGCCCGCATCATTTTCGACGCTGACAGAAACCGCTGGCTGCTGGCCCGCGGCGACGACCACGCCAAAGACCAGAGCTATATGCTTTTTAACCTGACCCAACAGCAGCTAGCGCATATCCTGCTGCCGCTGGCAGATATTACCAAACCAGAGATCCGCCGGATGAGCGAAAACCGCGGCCTGGTAACGGCTCATAAGCCGGACAGCCAGGATATCTGCTTTGTCCCCGACGGCGACTACACCGCTTTTATCGAACGCATTACCAAAAATAAACCGCGCCCCGGTAAATTCATCCACCAAAACGGTCAGGTGCTGGGAACGCACCAGGGACTGATCCACTACACTATCGGCCAGCGTAAAGGTTTGGGCATTGCTTATGAATACCCGCTTTATGTTATTGATAAAGACATAGCCAGCAACACAGTTATTTTAGGCCCTAATGATGCTTTGTTCCAGAAAGCTCTGCTTGCCGAAAACTGTAACCTGATCGCGATCGATAAGCTGGAGGCGCCCCTGCGCGTCACCGCCAAGACCCGTTACCGGCAGAAAGACGTACCGGCAGTTATCGAGCCGCTGGCGGACGGGAAGATCAAAGTTACCTTTGACGAACCGCAAAGAGCCATCACCCCAGGTCAAGCCGTAGTATTTTACGACGGCGATTACGTAGTCGGCGGCGGTATTATCGCCGCGCCGCTGAAGGAGTAAGAAACATGAAATTCTTTCTCGCTGCTATCGTCACAGCAGCACTGCTCGCTGAAATAATCCCTGTTTGGGCCGCTGACCCAGGCAACGCTAAAATCAAAAATAAGGCTCCTTCTGTCCATACAGAAGCTGATAACAGTAACGGACATCCGCCTGAAGGCATCAGCATCACGCCGCAGACACAGGCCCAGAGGCTGGCAGCAGCTACAGCGAAAGCACAGCCGAGCGCTAAAACACAGGCTGATACTGCGTCCAATGCTACCTCCACTGCCGATGCGGATATCAAAACTCCTCCTGCTGATATGCAGCCGGAACCAACCAAACCGGTGATCAAAAAAATCAAACCTCCGGTCCCTGAGGAAAAACCGCAGCGCGTGATCTGGCCGCAGGACTTTTATTATTATTCCTATAACGGCGATCCTTATTACAGCCTGTCGCTGCCCAAGGATTTCGGTACTGATACCCTCGCCGGACTGCCTGCTGCAGGTCCCATGCTGATGCGGGCCCAAAGCAACACTGTTTTGATGACCTTTGCTGCCACAGAAAATGATCCTGTTAAAAACCGGATCTTCAGCGAAGCGCTCAAAAACAGAAGCGAGATACCGCTGCCGCCATTAGGACCGAACGAAGAATACGAATATATCCCAGCCCCGCGTTATACTTACAATACTGACCCGGCGCCGCTGGAGCTGCCCAAGCAGATCACCAACGTCAAAATAGTGGATGCTGGCAACGGACGGACAGCAGAAAACCTGATCGTTCAATATCTTTATCTCAGCTGTACGGCCGACGGACAGCATTGCATGGCTGTACTTACCCACAGCGAACGCAATCAGAAAGCCTTTGACGGACTGTTCGTCTTTCCCTATGCTGAAAAACAAAATTATATACCGTTAGTTACCTTCACCGCGCAGAGCCTGCGGGTGAGGAAATAAACAATAAAAGCTGATAAATAGAAGCGCTTAAACGCCTATATTTATCAGCTTTTTAATTATACTATCATCTATTTACAACAGCCCGGCCGGTATATACCAGTTTCTGGCATCTATTGGCAGCAGATC